>Ga0209755_10003953_pt1 | contig 17960 bp, 14 predicted proteins | sample TergutCo191P1_FD_187301 | JGI IMG/M metagenome (GOLD analysis project Ga0209755, IMG submission 187301) | Cornitermes sp. P1 segment gut microbial communities from Petit-Saut dam, French Guiana - Co191P1 (SPAdes) (version 2) | ecosystem: Host-associated > Arthropoda: Insects > Digestive system...
AATGGAATAAACACACTGTTATTGTGGATATTATCTAAGTGGTGGCCTTTGCGAACATTTTCCATGGTGTCTTTTAGAAGCCTGTTTTCTTTTGGTTCAAAATTACTGATGTCATCACTATTGGATACGACTTTTAGAAATTTATATCCATTAATTATCGGAAGAGCGTTTACAGCTCAAGAGCTAGGTCTTTTTTCAAAAGCAGATAATCTTGCCCAATTTCCCGCAACGAATCCTACTGGAATCGTTAATCGTGTAATTTTTCCTGTAATGTGCGAAGTTCAGAACGACGATGAAAGAATAAAAACTATATTTTATAAATATTTAGGGATTTCTGCGTTTATTATTTTTCCGTTGATGACTGGTTTGGCGGTTCTCGCAGAACCCTTTATTAGATTGGTACTTACGGAAAGATGGTTAGGGATTGTACTTTTTCTGCAAATATTATGCTTATCTTATATGTGGTTTCCGGTTCATGCTTTGAATCTGATGCTCTTAAAAGTAAGAGGCAGATCGGATTTATTTTTACGGCTTGAGATAATAAAAAAAATCGTAGGGGTAATTATACTTGTTATAACAATTCCCTTTGGAATTACTATAATGTGTCTGGGTAGAGTAATATCTTCTGTCTCATTAGTGTGTGTTAACACCTATTACACAAGGAAATATTTTGACATTGGGTTTTTTAGGCAAATTAGATATATCCTCCCTTCTTTGTTATTATCTGCTGGTATGGGGGGTATTGTTTTTTTATTAAAAAGACTTAATTTGTCGGATATCCTCACTTTGGCATTGGGTTTTGGTGTTGGATGTTTATTCTACATAAGTATTGCAGCAATTTTTAAGATGAAAGAATGGAAAGAGTTGCGTGCAATTATTGTTTCGTATGGCAAATAGGGGCATTTGTGGATAGTGAACTTCCTTTAGTAAGTGTTGTTTGTATAACGTATAACCACGAGAAATATATACGACAGGCTCTTGATGGGTTTGTTATGCAACAATGCAGTTTTCCGATAGAAATTATCGTGCATGACGATGCATCTACGGATAATACTGTAAATATAATAAATGAATATCTTGAAAAGTGTTCTTATATGAGGGCTATTTTTCAAAAGGAAAATCAGTATTCTAAAAGTGATTTTGATTGTTTTGAAGGTTTGTATAAGAGGGAAACAAGAGGGAAATATATCGCAGTTTGTGAAGGGGATGATTACTGGATTGATCCGTTAAAATTAGAAAAACAGATTCATTTCTTGGAAACTAATCCAGATTATGGAATGAGTTATACGCAGGCAAAATATTATGTACAAAAGGAAAATAAATTTACAACGATTATAGGTGGATATTTAAATACGTTTGATAGTTTTATTTTACGAAAAACTTGGGTGCCAACTTTAACAGTTATTATGAGAAAAAATTTACTTGCTAAATATTATGATGAAATTAAACCAAGAGAACAAAAATGGTTGTTAGGAGATTTACCAAAATGGTTATGGTTTGTAAAAAATAGTAAAATACAATTTGAAGATTGCGTGACAGGCGTATATAGGGCCTTGTCAGAATCGGTTTCAAATACGGGAGATGCTGAAAAAAAAATAAGGTTTTTCAAATCATGTGTAAGTGTTAGAGAATATTTTATTAATAAATATGGAGTTGAAGATAAAAGTACTTTGTATGAGTTTTTATTTATGAATATATGGGAAACTTTCAGATATGCATGTATGCTAAATAATGATCGGCTGTTTAAAGAAGTACAGAGACTCATTGGCGAAAAAATAAAAATAGGGTACCTGCGTTTGTTTTATATAAAATTAGTTTTATTATGTAGGCCAGTGCGATATTTGTGGCCTACATATTTGAAAATTCGGTATGAATATTTAAAGTTTACTGAAAACATACAAAATCTCAAATTTAGTATAAAAAAATGCAAAAACTCATAAGTATTATAACACCAACCTATAATTGTGGGCATTTGATACATCGTTTGTTAAATTCTGTCCTGAATCAAACGTACAATAACATTGAAATGTTTGTTATTGACGATGGTTCAACAGATAATACAAGAATGATAATTGATGGATATTTTAAAAAATTTAATGATAAGGGATATGCTTTTCATTATGTATATCAAGATAACCAAGGGCAGTCAGCGGCTTTAAATAGCGGATTAAAACTTATAAAAGGTGATTATCTAGTATGGCCAGATGCAGATGATTGGTATGCCGAACCAAACTCGCTTGAAATATTAGTAACAGCACTTGATGATGCAGATGCAGATGTAAGTTGTGTAAGATGTTTGTCATATTATGTATGTGAAAAAACGCTAGATATTGTGCGTAAGGTAGAATTTAATGAAAATCAATACTTATTTGAGGATTGTCTGTTTTTTACAAATGATTTTTTTTGGGGGGCTGGTAATTATATTATAAAAGTACAGTTACTTTTTAATGAAATAACAGAACGTAGTATACCTTTTGAAGAAGACGCTGGTCAAAATCCCCAAATACTATTGCCAATATTATTTGGTTATAAATGTATAACTATTAATAAGTATTTGCATAATATTTTAAGACGGTCTGATTCACATTGTCGTAAAAAATTAAATTATGAAGATAATAAAAATAGACATAAGGCATATTTAAACATACTCATTGCTACTTTAAATAATATTAAAAGTATATCTGAAAAGGAAAAAAAATATCTCATTCGCAAAATTAAAAGGAATGTCAGTATTATGCTCTTTAAAACGAGTTACTATTTTGGAAAAACAGAAGAGGTAAAAGATATTTATGAGCAAATGGTAGTTGAAAATATGGCAATTTCAAAAAAGATAAAAATTATTTATTATATGGCTTTTATTCCTTGTGGTTTTGCAATGCTTAAGATATTTCAGTGTATGTATAAAAAAATTGTGATTTATCTATTGAAAAACTCGAAGTAAAGGGGTTGACTTATGAAAATAGCTGTTATTTCCAGAAATGATATTAATGATATTAGATCTTGGAGTGGCACGGATTATTATACGTTTCAAGCGTTAAAAATAGCAGGGCAAAAAAAAGGTATAGATTTTTGCGTAATAGATAAATTGTACTCAAAAAGAAATAAAATCGTTATTTTTTTAGAAAAAATTATCAGTAAATTATTGTGGAAAACGGTTAATAGAGTATTACCAAAAGATTTTTATGACTATAACATAAAATTTCTTGCAAAGCAAATACAAAAGGAATTACCCAATGATGTCGATGTGATTTTTTCAATGACTTCGTGGCCCCTTACTTACTTGAAATCAGATAAAATAAAAGCATTTTATTCCGATGGAGAAATAGGTGAATACATTGATTTGTATCCTGTATTTAAAAATCTTTCGACTCAGCTAAGAAAAAAAGCAATAAGATTGAGAGAATATGCATTAAATAATTCTGATTTAGTTTTTTTTGCCTCAGAATGGGCAGTAAACGCAACCAGAAAACGATATGTGAATAAGTATATAGATAAAATACGAAATGTTCCTTTTGGGGCAAATATTGAATGTACTCGTACAAATGAAGATATAATTAGAATTATAGAAAATAAAAATGGCAATGAAATTAATTTGTTGTTTGTGGGTGCAAATTGGGAATGGAAAGGCGGTAGCATTGCTTTAGAGACGGCAAAAGTTCTTCATGAAAAAGGTGTAAAAGTTCACTTGGATATTGTGGGAATAAATAATTGCCCTGTAAAATTACCCGAGTATATTAAAAGTCATGGATTTATTTCAAAAGCCACAGATGAAGGAAAAAGAAAAATAGATGAGTTATACGAAAAAGCGCATTTTTTTATTTTGCCAACAAGGTTTGATTGTTACGGCATAGTATTTTGTGAAGCATCAAGTTTTGGCATTCCAAGTTTAGCAACAAGAATCGCTGGAGTGTCAAGTGTGGTTCTCGATGGCAAAAACGGAAAATTATTTGAGTTAGCGGACGGTGGTGAAAAATATGCCGAGTACATTCAGGAAATGCTTGTAGATTATGAAAATTACAAAAAAATGTGTTATTCCTCTTTTGAGCAATATGAAACACGCTTGAATTGGAAAGTTGCTGGCGAAAAAATTATAGAATATATAGAAGAAATATATGCACAATAAATTAAATTGCATTGGTTGTACTGCCTGTTATTCAATATGTCCCCAACAATGTATTTCGATGAGAGAGGATAGCGAAGGTTTTTTGTATCCTTTTATTGATAAACAAAATTGCACGAAATGCATAAAATGTGAAAAGGTCTGTCCTGTATTTATGCAGGGAGTAGCACGAAAACCGTTGAAAATATATGCGGTAAAAAACCCTGATGATGAAGTACGTTGTGCTAGTTCATCAGGAGGTGTTTTTTCTTTGATAGCAGAGCATATGATTAAAAATGGTGGCATTGTCTTCGGCGCACGGTTTAATGATAACTGGGAAGTAATACATGATTATACTGAAACGATAGAAGGCTTAGCGGCATTTAGAGGTTCGAAATATGTCCAGAGTATTATTGGAGACACATATAAAACGGTCGAAGAGTTTTTGAGAAGAGGCAGAAAGATTCTCTATACTGGAACGCCATGTCAAATAGCTGGGTTAAAAGCATTTTTGGGAGAAAGTTACAATAATCTGTTAACAGTTGATTTTGTATGCCATGGGGTTCCGAGTCCGCTTGTTTGGAAAAAATATTTGGATGAGGTTATAAAGACGATGAACATACAATATATTTCAAGTATTAATTTTAGAAACAAAAATTATGGATGGAGACATTTCAATCTCGCAATTACATATTCTGATAAAACTCAAAATGATGTTTTATTTATTGAGAATTTAAATGTAAATAGTTTTTTCAAGGGATTTTTGTATAATTTGTATTTACGTCCATCTTGTTACAATTGTCCAGTAAAGTTACTTAAAAGTGGCAGTGAAATTACGATTGCCGATTATTGGGGGATATGGAAAATTTTACCTGATTTTGATGATAATAAGGGCGTAAGTCTTGTTCTGGTGAATACAGAAAAAGGTGAAAAATTATACAGTTTACTTGACAAAAATGAACGTGAGACAACATATGCTGAAGCATTACGGGAAAATTCCATGATTGAAAAATCAGTTTTGCCGCATAGGAATCGTGCTTTGTTTTTTGAAAAATACCACAATGAGCCAATAATTCCATTAATCAATAAAATAACAAATTATTCTTTTGTTAAAAGGATAATTATAGTTGCCCTTTCTCGTCTTGGATTATTAATATTTGTAAATCGAATCTTAAACAAGAAAATAATATACCTGTTATTTCAATAGTAGATATTGTATATAAAAACATAGAGGTGTAATTTTGAAAATAGGCATTTTGACCTTCTGGTGGTCGGAAGATAATTATGGGCAAATATTGCAATGTTATGCATTACAGAAATATCTGCGAGATGTAGGACATGATGTATTTTTGATACGATATAGATCAACACATGATTATATTAAATTGCCAATTTGGAGAAAAATAATAAAAGCATTTAACCCAATTAAACTATATGGATATTTGTTAAGTAATGGGCGAAGAATAGCTGATAAACGTGATAATTCTCGTAATCGTAACTTTGAGGATTTTCGCAACAAGCATATCAAACAATCTCCAAGAATATTTTGTTATTATAAAGAGCTTGTCCAAGACCCGCCTTTAGCGGATGTATATATTGTAGGTTCTGACCAGGTATGGAATATATCTGAAATGTCAGTTGACAGGGCAGTAAACGTAATCAATGCTTATTTGTTGAATTTTGGAGATGCGTTAATAAGAAGAATTTCTTATGCAGCAAGTTTTGGAAAAAATAAAGGGGAATTGGATAGTAGCTTCATAGGTATATTTGCTTCTTTGCTAAAGAAATTTGATTATATATCAGTTAGGGAAAAATCGGGATTGGAAATTTGCAGACAGTGTGGTATTGATAATGCTGAATGGGTTCCTGATCCAACTATGTTACTGGATACAGGTATATATCGGGCTTTATACAGAAATGGAGAAACTATAAGAAAGCCCGATAAGCCTTATTGTTTCTTATATTTATTGGGGAATAAGTTTGACTTTTCAATTGATAGAATATATAATTGGGCTCAGGGTAAAAAAATTGAAATTGTATATGTTTCTGGAAATTTACAGCATGATAATTTTAAAAAAACATACGCAACAATTCCTGAATGGATTTATTTGTTGGAGAATGCTGAATATGTAGTAACGAATTCCTATCATTGTGCTGTTTTTTCGCTTCTGTTTAAGAAAAAATTTGGTGTTATACCTCTTGTGGGAAGGGATATAGGCATGAATAGCAGATTTGATTCTATGTTCCAATTGTTTAATATTGAAAACAGGTTTCTTAAAGATGACTTTTCTGTTTTGGATATGGAGATTGACGTGGAAGTAGTTTCAGATATCTTCCAAAATATTCGAGATACGTGTAAATTGAACGAAATTATACAAAGGAAAAGGTAGTAGGTGAAAAAAATAGCAATTGTTATTTTTGATATAACTAAATATGGGGGAACGGAACGCGCGGTATCCAATCTTGCTAATTTATTGGCTGAATCTAAAAAATATTCTGTTTCAATAGTTAGTATACATTCTGTTTCAGGTAAAGCAGCCTATGCTACAAATACCGATATCTGTCTATATCACTTGGGATTAATTCACTATAATACAAAAATATTGAGGCTCCACTTATATTGGAAAATAATAGAAAAACTTAATTGGTTATGTAAAGAAAAAAATATTGATGTTGTATTTGGGACAACACATGCCATAAATATTATGTTATATTTTTTACTAAAAATAGTAAAAACAATAGCTTGTGAGCATGTGCAATATGTAGTTGCACCATTAAGCTCGAGACTTATTCGAAAGATAATATATCCATATTTAGATGTAATTGTGGTATTAACATTATCTGATAAAAAATATTATTATTTTCATGATAATGTAAGTGTGATACCTAATTCATTGTCATTTCAACCCTCAAGGCAATCTGAGTTAACCAACAAAACAATATTAGCTGTGGGAAGATTAACATATGAAAAAGGATTTGATTTATTAATAGATGCAGTGTCCCTTATAAAATTTAAATGTAACGGTTGGAACATTAAAATAATTGGTTCTGGTGAAAACGAAAGCGAACTAAAAAAGAAAATACAATTCCAAGGGCTAGGGGATATAATAAAAATATATCCAGCAACAGATGCTATTATGCAAGAGTATCTTGAAGCTAGTATTTTTGTGCTGAGTTCCAGATATGAAGGATTTGGTTTGGTATTGATAGAAGCACAATCCTGTGGGTTGCCAATAGTTAGTTTTAATTGTCCAGGTCCAGCAGAGATTATACATCACAATGAAGATGGGCTGTTGATAAAAAAAAGGGATATCAATAAGTTTTCAGAGGCACTTCTTGAATTAATGCGAAATTCAGAGAAAAGAATTCAATTTGGAAAAAAAGCATTGCAGAATGTAGCCAAGTATAAGCCAGAAAATGTATTTGTGCTGTGGGATAAACTACTGGATACATTATGACAGGAAAACTTTGGGTACCCATATTTAGGGAAAATAATATATTTCATTATAGTTATTTATTATTATTGACAAGTTTTTTTGTTCGGTTATTAAATAATGGAATATTGCAGCAGGAAAATGTTTATTTTTCTTTGTTATCATATTCATTAATAGTGATTAGTTTTGTAGTGCAAATTAGGGCTTGCATAAAATATAAAAATATAATATATATACTTTTCATTTTATTCGTTTTTTTGATGGTCCAGCCAACCACTTTCCGGGCTTCTTTTCTAGTAATTATGTATACATTATATATATCAAAAAATTGTAATTTTAAATATGTCATTACAACAACGTTATTATTTTCAATGGTGTCTATTTTTGCTATTTTTTGTTTTATTAATATGGGTTTAGCCGAAAATAACGCATGGCGGACTGTTGCAGGGCGTGGGCATAGGTATGACCTGGGATTCAATAATCCAAATGCTGCGCCGCTTTTTCTTGGAGGTATACTCATGTTAATGGCATATGCCATTAAACTGCGTACGGATAAAAAAAGTGCACAACTGTTCTTTATTATATCAGCAAGCTTAGTAGTTTATCTCGTTTTTTATGCAACGGGATCAAGAACTTTAGTTGCAAGTTGGATTATATTTTGTCTCACTATTATTTTTAAACGGATATTTATTAATAGTATTTCTATTGCGATTATCCGAATATTTCCAATATTTATATTTGTCTTATTTTTTTTGTTAGCGGTGAATATCGAGAATAATGTTGTAAGGACAGTAGATCAATTTTTAAGCTATAGAATAAGGTTGTACGGTTTCTTTTTTTCACATTTTTCGATAATAGATATGATTTTCGGTAATGCTCAATTGGTTACGACATTGATGGAGGAGGAGAGAGCCCCATTAGATAGTGCTTATATGTTATTATTTTTTACGCACGGGGGGATAGTTTATTTGTTGTTTTATTTTGTTATTTATCGTAGGGGAATTAATTATTTTATTTCCAATAAAGATTATTTGGCAATAAGTATTCTTATATTTTTTTTGGTTTTCGCTATGGCGGAAGCGATATTTATGGGTGTCACGTATTTTCCTAATTTATTTTTCTGGATTCTATTATCAAATATAAAGCCAATATCAAAACTAATTACGAAAGATAATGTTGGTTTTAGTGAAGATGCACTAAACCGTAAAATCTTCAGTCAGAATGTCTGTTAAGTAGATTTTTTTTATATTTATCGATTTTTGTTTATATAGGTATAATGTTAATGTCAATTATTTTGATTAACGCTACAGCCGCAAAAACATCTGGTGCATTAACAGTTCTCAAAGATTGTATTGCGCAGATAGAACAATATCCTATGTTTGGTAAGGAATACCACTTGTTTACTGTTGTCGATATTTTTCATGACCTAAAAAATGTATATGTCCATAAACTTAATGTTCAGAACTGGTTGTCTCGTATACTTTGGGATAATGGTGGCTTGTATAGGTGGTGTCAAAAAAACAACTTAGAGCCTGATGCTATAATTTCCCTGCAAAATACAAGTACAAAATATAAAAACAAAAGTGGCCTGATGATAACACAAGTAGTGTATTATCATCAGGCCATTCCACTTTATATGTATAATGGGCTAGGTATTAATTTTAAATTAATTCTGTATCGTCATTTTTATTCTTTTTTTGTAAATAGAAACAATGGGCAAACCCATTATGTGGTGCAACTTTCTTATATAAAGGAACTGTTCTGTAGGAAATTCAAAAACATTCCATCTAATCGAGTTACCGTGATTCGTACCAATAGACCTCAAATTGATGCTAATGCGATTACAGAAAAAGATATTTCTATAAGACAAGAAATATTTAGATTTTTGTATCCTGCTGCTTCATTTAATTATAAAAATCATGAAGTGCTTATTTCGGCTCTTGCTATATTGAAAAAAGGTCATCCCAAAATTCTTGAAAGAATAAACATATTATTTACTGTTGATAAATTATCCAATTGTCTTATGGGTGATATCGCACTAAATAACCTTGATTCTTGTATTCAATTTATAGGACAAGTGTCTTATACAGAAATGTTGTCGTATTATAAGTCGGCAGATGCAATGTTATTTCCATCAAAAATGGAAAGCCTTGGGTATCCATTACTTGAAGCTTCGTGTTTTGGACTTCCGATAATTGCCTGTGATTTACCTTATGCAAGGGAAGTTCTGGAAGGTTATACAAATAAGTATTTTGTTGAGGTAAATAATCCTAATGCTTGGGCAAATGTAATATATAATTACAAAGAATATAGTAAGGCAATGGTAGACAATATGGCAGTTTCTGAAAATTCGTGGGAAAATTTCTTTGAGCTGGTTGATAGGCTTATTTTGGAGCAAAGGACATGATTGAATTCTCTGGTAAAACCCTTTTAATAACTGGAGGTACTGGTTCTTTTGGTAATGCAGTGCTTCATCAAATTCTTAATACTGATATAAAGGAAATACGCATATTCAGTCGCGATGAGAAAAAACAGGACGATATGCGTCATGTACTTCAAAGCGATAAGGTAAAATTTTATATAGGTGATGTTCGCGATAAGCGTTCTGTAGATAATGCAATGAGAGGTGTTGACTACATTTTTCATGCGGCAGCCCTAAAGCAGGTTCCTTCATGTGAATTTTTTCCAATGCAGGCAGTTAAAACTAATATTATTGGTACAGAAAATGTACTTGATTCAGCAATAGAGCATAATGTAGAAAAAATAATCGTTTTGAGTACCGACAAAGCGTGCTATCCGATAAATGCTATGGGCATATCCAAGGCCATGATGGAAAAAGTTGCAATAGCAAAAGGCAGGGCACTGGGAGAGCTGGCTAAAACTACCATTTGTATTACACGATATGGTAACGTCATGTCAAGCCGAGGTTCCGTCATTCCACTTTGGGTAGAGCAAATAAAAGCAGGCAAAGAGATAACGCTTACCGATCCCAACATGACCCGTTTTATGATGACACTGGATGATGCGGTGGATTTGGTGTTATACGCGTTTAATAATGGACGTAATGGGGATTTGTTTATTCAAAAGGCACCTGCAGTAACGCTTGAAACGCTTGCGACTGCTTTAAAAGAGTTGTACAGGGCTGATACATTCATTCGAGTTATTGGTACACGTCACGGTGAAAAACTTTATGAGTCCTTGGTAACCCGTGAGGAAATGGCAAAGGCCACAGATATGGGGAATTATTTTTGTATTCCTTGTGACGAACGTGATTTAAATTATGACAAATATTTTGTAGAAGGGAAAAAAGCCATATCTGGCGCATACGATTATCATTCTCATAACACTTACCTTTTGAACATCGAAGAAATGAAAAAACTTTTGTTGAAACTTGAGACTATACGTTTTGATTTGGAGTATGACAATGAAAACGATATTGATCCTAGGTGCCACTGGCATGGCAGGACACATGATCTATCACTATCTGTTATCGCTAGAAAGATATAAGATTTTTACCGCTTGTTTCAGAAAGATGATAGCAGACGATAGTTTTATCCTTGACGTATACAATATCGATGAAATCAAAGCATGTTTGCGTCAAACCAATCCTGACTATGTTATAAATTGTATCGGGGTGTTGATAAACGGCACGAAAAAATCGATAGAAAACGCTGTTTATATAAACGCATACCTCCCGCATTTGTTGGTACGGCTTATCAGCGAAAATAGTCCTTCGAGTCGGTTGATTCATATAAGTACGGACTGTGTTTTCTCTGGTACCAAGGGATTATATTCCGACACAGATAGGAAAGATTCTTTGGATGTATATGGTATGACAAAAAACCTTGGAGAGATAATCGATAACAGAAATCTGACTATACGCACGTCAATAATAGGGCCAGAACTAAAGGAGAATGGCGAAGGGCTTTTTCATTGGGTTTTTTCCCAAAGACAAATGATGGTTATAGATGGTTATGAGAAATCTATATGGGGCGGTGTTACAACTTTGGAACTGGCAAAGACAATAGCCTTATGTGTTGAACACGATATGATTGGGTTATATCAGCTAAGTAACGGCGAAAAAATATCAAAGTACGCTTTGGTAAAGTTAATTATCGAACATTTTGCTCTTGATATTTTGGTTACAAAAGTGGAAGGAGTTGCAAGTGACAAGTCGATACTTCCTTCACAAGTAAAAAAGTTTAGTTATACCGTTCCATCGTATTCAACCATGATTAAAGAGCTTTGCCAATACATGCATACCAATAGGGATATGTATTATTTTTATTTGGGGTAATAATGCGACGACTTAAAGTAATGACTGTGATAGGAACTCGTCCTGAAATTATACGTTTGTCCATTATCATCAAAAAACTGGATATTTCTCCGGCTGTTGAGCATGTTTTAGTCCATACTGGGCAAAACTATGATTACGAACTGAATGAAATATTTTTTGATGACCTTGGGATACGAAGACCAGATTATTTCCTGAATGCTGCGGGCAGAAACGCCTCCGCTACCATTGGGCAAGTTATCATAAAAATTGATGAGGTGCTTGAAAAAGTAAACCCAGATGCATTTCTAGTTCTTGGCGACACGAACAGTGCCCTATGTGCCATACCGGCAAAGAAACGCCATATCCCTATTTTTCACATGGAAGCAGGAAACAGAAGTTTTGATCAAAGAATTCCAGAGGAAATAAACCGCAAAATGATAGATCACATTAGCGATATTAATATGCCATATAGCGACATAGGCAGGGAGGCATTATTGCGTGAAGGAGTTTCGTCGGACAGGATTGTAAAAACTGGAAGCCCTATTTTCGAAGTTTTGCATCACTATTTACCGAAGGTAAAAAAATCGAATATCCTGGCTAAACTAAACCTTTCCCAGAAAAATTACTTTGTTGTTTCCATTCATCGGGAGGAAAATATTGCGTCTGGTAAAAATTTTGGAAATCTATGTGCAATAATGAACCAGATTGCAGGGAGCTACAAACTGCCCGTCATTGTAACGACACATCCCAGAACACGCAAAATGATAGAGGATAATTCAGTGCGTTTTAATGAAAATATCCGTCTTGAAAAACCTTTTGCCCTTAGTGATTATCTTGCGTTACAAATAGACGCAAAGGCTGTGCTTTCAGACAGCGGAACCATTTCCGAAGAATCTTCTATCTTAAATTTCCCAGCGCTTAATATTCGGGAGGCCCATGAACGCCCAGAAGCAATGGAAGAAAGCTCCGTAATGATGACAGGCCTTTATCCAGAACGAGTTATGCAAGGATTGCGGCAACTTGAGTTTGAGAACGACCATAATGTAAAGTATAGAGTGGTGTTTGATTATACCATTCCTAACGTCTCTGACAAGGTTGTGCGAATCATACTTTCCTACACCGATTATGTAAGGCGGACAGTATGGGGAGAATCGTCATAAAACTCTGCATTTTCACGAATCATTTTTACCCCGAAGATTTCAAAGTTAATGAAATAGCGTTTGAGTTTTCGAAAAAGGGTTATGAGGTGACGATCGTTACGGCCATTCCAGATTATCCGCAAGGCAAGTTTTACGATGGCTACTCTTGGTTCAAACGAAAAAAGGAACTAGTTAACGGTGTTTTGGTGTACCGCCTGCCAATTATTCCCCGAGGGAAAGGAGGGAAAATACGGTTGCTGCTTAACTGTGTATCATATTTCATATCGGTTATGTTTTTTACTGTGTTTTCATTATACAGGAAACAGTATGATGCTGTTTTTGTTCATCTAACATCACCGTTTTTCATTGGCCTTCCAGCAGTGCTTTTGAAACGGAAACAGAATATCCCCCTAGTTTTTTGGGTGTTGGATCTGTGGCCAGAATCCCTACTGGCAGCTGGAATCAGTAACAGTTGTATTTTGAATTCACAGATGAAGCTGGTTCGATATGTATATGACAATTGCGATAAAATCTTGATAGGTTCATCTGGGTTCAGAAAATCGATTTCCGAGAAAGGTGACTATGATGGGAAGCTGGTCTATTTTCCCAATTGGGCCGAAGATCTTGCGACACCAGAAGATGCCTCGATCTATCAGCAGGTGGAGCCTTTTGCAAATTTCGATGAGGATGATTTTGTTGTTCTATTTGCAGGTAACATTGGGGAAGCGCAAAACCTTGGCTGTGTTCTTGATACCGCCATGGCCCTGAAAAAAAACAGGGTCATCAAATTTGTTTTTTTGGGTGCTGGCAGACGAAGAGAACAATTAGTCAGGAAATCGGAGGAATACAACCTTACCTCTACTGTCTTCTTTCTCGGTCGTTTCCCACTAGATAGCATGCCTGTTTTTATGCGACGAGCGGATGTTCTGCTTGTGTCGCTTAAAGACATTGCGATTTTTAACCTGACAGTGCCGTCAAAACTGCAGTTTTATATGGCGCAGGGCAAACCTGTTCTTGCAATGCTGAACGGTGATGGAGCCAAGCTGGTTAACGAAGCGAGATGTGGTATTACTGTACCCGCCAACGATGCCCAGGCATTGCTAGTTGCGATAAAGCGGTTGTCCGAGATGCCGAAAGATGAACTAAGATGTATGGGAAAAAATGGAAAACAATATTACGATACGAATTTTTCAAGGTTAAAGCGAATTGAGCAATTGGATATGATATTTTCCTCTTTCAAGGAAAAATTAAAAGTATGCGAAACTGTTGCTGGGCGCAACATGCATATCATGAAACATATGGTGTCTGACGATTTGCCACTGTTTGAATAAGGCTTGAAAAAATACAAGTTTAAAATAAGGAAGGAGAATGTATTGTGGAAAATACAGGTTTGGAATATGGGCACGAGAGTATGCCCAAGGGTCTTGATCCAATAAGGCACGACATTGTTAAAGTTGTGGAGCATGAGGGGATAAGTTTTTTTGATCTTTTCGCCGTGCTTTGGCGACGAAAAATAATGATAATTGTCATTACCGCACTTGCCATGGTTGGCATTGTGATTTTTTCAATTGTCTCTATTAGATTACCACCTGAAACATCCCCTTTTCCAAATGTATATACCTCTAGGGCTTATATGCTTATCACCGAAGCTAGAGCACCGGTTGGAGATCGTGAAACCTTGTTGGGGTATGGAAATGCAAGTAGAGATAGGAGGGGTCTTACTTATGCTGGTCTAGCTCTGTTTTTGCTTAGAAGTAATACACTGCTTGATTCAGTGATAGATGATCTTGCCATGTTTCGGCGATATGACGATAGCGAGTTATATCCGACATTGACTCGTGGAATGCTCAGAAATGGTCTAGGCCCAGAGCACAATAGATCTAATGGTATTTTAAGTATTAGTTTTACCCATACGGATCCTGTCTTTGCACGGGATGTTGCTAATTTTTTTGTCATTCATTTAGAAAATCGTTTTAGCGAACTTGGTATTGACAGGAGTAGAGCTGAACAAGAAAGGCTGGAATTGCATCTTGCCGAAGTCTTCCAAAATATTCTTCTTCTTGACGAGGAAAGGCGCAGACTCGAACAATCGGTTGCCTTTATTCCTCTGGTTGGTGGAAACCTCCCAGCTATTATGGCTGATATTAGCAGGGCAACTATGGAATCGGATGCAATGCGAAGGGTTTATACCCAACTTAGGGTTCAACATGAAGCGCTAAGGGCGACTATAGCGACAGAAATTCCGATGTTACAAGTTCTGGAACTGGCAGAGATACCGAGTGCAAAATCGGGACCAAGCCGGACTAGGATATGTATCATTGTTACCCTTGTTGCAGGTGTTTTCTCAGTGCTTTTGGCCTTTGCCTTGGAAGCTATTTCCTATATTAGAAAAGACCCTGTAGCTATGGCAAAATTAAGGATGGTATAAATGAGAAAACGCGTATTTTACTTGGGAGCCTTTATTTTTTGGGTGGCTTCTGGATTTTATGGATTTGCTTTGGAAGGAGTAGGGCTGGCCAACAGTGCGGATGTGCTGATGTTGGCTCGTTCCGACCCTAATTTCAGGATAACGCCAGGGGATGTGTACACCTTGACCTTTTCGCTTAACGGTGAGATTGTTTCGCATACAATAGTAGTGGATACCGCTTATCGTATCCGAGTTGCAAATCTGGGAATTGTGAACGGGGCAGGGCAAACCTTTGCGCAAGTAAGAAACCGAGTTGAAGCAATTGTTGCAAATAATATTCCTTTGAGTGGCCCGCAGTTGACCTTAACACAACCAGCGATTTTCAGGGTCTTTGTCGATGGTGAGGTGCATAGGGCAGGGGAGCATGCCGCATGGGCTTTAACAAGATTGTCTTCGTTGGTTGATGGAAACTTAACTAGATTTGCATCTACTCGAGATATTACAATTAGATCTACCAATGGGCAGACGCAGGTATTTGACCTTTTTCAATTTTGGCGTTTCGGTGACCAGAGCCAAAACCCTTATCTTCGGCCTGGAGATACAATTACTTTTAGTCAGCTTAGTCGGCGTGTTACTGTTCAAGGTGCGGTGGAACGTCCAGGAGTCTATCTGTTGTTGGATGGAGAGAATCTTAGGGAATTGATAGATTTCTATGGGGGTGGTTTTACGCCGCTTTCGGATCCGACCAGGATAGAGCTTGTGCGACATTTAAACAGCGAGGATGCTTCTGGGAATCGCTTGTTTTTAACAAGGGATGACGTAGAGAACAATTTTGTGTTGGAAAATTATGATACAATAATTATTCCTGCGATTGGAGACTTAAGACCAGTTTTGATTGTTGAAGGTGCCGTGGATATCGATAATCAGCCTAGATTTTTTGCTTACGAGCGGCTTTATGCATCACACAGAATAACGGTGCAATTCCATTATGGCGAAACATTTGCTTCCATGGTTCGTCGAAACAGAGGATGGTTTTCTTCGTTTTCGGATACCGAAAATGCCCGTATTGTACGGCAATGTGGTGAGGAGATACCGATAAATCTAAACCCTGCCCTTTTCGACGCTTCCTATCGTAGCGAGAATCTGATACAGAATAACGACACTCTTATCATTCCATTCAGGCAGTTCTTTGTTACGGTGGCAGGGGGGGTCGCACGCCCAGGGCGTTTTCCTTTTATACCCGATCGTGGCTGGGAATACTATGTTGCCATGGCTGGGGGATTTAATCCGCACCGTAATGCCTGTGGAAGGGTTATCATAACCGACGTAAACGGAAGGCGGTTGGATCCAAACGAGCCGATAGGCCCAGAGACAGTTATTACCGCTAGGACAAACAGTGTGTTTTTTTGGGCTCGCGAGGTTGTGCCGCTGTTATCGGTCATACTTTCAAGTATTACTCTAATTGTGTTTTTCGGAAATTTATAAACAAAAAACCGCTGATAAGTAGGTCAACCTACACAACCACATAAATTCTACCAACTTCCTACCTGTACCCACAAGTCCTTGTTCCTGCCTTTACGAAAATCAAATCTAAGCATAAGCCTATCATTTGCCTTGGTGTATATTAATTTCCCGTGGGCTTTGTTTCTTGCCGCCTTCGCCCTACAGCATCATGGACGAATGGAGGGTTTTATGATTGTCTCTTCATGGATTTCTGCCCATATTTTCCGTATTTCCTTTATGGTTTCGGGAATATGCATAACGCTCTGGGGTCGTTCATATTGTCGTCAATTTTCTTCATCGTTGGTTACTAAATAATCGTATCGTTCTAGCCCTTAAATCTGGTGCGTCATCGACATATGGGAACTTGAGAACGGAAACTATGGCCATGCTCTAATTCTCAATCGTGGAATTTCGTGTTGCTGTTCTAGGTGAGATAAGACTCAATTAGTCAAAAGACAACGGATAGGGGCGTTGTATCCCTAGTTTATGTTGAACACTTGTACCACAAGCTCCAGTGCTGGGCCTTCGCCGTCGCTCGACCCTGGGGGTTGAATTAGTAAAGAAAGCAGGCGATAATCTTGGTATGAGAAATGTCGAAATGAAGATGAGTGACTTTGAAAGGGGCGTGAATTAGGGGGGACAGCTTTTCCCCGTCACAATTTCTTATTCGGAATATCCTGCCATGAATTCCGCATGGAAAGGCGTGGAAAGCTCATTCCGACAGGCTGGGGATAGTTTGCGGCTTGCAATAATGGAGTGTTCGGAAGCCAAGCGGGAAAGCAAGCAGACGTTATAGGGTAAGGAAGTTTGGCGCTTGGAGCCTGTCCTAAAAACTGTGTAAATGGCCATAATGAGGTAGAAATACCGAAGGAGAAAAGATGGCCAAGGCACGACAAAAAAAGGAAAAGGATGTACTGGACCAACTGCTGGATAGCATCGACTTTCGTGGGCTGACGCAGGATGAGGTGGTCGGCAAGGACGGACTGATCAAACAGCTGACCGGGAGGATACTCCAACGCGCCCTGGAAGCGGAGATGACGGAACACCTCGGGTACGAAAAGAATTCCGGCGCCGGGGACAACCAAGTCGGAACGGGTACGGC
>Ga0209755_10003954_pt1 | contig 17953 bp, 6 predicted proteins | sample TergutCo191P1_FD_187301 | JGI IMG/M metagenome (GOLD analysis project Ga0209755, IMG submission 187301) | Cornitermes sp. P1 segment gut microbial communities from Petit-Saut dam, French Guiana - Co191P1 (SPAdes) (version 2) | ecosystem: Host-associated > Arthropoda: Insects > Digestive system >...
GTGAGTGCGGTAATGAACCTTCGGGTTCCGTGAAATGCGGGGAATTTCTTGAGTAGCTGCAAACCAGTTAGCTTCTCAAGAAGGACTCTGCACCATGGAGTAAGTAAGTAAGTATAGATACTATAAAGCCTTTCTGTGACGTAAGCGGTTAGCCATTAGCCTGTCACAACAAATGCGTGGATTCAATCCCAGACCAGTCCATATGGGATTTGTGGTGGACAGAGTGACACTAGGAAAGGATTTTCTCCGAGTACTTTGGTTTTCCTGTCATTATCATGCCATAAATGCTCCATACTTGTTCATTTATGTATCAGTGATGCTATATAATGTTAACAATTGACAGCATCATTAAGTACCACAATTATAGACATTGTAGAGCAGAAAACAAATTTTTTGGCTGTTGCAGTAATTTTACCACTTCCTTTAGGTATAACAAAATTTATTTTATGCTGTAAAAATGCCCTTTTATATTCCCCCTCCTTGCACCAGAGTTTAATGTGGAAGAAATTTTACAAGTTACAAGATTAAATGATAGATGTGTACTGTTAGCTGTCTGTGATATTTTCTCTCCATAACAGGTAACTTTGGTATATTTGACAATTTGGCATTTTTCTCACAGATTTCTTTGTTTCTAAGTAATGACAAATGTTAATTGTAATGATTTCGAGTTCTCACTCTCTCCTCTGTCTGTCTCTTGAGTCAGAATACATGCAGTTGTAACTGAACAGTAGCTGCTGATTAATCAAAAGTAGCAAATCACTCCACTTGCCAAAGCAGTGGAATGCACAAAAATATTACTTTCGGCTCAGTAGTGTAATAAGTAATTTACATTCTTATCAAACTGACTGTTTCTGTTTGTAAGTTATCCTCCTTGACTTATATTCATGGTTTTGAAAAGTTTTGCAGCCATCAAAAGAATTCATGTGGCATGCAGGCTGCCATTTTTTCATGCCTGGATTGTAATCATTGCAACCAGTGTTTTAAGAACATGCCGTGAGTTATAGCATGCTGCGTTTGAGAACAGTCATAGTGGTGCTGGTGCACATAATGCATTTCCTGTCTCCTGTTTCAGATTCAGAAGTTGATGCATGAGGTAGAACAGTTGCATCAGAAATGTGCCATTACAACAAGCATCCAGAATAGTTTAATATCAGAGCATGAAGGACAGATGGCAGCATTTCAAGCTGAACTTGAGGAAAACTTTGGTCTCCAGCTTGTTCAAATCAAGGAGGAACTCAGGTAATTTCTGGTAGGATATCTGCTAACATGGAGTTAAAAATTGAAGTGTTTTTTGATATGATGTTGTACTGTTGTGCAGATAGTTTTACATTCGAAAGGATCATCATGTCTTCATCTTCAGCATCAAGCAGTCACAGAGCAACAGACTGCTCGGTCCTGCAGGTGGGGACACTACACCCGTTCAAAATGTTGGAAACGTCTTGCCCAGTTATGTAGTATTACATTCCAGAAGACTTAAATTTTCAGCAATACCACTTTGAGAACCTCATATCTTATATAACCTGGGGTTGAGCTAAGCAGGAAGACTGGTGGTTGTTGGCATATCTGTAGATGAAATTTAAAGACTCATTACGTTATTTTTGTTGCCCATCTGGTGCTTCAGATAGTGTGATGGTATTGCAAATAGGCCATTCTTATTACCAGAACTTGTATACTAGCAGGTTTGTATCATCTTAAGCACATACTGGTCTGTCTTACGTTGTGATGAATGAGACATCATTGGAAGCATTGGCATAAAGTATATTTTTGCTGACTTTAATTTTGCATTTTTTTTTTAACTCTTTCACTTTGTGTCACCACAGTTGACACAAACAATATTACCATGTGACGGAACTTCATTAATTTGTCATTTGCTATGGACCTTTAATTTCCTTACAGCAAACATGCCAAAGATGTTGTGTTGTGGTGAAAGTGACATTGGATACCTATACTAGGTATCATCCGACTGGTACTCCGGTATTAAAATTGGTAGACTTTGCCAGTAAGGTGAAGCTGTTGCTGTTGGTACTGATGAAATTAATCACAGACAATTGTTCTCATTAGCATGTATTTCACCTTCTCATTTTCATGTAATATTAATGCCCTTTATTTGTTAATTGAAATCAACCTTTAATATTCAGAATGTAAGGAAAAGTCTGGATAGTTGCCCATATAGTGATTCTTCACTGTTGCTGTCATTCCTGTATTAGAGGGTTTTGTGTCATGTGTAATTGGTTGCTAATCTGTGTTGTGCCAGTTCCTCTGACTAAGTCAGTAGCATAAGACCTCCATGAAACAGTGCCAGTAGATTGTTTCCAGCTGTTGCTTTGACCTCTGTTGTAGTCTTTCCCACTATTTCACCTTCTTGTTGGTTTGCAGCCCCTTCTTGGTCTTCCTCCCTCTACTCCATTGTCTGTGTGGGTTCCAAGTCTCAAGGCTTTGTTTGCTATGGCAGAGGAACCCTTCCTCATTTTATGTCCAGCATACTTCCATTTCTGCAGCTTGGTTCACACTGCCACTAGTTTGTCTTGTGCACACCTCCACAGTGCTTCATTAAAGAGCACATTAGGCCAAAATATGTTAAATATTTTGCTAAGGCACCTGTTTATAAATGTCCAGCCCCATATGATTCTGTCATTGGTTGTTACAGTGTTTTGTGTATGCTTCATAGGTTCTATAACTGCAATGCTCAGTGGCAACAAAAAGTTTTTTATCTGTTGTGACATGAATAGTCACACGAAATAAAGTGGAAGAAAGAAGTTTGGTCAGACGTTATAATTTTGTGTTCCAGTCTGAATCATGTGCATTGCACTTGGTTAGAAGGAAGCATGGTTTAATTTTGTGTAACATTGTTTTGCTTGATATTAACACATTGAGAGATTCGAAAGTTTGATTTTTTAAAATGCACTAGTAAAGTGAACACTCTTTAGATGATAAATATATTACGTTAATTAATTAACTTCAATTCACATTTCACGGTAGTAATGTTGAGAGTTTATTTAGTTGACCCCTCCTGCTTCCTCCCACCCCCTTTTCCCCTCCCAGAAAAACATCTGTAGAGGGTTATGGTATATGCATTTTGTCTTTATTATGCTGGCAACCTCAACATGTTAGTATTTATTCATATTATATATATATTTTTTTTTTCAAGGAATCGGTTTAATGAAGACAAAGCAGCACTGGAACAACGGCATGTTGAGGAGATGGCATTAGCTGCACAGTGCTCCAGAGCTGGAGACCTGACAGGAGATAGTAAACACGAACTGGAGTCTTTACAGTCTCAGCTGCAAGAGTCTTCAGAAGCCAGAGGAAAGCTGGAGAAGGAAATGGCTGAGCTTAAACAGTCTTTTACATTGGAAGTGGAATTGTCTAAACAGAAGATTGCTGTGCTGCAGCAACAGCTGGAAGCAGCTCGCAAAGAAAAACAGAGTTATGAACAGGAGTCCAGAAACAGTTTTGAAAAAGAACTCACAGTGTACAAACAGCAGATTGAAAATTTAAATTTTCAATTGCAAAAAGCTTCAGAAGCTGAAATGAAGTACTCAGAACTGTTAGATGAATACAAGAAAGGTTTTGAAGCTGATCTCATGTCTTTGCAGCAGTCCCATGAGATGGAATTGAGTGTAGGTAAAGAGCAGGTAGATAATCTGAAGTTACAGTTGCAGGAGACATCAGAAGCTGAGGCCGACTGCTGCTCACAGTTAGCTGAATGTAAGAAAACCTATGTGGCCAAATTAGAATCTGTCCAACAGACCCATGAAATGGAAATAGCTTCGTACAAACAGCGTGTAGAAGCCCTGAATTTGCGACTTCAGGAACTGCCTGAAGCAGAAAAAAGCTTTGCCAAAGTGTTGGCGGCACATAAACAGTGTTTTGATTTTGAGGTTTCTAGATGGAAGGAGGAGAATGAAGCTCTGAAGACAGAAATACAGAGGATTTTAGCAAGTGAAGGCATACTGCAGAAGGAGAAGACAGAAATATTGGCATCACATAGTGTTACTGTGTCATCATACGAAGAGCAATCAGCACATCTGAAGTCATTATTACACACCACAGAGGAAGCAGTAGCAAATCATGAAAGAGATTTGTCTTGCGTTAAGAGACAGCTTGAAGATAGTTCAAATGCTAATGAAATCATCATGAAAGAGGTGAAAAGTTACAAAGAAGAGACTGAAACATTAAAAATGCAGCTTGAAGATGCACTAAAAGTTGGGGAAACATTTAAACAGGATCTTTCTGCATATAAGGAAGAGATTAATTTGACGAAGAAGCAAAATGAATCAGAATGGACTGAAAGAGGTAGCATTGCCAAGTGCCAATCCCATGAAACTGAGCTGGCCTTATGTAAACAACAGATAGAGTTTTTAAACTCGCGATTGCGTGATGCTAGTGAGGCTGAGAGGTGTCATGTTTTGGAAATAACTGCTTGTCAGACTCAGCTGGCAGAATATAAAGAGCAGATAGAGTCCTTGGATAGAAGATTCAACGAAGAATTAGCACATGCTGAGAAAAACTTTTCTAAAGAAATAAACTTAAAAAATCAAGAAATTGAAACATTACTTGCACGTCTTCAAGAAGTTACATCCTTGGAAGATAAGAACAAAAATCAATTGCTGTCTGCACAACAAGAGATTGAAAGTTTGAACATTCAGCTAAATGAGAGAGCTGAGGCAGAGAAAAAGAGCACAATTGAATTGACTTCATGTCAGGAGAAGCTGATGGCATATATGGATGAAGTCCAGGCCCTTAAGGCAGTGGCTACTTCGCAGGATGAACTACAAGCATACAAGCAACAGGTGGAGACCTCAAATGAAAGATTACATAATGAGCTGTCACAGCTTCAGGACTCCCATGAGGCACAGTTGAAAATAACTGAAGAAGAGCATGCGGTACAGTTAGCATCAATTAAAAAACAAGTAGATAATTTGACTGTACAGCTCGGGGAGCTTACTAAAGCAAATGAAATGCTTGAACAAGAGAAAAGTGTGTGTCATGAGTCACACACACTAGAGGTAGACGGGTACAAACAGCAGCTTAATGAATTAAATACTCATCTGCGTGTGTGTAGAGAGAATGAAGAGACATATGTCACTACTCTGGCTGACTGTCAAGAACAGTTAAATGTATATAAAAGTCAAGTTCAGTTGTTGAATGCCAAAGTACAAGATGACATGTCTCAGATGAAAATCGTACATACAAAAGAAGTAAATGACCTCAGAGACGAAATCCATCACGTGAAAAATATTAAGGCAACACTGGAAGCTGAGGTTTCATGTTTGAATGAAGCATCGAAGCACAGAGATGACTGTAGTAAATCACAATTAGAAGAAGTCACTGTACAGTTTCTTAAGACCCAGAGCCTTCTTGCAGCAAAAGAAGAAGTAGAAAAAGCCTATGAAAGAAGGATTAATGATCTTGAAGTTGATTTGGACAAAGTAAATAAGATTGTTGAGCAGATGAAAAGAGAAAATGAACATTTACTTGAAATTAACGTGCAGTACCTGAAACTTCAGGGGTTGTTGGCCGCAAAAGAAGAGGCTGAGTGCATGCTTATTGAACGTGTTGCTGAGATGGAGCAGGCTTTGTGCACTGCAACGAAGGATTTGGAGCAACAGAAGCAGCAAGGTGCTCATCTAGTAGAGAAGAGTGCCAAGGCAGAAGAATCTGTAAAGAAGCTGAAATTTGAAAAAGATGAAATTTCAGTAAAATGTAGACACTTGGGGGTAGAAATGGATAAACTGGTGGTAGAACGAGAGGTGAATGAAGAGAAACTCAAAGATTTGGCATCTCAGATTCTTAAGTTAAAGACAATTAGTACAGTGAGTGAGAGTGGTAGTTTGGATTTGTCTCCTTTCACTGAAACATGTGCTGGTGTAGTGTTGACGCCATTGGAGAATGCTGGCGTAACAAATACCAATGCTAGCAGTAGTCAAGCCTTTGTAAGTGGTATTGACATTACTGTAGGTGAAAATCACATTGGAGATGGGGTCGAGATTTCTGAAAGTGGGCCATTGAAGAGGCGGAAACTGTACGCTGTGAATGTACCGGAGCCTCTTGTGTCGTCACTCTGTCCCTCCAAGTGGATGGAAAGGTTAATTGCTCTTGAAAGAGAGAAAACAGATTTATCAAATCAACTTGAGACTTTGGAGTTAAACTTCAAGGAAAAGGAACTTCAGGTATGTCTTTATAATGATGAAAACCATGCAGCCAAATTACACTGCAAAGAGCTAGAGGATAAATTGCAGGAACTAGAAAATGTTAGAATAGAACGAGATGTGATGCATCAAGAAAAAAGTGATCTTGAGTCAAAGATTGTTGAACTGGAAAATGAAAATGCTACATTCCAAAAATTACAAACAGTGCTAACCATTCAGTTGACAGAGGAAAAAATGGCAAATGAAGAAAAATTGTACCAAGGAATAAAAGAAAGACTTGCAAGTATTATGGATGAGAAAAGTTCTGCTAGCATAGAAAATTTAATTCTTGAACTGGGACATAAGGCAAAAGAAATTGTGTATTTGAAGGAAGTTCAGAGATCACAAGAGCAAACCTGCCAATTATTACATAAAAAAATACTAACTTTGGAGAAATCCAAAGCTGAAGATGCTAAGAGAATAAAGTTGTGCCATGATGAGCTTTCCAGAGTACGTTCTGAATTGGAGGATTTGTGGAAACTGCTTAAAGCTACAAAAGAGGAACTAGGAAATTCCAAAAAGGAACTTGCCATCCTGTATCTACAAAAGCAGCAGCTTGAGGCTAGTAATAGCCGTCTGTTACACATGAGTACCAGTCATACAGAAATTACACCTGTTTATGGTGAGTTATTCTTAAATTCGTTATGAATAGAGTTATAAATCAGTGAACATTCTGTAGGGTGGTGAATGGAATAGAAACAAGCGTGAAGAAAGCATATGATGCAGCGTCTTTTGAGGTTTTCACAGCAGTGTACGTATCTGGTCTTCAGGGATGTGACATTGCATTTTTGGGAGGCATTTGGAAGCAATGTCAGGAACTTGTGACAGTGATGCTGTGTCACATTCTGGAAGACCAGAATCCCCAGAACATAAAATACTTGAAGTTTAGGGATTCATGTAGGGGTGAGTGGTGGTGCAGTTGTATGAGGCACTGCACCACAAGGAGTGGTGGTACAGTTGTATGAGGCACTACACCACAAGGAGTGGTGGTGCAGTTGTATGAGGGCACTGCACCACAAGGAGTGGTGGTGCAGTTGTTTGAGGCACTGCACCACAAGGAGTGGTGGTACAGTTGTATGAGGCACTACACCACAAGGAGTGGTGATGCAGTTGTATGAGGGCACTGCACCACAAGGAGTGGTGGTGCAGCTGTTTGAGGCACTGCGCCACAAGACGGGAGGTTCTGGTTTTGATTCCCAGTGAGGTTCTTGGAAATTTTCAAGTGACCTAGTCCCTCTGACTGCATTCAGCAGCCTTTGGGTCCACTCAGCCTGTATGATCACCATGGAATTGCCTTGGAGGGTAAAGTGCAGTCAGCACATGGATCTGACAGCTCTGCCATACTAGTTGTGCTGCATGTGAGGGTAACTGCAGAAGCCCAATATACCATCTGGCATCAGAGTCCTTGTGACTTGTTGTGGGAAAGCTTTGCCTTTTATTGGTAGTCATCGTTTTGTGTTTTAGTGATTTTGGTGTGTGGTAGGTTGGTTTTTGTTTGTTTATTTTTTAAAGAGTTTATTGAATTCCATATGAAGTTTTTATCTCTTTTATGTATTTCTGCTTTATTATGCTGAAAGGAAACATGTCGAGTCTACATGTGTTGTCTGTGTAATGAGTCTGTTACAAGCTTTAGGTTCCTGTGACCGTGCATCATGAGCAAAGTGTGAAGAGAGAGAAACACCAACAAGATGCAACAATCAGATGTCTTTTATCAACTTCTGTCTCAACATGTTTTGGGCATTGTTATGCCCATCTTCAGGAGATCAAAGACCATGTTACTGCATATGGTGTACTGGGCTGGTTCTGCTGGATGTGGTTGGTAGCGGTTGTGGGGCGCTGCGTTGTAGGATGCGAGCACTGTGAAGGTCGAACAGTATCCTTCACAGTGCTCGCATCCTACAATGCAGTGCCCCACAACCGCTACCAACCACATCCAGCAGAACCAGCGCAATACACCAGATGCAGTAACACGGTCTTTGTTCTCTTGAAGATGGGCATAATGATGCCCAAAACATGTTGAGACAGAAGTTAATAATAAACATCTGATTGTTGCATCTTGTTGGTTTTCTCTTTCTTTACACAGTCTGTTACAAGTACATTTCTAAAGAAAATAGTATAATAACAGTACAGATGTTGCAAGGGTTGGGCAGTTGTCAGATTGTCATCATGAAGCCACAAGTTCAGTCCCAGGGCAGTTAATGTTGGTTATGTTGAGGGCACAGTGACACTATTTCTCCCATGGTACCTATTTCAGTTTTCATATACCAATCATCATTTCACCACTTCTCCATACTTATACATGATCATACTGACACTAGTGCCAGTGTAGTAAGATTAATTTCAGCCACATCACCAAGGGACTGCATGTCACCACATTCATGTTGACTGTTATCATGACGATAGAAGATCTGGAAGCAAATAATGTTTTTTTGTGGCTAGATGTAACAGTTTTAAGTGGATACTGTATCAGGAAAGAAAGGTTAAAATTTTTCCTGTCTTAGCTGTGAAGGCTTATGGGGGAGTAAAGGCTCCACTCATTCTTAACTTTGGCTCTAGATGGAGGTGAATGGTCAGCTTCATGCCCCAGCCACTTTACCCTCAGGAAGTAATTCCTGCAGGGTGGATCCTAAAGCCAGTCTGAACATTGTTGCGGGAGAGGAATATCTGCGTGTGACCCATACAAAGAATTGAACCTTGGGTCTTCCAGCCCATGGCTTTTTTTGCTGTATCATTTATGCCATTCTGGCGCTGCCGTGTAAAGTCTTTGGTACTGGAATTAAATTTGTGGATTTAAGGAGGCGGGGAAGGAATGTTCCGATTAAAAAACTTGGTTCTTCACTTGAGCCGAGACAGGTACACATATCAAAGAGCTATGCAATAATTGACACATTCTCCATGATGACTGCATTCGTCTGTTGGTGTTCTGATCATGTGACAGCTATAGTCATCATTGGCTTTTCAGAGGGCCATGTATCTCCTAAACGTACTTCTGCATGTTGTTTTCATAACACTATGAGGATTCCTTTCTTGTAGAGAATATATTGCAGCATCATATCCCAGAGGAATGGAATCTCTAGCTACACCAGTGCGAAAGTCTCGTAAAAGTCCCTAGCTGTCTGCCAAACACAACTGCTGTCCTGTACTTTGGTATAGCTACATGGTTCGATGGTTTTTGACCATCATTGTGCTATCAATACAGTATTGCACAATAGGGTTAAAAATGCATAACAAAACATTTTAAAGGTAAAGGTAAAGCAGTCCCATTACAGGCCTGAACAGGTCCAAAGGGTTCCAGGTAGTTAAAGTTCCCAGATTTCGTGACAACAGCACAGGATGGTGATAGGTTGTCAGCCTTACGCACCGGCCGCCTTTACCTCCAGGAAATGCTCCTGATACTCATTTATGTTAGAGGCTGAGTCGACCCCAGGGCCATAGTGCAATCGGAGGGATTTTATGTCAATGAAAAATCCAATGACACCAGCTGGGATCGAACCAGCGACCTTCCAATTTGTAGCACAGCACCTTAACCACTGTGCCACTGCGGTCCCCAACAAAACATGTAACCATGCCAAAATAAAGGGTAATAGTTGCGATTGACAGACTGTAAGTGATTTGTATTTTAATGATCCACAAACACAGTGGGATGTACCCCGTAGAATTAAAGAAAGTTTTGAAACTCTCAGTTTTTACTGAGCTACACTCAATTAATACAGTCCTCATTGGTTCCTATTTACCAAACAGCGTGATTGTTTTATTTTCTGTAATATGTATCTCAATCCTTAATTTCTATAATATGCGTCGTAGTCCTTCTTAATTTTAAAGTATAGTTATGATATTGGTATATTATTTTCCAGTATCATCACAGCAGGACTTGCACAATATGCTGGAGGATCTTTCAATTGAAGTTGGAACTCTAAAAAATTTGCTGCAAGATGAACAAGATCGCAATGAAAAGCTTTCTGTAGAACTGGAAGAAGTTCGGAATAGCGGTAGGGTGGCGATGCATTTGGGAGTGACAGACATGAACAGTAATGACAGTGGTGGAAGCGATATGCTGGAATTGCATCATAAGCTGGAACTCGTCCTCAAAAGCAATACAGAGCTGGTTGCTGAGAAAGAAACACTTCTTGGCAAACTTCGAGATCAACAGCAGTATATTGGAAAGCTGCAGGTGTGTTTCTGACGTGTCAGCAAAAACCATTGACGTCCTACAAAACCGATAGCATTCAGAAAGGACATTTTGTAGTTTAAATACGTTCTGTTCCCCACTTATCTTGGAAAAAGAGTAAAATGAAACTGCTGAATCAAATACCATCTGTATAATATAGTTTCTTCTGCTGAAGCTATGTGTTAGCTTTGAGATACACAGTACTGTCCCATAAATTATAGTGGTCAGAAAAATTTGTTTTCATAAAATAACAGAAATGCTGTTAGTGTCATGGACTTTTGTTCATTTTTGTCATAACCAGTGATTTCAAGTGTGAAGACAGTAAATGTTGCTTTCATTTTTCAGCTAATTAAGTTGTAATTGATAAGATGTATAGGTTGTCAGGGACTCACTCTCAAGGAGTTAGTTAGGCATTATTTGCTGTATATAAAAATGTGACCCTCATTTTTCCCTGCCCTGTTTCCCATCTTTTACTACATAACATACACTAGCCTTTATGAATGTTGACAAAGGCGATTGAAGTTGTGTGCAAGTGTGGTAGACTTCTTGGTTGTGGTTCAGATATGCAGTTTCACCCCCAAGGCAATGGACACTTCTGCTTTTTTGTTATGTAATTTGTACTGTAAGGCTGATTTAGCAGGAAGGGTGCAGTTGTTTGAGGCAACATACTGCCAGGGTTTTGCAGTCTCTGTGGTGTCATAACGCAGCAATTCATGGTACAGTTATAAAATTCTCATACGTTGAGCACATGATTATTTTTCAGAAGGCTGAAGGATACGAGCAAGTGGATAGTTGGATGTCTGTTCTGGACAGGCAGCAGAGTGATCTAATGGCTGAGTTGCGAGCTTATCGAGAACAGCACAAGGGCCTCGCGGAACTGGTGGGTTCTACAGGAATTTTGCAGGAGACATTATTCAGGCAGAAACAAGAGTTACTGCAAAAGTTTGAGGTGAGGTCATATGTAATCCAGATTTTGAAGCTGCTAATTTGAAAAGTCAAAATACAGGGTGAATAAAAATAAATAATAATGTTAGATGGTTGTGTCTGTTACAAGGAATGCTTTGCTGCTACAATCCATGTATTATTTTAATGCCCACACATTACCATTTTGTGTCAGATTTCAACATGGGCCCCAGCATTTTGCATACACTTCTGCAGCCTAAAAGACTTGTCACTTTTCCTTGAGAAGTGAAGAGGAAGAACTTCAAAAGTGTCTTGAATTTGTTGTTCCATTCATCAAGTATTCTCAGTTTTGATCAGCAGATCCTGTCTTCGACCACCCACAAAAAGCAAAGTCATACAGACTTTGTGGAGGCCATTCATTGGTGCTCAAAGCCCAATCCCTCAATCTGGAAGACGGTTATTGAGCCACGCACAGACAGGAAGTGCAAACTGTGGTGGTGCTTCATATTTTGGGTTACAGCATGCATTCAGTTCCTGGTGCTAATGAACTGTCCAAGTAATGGAAAGAAATAAAGGGAACATGTTTCATCAAACATGAAGATTTTGTAGCTGTTAAAGCAACTGGTTTATTCTAATACTTGCAAATTAAAAGAAAACCTGCATTTCTTTTAGCTCTTGTTCTGGATAATAACAAAATATTAGCCTTATGAAATCACAGTTTTTTGTGTATGGGTGGGGTTGGGGATGTTCAGGTGTTGTGTGGATGTCTATAGAATGGGGTTGGGGGGTTTAAGTGAAGGGTGGGCATTGTGTGTGTGTGTGTGTGTGTGTGGCACGCGCGCGCGCACATGAGAAGTATGAGCCCTCATATTTATGACCTGTGGAGAGGGTAATTTGTACCAACTGGACAGAAGGCTCATGACGCCAAGGAATAGATGCGTATGGAGCTACAGAGATTGGATATTGAGTTAATTCATCCAGCCTATACCTGGTCATGCCAGGTCTTTTACATAATTCTGTTAGTTTGTGATCTGTCAGTATGAATATCTTTCTTAATTAGGAGAAGAGTATCATTGAGAAAAAGCTGGAGAGTGAAAGAGCAGAATTGAAGAGTGCACAGTTCAAGATACAGATGCTGGAACACCAAATAATGGAAAAAGATAAGATATCTCAGGTGAGTTGGTTAGCATTGCACTTATAAACCAACTAACCTAAAGTTTCAACATGGCTAATGCATAGTGCCCAGTTATCCTCGCAACCTACCTGCGTAAAATTCATCTTAATGCCATACTCCCAATGTTAGTCTTCCAATTTCCATTTTTCAAGCGGTTTCATCACATCACTTTTAATGCATTTCTTTCTTTTGTTAAGGTTTCTAGGGAAATAATAACTGTTAATTCTAAGAAATTACACACAACCTGCAAACATACTCCATCAGCAAAATGCAGAGTGTTTCATTCCATAATTACTGTGCCTTAAAGCAATAACAGTGTACATTTAAAAATCTTGTTAAGAAAAGAGACTTCAAAGTAACCAGGCTATTAGTATGTTGTGAATTACAAATATCTCGAAATTTCAAGTTTATGTGTAATTGTAGGAGCTGACACGGCAGAAACGATTGTTGGAGCAAGATCTGCATGAGATTGAGGACCGACTTCGGGAACAGGAAGATCGATTGCAGACACAGAAGTTGGCATTAGAGGCAGAGATACGTGACCGTGATCTACGTGTCCAACACTGGCAGCTGGAGCTGCGAGCCAAGCAGGTTTGTACTTCTATGCTGTATACTGTACTGATAGGGCCGTGAGTTTAACAAATAACAGTGCTTATTGACACTACAGTTAAAACAGTTGATACAGTCAGTAATTAAAACAGAATGCTCACAAGAATTTCAGGAATCACTCACAACGGATTACCCTGTACTTGTATATTCAGTGCTGTGGGCTCATAGCCCTATCGACAGTCTGCTAAATTCTGTTGTCTGCTGATGCTCACAGCATTGACATTGGTCTTGACCACAGTATTCCAAAGCTACACTTCACAACTGTGCACTATGCAGTTCTGCAGTTACAATCTCTCTTCACTCTGTTGTCCACACTTGTCACTCTGCTATGCCCAACACACTGCCTTGCTGTAACACGGATGTCCTCTTTTCTGCTCAATGCTGGTCTTGTTTGCTACTTACGTGTTTTCTGAATGTTCATCTCTGTCCCAGTCAGTCTTCTGGAAGCATCTGGCACCCAGTCTCTTTCTCTGGAAGGCACTGGCATACTGGCAGCCTTGATGGCAGAGGCTTCACAGGTTGCCACACCACTATGCACTGTTGCCCTCTGTTACAGTACAATAAAGTAGTTTCATATATAATAAGTGGTGCAGTTCAGCAGGAAGTTAAGCAGTTGGTGAAAAGATGTTTTGACTTCTTGTCAAATTGTTATTTCTGTCTTGTAATGTGTACAAATAGGGCTGAAATCTATTATAAAAATAGCAGATATAGGATTTTTGTTTGAAATGAGCATCTGCTGGCTTCCTACCCCAATATTTTTTATATTTGATAAGTAGACCTTTGTTTGTTGTATACTTTATGTCCTCATACTTTGTTATTACCTACTGTATGTTCCAATGCCTTTTCTGCCAAAGTAAGTGTCTTATAACGAAGGGCTTCTGTAGTGTCATGCCAGTGGCAGGGTTATAATTGTATCTGAAGTTGCAGATTTAGTCTGATGTTATGTTGATACTACACATAGCAGTTAGCATGTTTGTGTTAGTGTTGGTCACATCTTGTAGCATTCTTCATAAAAATATCATCTTCCCTGTATAATTTGTTTTCTGAAATGGATTCTTCCCCTTATATGTGAAGACATGTGGCTGCTGAAGACAGCGTCATTGCATCCATCACTAGCTGTTGCTAGCTGTTCTGTTACCTTGGATGTACTTAGGCTATTTACAGTTAATTTTTTCACTGTAAAGTAATTCAGAATGTTAGTGTGTAGTTTATAATGGCTGTGCTGTGGAACAAGCTAACAGTATGGTTATTAGTTTCCTGAAACTGATAGTTTCACCCCCAGACTAGTGGCATAGATCATAGTCTGTCTTGAAGAGCTTACAGCCACAGGAGAAGTTCCTTGCTCTCCATTTTCTTTAAAGTTTTCATTTCCTTGTTCACAAGAGCATACAAACTCTTGCAGATTAAATTGTAACAGTGTTTTGAACTTCATATTGGATATTAGAGTTCTTAATGTAATTAAATAAAATTTTATTAAATTAATTGATATTGATTTAGGTTGAAGTGAACTCTGAAAAGACCCTGCAGGACTTAGTTCAGCAGTCAACCCAAGATGCCACTGAGAGCATTCAGAATGATGAGCAGAAAAGGTTGGAGTTGTTTCGCTCCCAACTGGAAGAGGTACATCAGCAGGCTGTAGGTCGTCTGAAACGTCACGTGGATGAGCAGTTTGCTATGCGTGAGATGGAACTGCAGAAGAGCTTCACTTTAGAAGTGTCCACACTGCAGCAGCAGCACACGGAACAGGTAAATACGAGTGTTCCTGCCATGACATGTGGGCCGTGGTACTGTTAACATGCAGTATACACCATGTTTGAAACATGATTTCAGGGAAAATTAGTTATGGTTGTACTGTAAACAATCTTAAGGTGGGAAAAAAATGTCTTTTTCTGTTTCATCATACTGGAGAGAATATAAATCATGTTTTTTAAGGTTCGGGTCTGCTGAGATATGACACCACCTAGACTGGTAAATAGTTAACAGTGCTTTGGAGGAGCTTGCTGCCTAAAGGCAGAGGCAAGCGGCTTCGGTGGTCTAGGGGTAGCGTGCTGCCTTTAACTACCCAAGTTCATGGGTTCAAACCCGGCCAAAGCCGTCAGGATTTTTCGCGGTGAAAAAATCCTCAGCATGCCTTCCTTTGGAAGGGAAGTAAAGCCATGGGACCCATGTCGTAGATTTGCGGCATGTAAAAGATCCCTGAATTGACGTGGAAGGCGCAATCTCAGGCAAAATTACCGGTTAATTCTTGCCCACATAGTTCCAACTTTTGCTACTAGGATCTCTCGCATCGTTGGGGGACATGGGGGCATCTGTCGGCGAACGTGGGAACGTCCAAACATGTGGGGGGAAATAGGGTGAGTACAATAAGCCTCTTAGGCTGCAGTACATCTGTGGCATTGGCCACGGCCCCTACTGACAAAGAAGAAGAAGGAAGGCGGAGGTGGCAGGTTTGTCCAAAATATCTGTAGCTGTTAACAGGGAGTCATGTCCCAGAAGACATGTAGCTTCATCAGCACTGCTGTGAGAACCTCAGATCTCAAAAGACTGTGTTTGTGTTCAATATTCAACCTGTAATGCTTGAAGGAATCCCAGTTTTTTAAGATTTTTGTAAAAACTTTCTTTTCTATGACCTTCACTGTAATGAACACCTAGTACAAAGTCTCAGTAATTGACCTTAGCTAAGCAGTACATTTGGCAGTGCAATGTCACTCTTAAATATGTTGGTTCTCCAAGCAGGTTTTGTTTTAAGGAAAATATTATAATGTGTTATTTTTAATACATTTCTGTTTGGTGTATCTAAGGATAAAGGTTGAAGAGACCATTTTTGAATTGGTTTCAAAGAGGACATTGTTGGCAGATGGAAGTCAACTCAGGTGCCTGAAAATGTTTCACTTTTTCACTCACCTCACAGTTGTTGATTATTTTGGACCTGTGCTGGAGTATAATTTGAACATCGAAAGAAAAAACTGTCATGTAAATGGCATTTTTTGGAAAATAAAACAGAGATTATGCAGAATGCAGTGAATTTCCGATTTGGCTAGATATATAGAACAGTTTCTAAAAAAAAATCTAGTAGAAGTGTTGTTTTCCTACACATGTTTTTGTATGCGAACTAAACACAGGTCTTCAAAATGTTAATATCTGTAGCATTGTTCATTTCGGAGTTATATCTTTATTAATCATGACCTAATCATAAACAGCACTCTATTCAGACAGTCCCTATTTGTGACTCATCTTTTATTTCTAGGTTAGAATTTTGTCTTTAAGGTCAAGATTGAATAAGGAGACTTTACTGTAAAATGCTGCACTTTATACTTCATAATGTGCAAAACCTAAATTTCAACATTATTTCATACCCAAACATGGACTGTGGAGAGGGTTGTGGTTGTTTTATTTATAATTTATCAGCTTTGTGTTTGTTTAGGACATGTTTTTAGCTTTATTTGCTTCCTAAAGGGGAAGAAGTGGGATTACAAGTTCACAACACATTGTTTGTGAATGCTTATGTGTGTGTGTCTGTGTGTGCATGCATGCTTGCTGCATTGTATTCTAAATGTTTCAAATCTCAGGATTATCTTCTCACATTTGTGTCCATTTTTTTGTATCACTGAGACTTCTGTAAGTAGCAAGCCATTTGTTTGTTACTGGTAATCTTATGTGATGTTACAAAGTGCCTTAATTCATTAGTGCAGTCAGATTACATGGATGAAGTCTTAATAACTGTGATATTATATGCTGGTATCTTAATGTATAAGACTTATGCAGAAATTGTAGTGACATATGATAATAGGTGTAAATAGCTATAATGGGAAGAAACTGCCATTGTAATTGTGGGTTCTTAGATATTTCTTAATGTGGTTTTGAGGTTTGAGGTTTTTTATTCCATGTTATGATTTGCTTATTTACTAACATATGAAGTGAGGCCATTGTGTTGTGGGTAGTTCCTATTGTGGTATTATTTTTGCCACTTGATATCATCCTTTGAATTTTATAGTTACTTGTTCCTAGAACTGATAAAGTCCTCTAGTTCACCTTCTTTCTTATGACAGCTGGTCTGGGAATTTAGGCAAACTGGACTTTCACCATAGCCCGTAAAGTGTATTGGTTTTAGTCTGTATGTAAAATTTTCTTTGGACTGTGTAGATCATAGTTCTAGGGTGGCAGATTCCAAACCTATAAATAATTAAGAATTTGTAACAGCTTTCAAAAAGCATTTGTGTGATGTGTCTTAAGTATGGTTTTTTCTGAAAAATATGACAGATTGCTATTTCATTTTAAAAACTTAAGTGTGCTTTCCTAAGTGTGACAAATGAGAGAAATATTTTTTAAATAATTACTGATTTGATTAACAATGAATTGTGGTGGTGTATTTTCAGAAGGCATTTTACTTATTATCTGGTGTTGGAGGAAAATGTTCATTTTTAGGACATATTGTGATGAAATCCTAAACTGGCATAAATGTACACTTTGTGCCAGTTGCAGCCTTAGCAGTTTTATTCATGACAAATAAGTATGGTTCATATGTAACAAGTTCTGTCAGTATTACAAGCTTTCACACTGGGAAGTTTAAAAGTCACAATTGCTCAGTGGCTGTGGGAGTACTTTATATTTGGATTTAATAGTTGTAAGCCATTCGTGATTTTCTGTGATTGATCCCTGCGCTATTGGTATTGTCTCGTCCAATGTTGTTCTCATACAACACCATGCTGTGTACATGACAACAAGTTCATTGCAAAGAAAGGGGTCAATAAGTCTTGTATAACTTACAATAAATGGGTAACTGTTTTACCATTGTGTTATCACTAAGCACCAAACATTCACACATATCTTTTCTTTCATTATACACCTGTAAACAAGTGAGAGCACCAACTGTTTGAACATTATAGTCAGAGATACACAAATCCCAGG
>Ga0209755_10003955_pt1 | contig 17951 bp, 18 predicted proteins | sample TergutCo191P1_FD_187301 | JGI IMG/M metagenome (GOLD analysis project Ga0209755, IMG submission 187301) | Cornitermes sp. P1 segment gut microbial communities from Petit-Saut dam, French Guiana - Co191P1 (SPAdes) (version 2) | ecosystem: Host-associated > Arthropoda: Insects > Digestive system...
AATCAATATTGGTTCAAGATTTTGAAAGTGACATCATGTAACTTGGTAACGATGTCCTGGCGTTGCAATGGCGTAAGGGTTTGTCCGTCTTCCGCCTTATTTTGGAACAAGCGGTATGATTCGATACCCAAGGCGGATGATATCCGCTCTATCATATTGGGAGACGGGAATTTTTTGCCGACTTCTATTTCGGCGATATATGCCTGGGAGGATTTGCATAATTCGGCGAGTTTTGCTTGTGATATTTCACGATTCTTTCGGAAAATTTTCAAGTTGATGATGAAAATTTCTTGAAATGTCACCATTTTCTCCCATATATTGTTCTCTACATTCTTCCATCGAGAAATTTTCCCGTTTCCATGTGGTTAAACTCGGGTATCATAAAATTAAAAAGTTCTATCAATTCCAGGCGTGTCCATTCGCCTTTCTTTCGTAGTGTCTGAATGGTATCTAAAAACGTATTCAATTTTTGCTCGTCATATAATGCGTCATTCTTTACAATCCCAATAGCATTGAACCATTCCATATCAAGTGTTTCTTTATCCGTGTAGAATTCCTCGAAATCCTTTTCACCAGTTGTATCACTTTTGAAAAAATATACAGGGTATTTTTTCCGTGCCTTCAATTCATGGACACGACCACGGGCTTCATCCTCGCTATCGCATTGCACGGGCTCGTAGTCCAGCCCATGAAGATAGCGCTCAGCTATTTCGCTGAATGTCAGCAAGTTAATATTGCAATCAAGCTTAGGAAAGAATATATCACGGTTTTCCCCAAGCAGACAGGACATAAGGCACAGCTCCCCGGACTCCTGTGGGGTCACGAAATATCGGCGCACATCGCTGGGCGCGGAAAGGGGCTGCCCCTTTTCCATGCGCCTGTTAAAGCCGTAAAGCAAACTGCCATCAGAAAACGCAACATTCGCAAAGCGAGCAGTAGAAATCGGCATATCCACGGAGCGACGCATCAAAAACATTTCCATGATACGCTTGGAGGCCCCCATCATATTGACTGGATTCGCCGCCTTATCGGTGGAAACACAAAAGTATTTCCTCGCTCCTTTTTCTTTTGCCCACTCTATGCTCTTGTCAGTATTGAAAACGTTTACATCTATCATCCGCATTAAAGTAAAGGGATCTTTCTCACTCCGCACATGCTTGAGGGCAGAAAGGTTAAACACATAATCGTATCCACAGCCGTTATGCATAAAGGAATCGAAAATATCCGTACCATAATCGATAACAAATGTAGCAAACTCGCCATTTATATAGCCTAGAGAACTACGTATGTTACGGACAAGTTCCACAATATTATTTTCACTAATATCCACTACATGTAATAATTTTGGGTTGCGATTGAACAATTCGCACACTACTGCTGAACCAATGGATCCAGCACCACCGATGACAAGAAAACGAGAATGCCTTACAAGCTCATTCAATTTTTTTTCATTAAACAAAATATCACTTTCAAATAAAGATTTTTTGCGCCCAATGAGAGATAATATATCTAACATTGCATTTACTCTCCTTAAAAATACAAGATTAAATGTATCCTTCTAGTTCAGACGGAACTGAAGGAAGCCCATTAAAACAGTCCCTCACAATACCTGTATTAGATCTGAATATAACAAATATTGTAATTATAATTATTTTAAAATAATTCATGATATTGTTATTCTCTATATACCAAGTTTCAAGTAATAGCTTATATGGATTAATAATATTTTGATGAAAATATTTCTTATCTTCGAATTGTTGTAGAATTTCCTCTTCATCTCTGAAAACAATAGAACCTATGCTTGTAAGCCCTGGCTTGGTATTATATATTTTTTTCTTCGCCTCAACAGAATAAGCCTCATAATGTTCTCTAACTGTCGGCCTATATCCTACAACGCTCATTTGCCCTATGAAAATATTGAATAACTGGGGAAGCTCATTTATTTTCATTTTACGCAAAAATCGTCCCATTGGTAACAATCTCGAATCATTCTTACTGGTATACAAACCGCCAGGTAGATTCGGAGAATCTTTAAGCATTGTCGCAAATTTTAATAATCTAAAATTTTTGCCATAACGCCCGACTCGTTCCTGCCCATAAAAAATATAGTGTTCACCAGTTATTTTCAACCCAATTACAATGGGAATTAAAAAAGGGAATAAAATAATAATCGCTAAACCAGAAAATAATATATCAAAGAAACGAATCATATCAACCTATCCGACTTTAATAAATCGAAAAATTTTTTAATACATCAGAGGGATTAAAACCTAACTCTTTTTTTAATTTTTCATTTGAAAAAGTCAACGAATTCGTCATTTTAGACAATTTTCGAGTGTTCAATAAAGACAAGTTAAATAGATCACCTAGTTTAGCTAAGAATTTCGCTATTATAAGAGGAATATTAACGGGTAATGATCTGTCTAGCTGTTTTGAAATCAGTTCCTCTAGTTCATTAAATGAAGGGTTATAATCATCACAAAGATTGAAAATACCAAATTTACCTTCACAATAAGGTACTAGCCAGCCAATATCTTCTGCCATTGCGATACTTTTCTTCACTTTACCACCTGCAATACTAGCATATCTCCCCGTAGAAATCCCACTTATCATAGCCCCCAGATTTCCAGGAGGCCTACTGCCTGCTAACAACGAAGGGCGTAATATCGTTAATAACACACCATAACGATCACACCACTCCAATAAATATTTCTCAGCTTGTATTTTACTCTTCCCATAAGCTGTATCGCTATTCAATGGGTGATCCTCCGTTATCCGTTCCCCAGAGTCACAACCATACACAGCAACCGTACTAATAAAAATGAAAGATTGAGGTATGCCACATCCCGTTAATCCAGCACAAAGATTTTTTGTTCCTTGATAATTTACATGATAAAAAGATTGTGCTTCCTCTTCAGTATCGGAAAAACTATGAGCTTTTCCTGCCGCATGAAGAACGATATTATACTGCTTATTTAACACTGGTACCTGCTCTGCCAGATTAACATTATATGTTGAAGAATCAGAGAAACTCAATGTATCAACAAGATATTTTTCGCATAATAAAGGCAACACTTTTGAGCCAATATAACCAGACGCTCCAGTAAAGAGCAATGAATTCATATATTTATTCATTGATAATCCCAAATGATTTTTCGTAATAGAAACCACCTAGATCGCATAATTTGTAGTCTATTGGCCTCGTCCATTCAGCAACGCTAATACGCTTAATACCCGTGGCTTGCCTTGGTCGTAACTGATGGTATCTTTCATTAGTCCTTGCCAAAGAAAGTCTTACAATTTTTTCAAACAAGTTTTTCATTGCCTTCTGATTCTAATATATCTATCAATCACTATACAGAATATTCACACGAAAAATAGAATATTGACACTCATATTAATAACCACCACGAACTATGAAAAAATATCCATAAGCCAACCGTCAATACTATATTTCGAATATAATTCTTTTGATATTTTTCTATATTTGCCTTCAATAAATTTTATATCTATTATTGGATTATTTCTATTAATTATACTTATATTATTTGCGTCAAAAAAATCATAGCCAACAATATTTCTATTCGTTGTAATCACCTTCCTCTCTTTTCCTAACATTTCAAAGGTTCTCATAGTTAATCCCTTTTGGTTTGGGTGTTCAATATCAATAATAATATTTGAATTTTCACAAATATCAAGATATTCATTATAGCCAAGTGGCTGATAATGAAAAATATTATTCATTTTTTTTAACCGCCTCCAATTAAATATTTTTTTAAAATAATAAATCAAAGGACTTTGTAAATACAAATAAAAAAAATAACTTAAGCTATTATCTTCACATTGCAACTTTATTTTTTCAATTATTTTTGCTCTGTCACTATGCCCAGTGCCAATAAAAGAAACATCATACTTATTGGCAATAGATGCAGAACCAAATACAGTAGATGTAAAAAAAAGAGGACGGAAAATAAAATTATATTTTTTTGCATCATCCAAATCAAAAGTCAGGCATTTATCGAAATACTTGATTACAGGCAATAATTTTTTTTTGTTCTTCAAAGAATCGTATATATATAATATCAATCTGTTAGCTTTCGTCTTATTTTTTAGAAATAGTATATTTTTATATGTAAGAGTTTCTGCACTAATAACAAGGATTTGCGTAAATTCATCAAGGATATTGTTTGTATAATAATTCCTAATATATTTTCTGCTTAAAAATGGAAAATATCGTATCATTAATTTGATAAATATAGAATTGCTCGGTCTATCATCAAACCAGACAACTGCTGCACCAAGCTCTTCTAATCTCTGAACAATTCTACTTTCATAACCAAAGAAATTTGGGCTGATAACTAATATCCGTTGACCATTTAATATTTCCCTTAGATTTTCTATCATTTATAGAGACCCCTTGATTTCATTTCAGCTAATGATCTCTCATAAGAAAAAACAGAATCAGTTGTTTCATGTTCTTTTACCCAATTTACAAATTTCACAATTCCATCATCAAAATCAATCGTTGGATTATACCGTAATATTTTTCTTAATAAAGAAATATCTGCATTATTATGTCGGATATCACCTAACCTATAATTGCCAGATATATACACTTCACTATTTGAATGATACAATTTTTTTAGTTTTTCCGCTACCATTGATACTGTAACAGAAGCACCTGTTCCAACATTAATACTTAAGCTATCGAAAGATTCATATTCTATTCCTGCAATCGTCGCATTTACAACATCATCAATATATACGAAATCCCTAGATTCCATGCCATCTTCAAAAATATTGATAGGCTTATTACTCATTAAACGTGTAGAAAATATCGATAAGATACCAGTATATGGATTTTGTAACGATTGCCCTGGGCCATACACGTTTTGATAGCGAAAAGCAATACCCGTAATCCCTATCATAGGACAAATCATCATTACCATTTGTTCTTGATTCTGTTTTGTAATTCCATAAATCGATGTTGGATGAATCTTACTGCTTTCATCTGTCGCACACAATTGTACTCTATTCCCGCATTTAGGGCATTTACATTCAAACTCGCCTTTTGACATATCAGTTTCTCTACGTGCTAACGGAAATATACTGCCATGCTTTGAACAATTATATTTTCCTTCTCCATATATTGCACGAGAAGATGCTACAATCACTTTTTTTATCTTGTGTTCATTATTTGTTAAAATATCTAAAAGCAAGGCTGTACCACCAATATTTACACTAGCATATTTCTCAATTTCATACATGCTCTGTCCTGTACCAGTTTCAGCAGCCAAATGTATAACAACATCTTGCCCAACCAGAACCTTTTTCCAGTCTAAACGGGACACGACTGATCCCTTAATAAAATTAACTTTCCCCATAATCGATTGGTACAAAGGAGAAGTCTTCTCGGGATCAGCTCCATGCACCTGAGGTGACAAATTATCAAATACGGTTACTCCATATCCACGATCAGACAATTTTAATGCCAGATGCGAGCCAATAAATCCAGCTCCTCCAGTAATTAATATATTCATTTTTTTCTCAACTCCAACTACACACTTTCGTACTTTTAATTTTGAACGGTCCATTGACATAAAATCCTTTTATATCATCATATATGTTAAACATTAAGAATCCCTACAAAATTGGTGATTATAGCGAATTAAACTAAATTTCTCAAAGCGAAATATTCGTAAACAACAAAATCAACTATGAAAAAACCCACAGGTTGTTGCGAAGGAACTTCATGTTCGCTTAGGACTTCTCTATGTGGTTGCAGTCAGGCGAGTAGATGGCAAGAATAATAGCCTCATCCTGCCACTCGCCAATTTTCTGTATCTTCCTGCGGTGGTGGGTTGCATTGCCCAGGATCACCGTGTACCTTTGCCGTGAGGTGTTACCAGAAGCAGGTCATTCAAGAACTAGTCTTCGAAAAAACGATATTCGTCATATGCCAATAACACCTGATCACGTGCTCTCCAACGCACAAGATGACCACTACGTTCACACGATCGGGCTATTTTCCAGACTTGATCTCCCATACATCCCAATGTTCTAAAATATACATTTAACGAAATGCTTTTGCCTTATGAACGCTCGCCAGAATCTCATCCGCTATTTTCATCCAGGTGAACTAACGGCCCAACTGATTCCAGGTCTTGGCGAAATCGGCTATTTCGCAAATCCCCTTGCCTCTTGTGCACACTAATATGGTTCGCAGCCCTTGTGCATATTTGTATTATTTGTTCCCAAATACCTTGGCTTAACTTCTGATGCATCACGACTTCTGCCTACCATCAGATTTCCTTATCCCCCCTTGGGAACATTTTGCATATATTTATTTTTAATAAATATAAATATATTGCTATAATAAAATATCGTAATGTTTTATAAACAATATATATTATATTAAATTTAACTTTCAAGAATAAATTATCTATCTTATATGATCTTAAATATACACTTAACAAAATAGATCTAAATGATTTATAATTATCAATATTAATATTTGCACATTGTATTCTATTATTTCTTTTTGTTTCTCGGCTACGACTAATATTACTATTGTGTATTCTGTACATAGATACAACTTTATCAATATAAGCTATTTTATTAATAGCTAACATTCTTAAATAGAAATCTCTATCTTCTACACAATACTTCTCATTATATACACCTATCTTATCATACAAATTTTTCCTTAATAATAGACAAGGACCAACCGCAGACCACCTAAGAACTAATTCATATTTAATATATCGTGATTTTAATAATTTTTCATCTGCATAATATAAATACTTACTCGCATTCAAAGATATAACGTTATCATACTGGTCCATCAAATGTGCTCTTCCAAACACGGCATCTACCATTTTGTTTTTTTCAAGGTATAACACTCGATCTTCAATTCCATTAGGTGTTAACATATCATCACTCGCCAATAGTGCTATATACTCACCTTTAGATCTAAAAATAAGGTTATTTAAAGTTTTTACAATTCCACAATTTTCTTGTTTTTCCAAATAATAATTCGTCAATATATTTTGTCCTCCCAGAATTTTTCTAGCAATTTCAAAACTGTTGTCTTTAGAACCATCATCAATAATCAACAATTCAATATTATTATAGTTACTATTTATAACGCTTCTTATAGATTTTTCGATATATTTACTATGATTAAAACTAGGCATTATGACACTTACTAGCGGTTGGTTCATTATTTCACACCTTCAAATATATTTGAAAATATATTTCTTATATTTACTTTGTATTTTTCGATGGAAAAATACCTCTGGATATATTTTATATTTTCTTTTGAATATTCAATTATCTTTTCTTCTGTATATGTAATAATATTTTTTATGCCACCTTCTATTGTAGCTTCATCATTATTGTCAAATATTACACCATTTATTATATCTACCCCACATTGTCTTGATATTAAGGGAATCAACCCCCCATTCCCCATTGCTGTAACAACAGCAGTTGCACAACCTTCTGCGCAAGATGATAATATTACAAAACTACATTCTTCCATGAATTTTTTAAATTTGCTGGAATCCACACTTATAAACCCATGCAAATATATATTTTTGGATTCCTTTATTGCATTCTTATACACATCAACGAAATCTGATTCTCCATTAATATACCCACAGACATGCAGCTCTAAATCAACAAATTTTGTAAATACATCAATTATTACATCTAAATTTTTGTGTATTAGCCCATAACTTCCAAACCAGAGAAATTTGTTTTTATTTTTTTTTGAAAAATCTGATATCACATTACTTGCATAATATGGAGCATGTAATTTAAATATTTTTTGCAAACTTATCCCATTTTCCGTAAAGGTCATTTCTGTTTGACCATTTCCTAGTAAGATTAAATATTCAGATAAAGAAGCTCCAACACCCCATTTACAATTAACTATTCGTGACGACTTATGAATGTATTTCTTATGTTTTTCATAAAACCTAAACAATGCCTTATATGATTGCGCATTGTTATAAAAGGGATGGCTACCCGTAGCATAATATATCGTTCTTATTTTTTTTATTTTTTTTTGAAAAAAATAATTAGATATTGGCAATCCTTCACCAATAATTACATCATATTTTTTGTAATTTATTTTTCCAGGAAAAATATTATTATAAACATCTACAATATACCCATAGTCATTTAGTATTTCTGCTAAATATAAATTTTCTACTATATTTGGATGTATTTTTGTTTTATATTTTTTTATAAATGGAAACGTACTATATGATAATAGAGCCCTTTTTTTTCCTTTTGATTTAAATATATTTTTTTTTCTATACATAATTAAATTCTCATAAATATACTTTATTAGTATATTTTGTTTCAATCTATTTTTCCAAAATGACATGAATTTTTTCCAAACCGCAATTGTAAAACTACAAAAAATACCTAGTTACCTTTTGATTAATTTTTAAAGTTGATATAAAAAATATATTTATACTTGCTATTATTACTGACCAAACAATGAATCTTAGCGGAAACAAATAACTATCACGTACAATAAACACACTGTTAGATAACATCACAGACAACACAATGAGCGAATAATATTCATTATTCATACTATTTACATAGAGTTTATTTACAAAATATCCTAATAAAAACATAAGAAATATTACTCCCAACAGCCCAAATGAAAGATAAATATCTGCAATAATAGTTGATCCTAGTCCTATTTCAACTTGCATGTTCATCTGTTCAAACGTGCGCTCTGTTAATAACATGCCTGTAGAAAAATATCTAACATTATCTCCTAAAAGAATAGAAGGCAAAAAGGGAACTAGCCCTATAATTCCTAAAGACATTGTCCTTCCATATGTAAGACCATTTCTATAAACATATTCAATTGCGGCATATGTTTGTCTAGAAGGAATTGTTAGATCAGATATTACCAATATGGGAGCAGAAATATCTATTTCATAATTGGCTCGTGTATTTTGTATAATCCACATTGAAAAAATAGCCAACAGTAGGAATATACAAAACTTTTTAAAATCGAGATTTAAAAAAAACATAGTATAAACACCCAAGAAAGCCAAAAACAGTTGGGAACTTGCCGTACGATTCCCTATTAACATTAAAACTAAAGCAAATAAAAAAATGGAAACTATACTTATTTTTTTTATTTTATATGAAAATAAATTTCTTTTATTATATAACTCTGTTGCTATTAGAACAGTTCCCGTACATATAATGACTAACAATATATGCAAACTAATTCCAGGTACTGCTTCTCCTCCAGTATATACATCCATATAAAAAGAAATACCGCCAGACAGAACAAACAAAACTATAGAGAATAAAAGAATCACGGATGGAACAAAACTATTTATTATCATTCTATTATAATATTTGCTAATTATTAGATAATCTGGAACGCTTAAACTTCCAATCAGGTAACCAAATAACCCTATCAAAAACAACAAATTGCCACGATTAACGAATAAATCACTTACAGGAAAACCTAGGAATAATGCCCTGTATAAAAGTCTGTCCTCATAAAAAAACGTTGTACTAAAACCTACCAAACAAAATATAAAAATAAATATTGTATCAAAATCAAGATAATTTACTTTCTTCTTAGTTTTGAAGTATATAAAATTTGCAAGACCAGCCAACACTACAATAAAATAGAATAATGCCATCGAGACATTTGCAAAGGGGGGCTGAAGAATATATACGACAACAGTCAATAATAGCAAAGAAAACAGAAACAAAATGGCTGCTTTTCTGTATTTACTATTTTTGACCTGTACTGATTGAACAGGAAAAAAATTCAAGACCCCTCCTGTTGTTCATTTTGTGCCTCAAAACCTTTCATAATTAACCCATCATCACTCCAAATTATCCGTAATTATAGATGTTGATTATCTAAAGGTATTTATCACCTCAATAACTTTCAACACACCTTCATCTTCCAAAGTAGGGCTCATTGGTAAGCTCAACTCTTCTCTATGAATCAATTCAGTAACTGGGAAAGATAAACCGTTCCACTCCTTATAACATTCCTGCTTATGAGGAGGGATAGGATAGTGAATCAGTGTCTGTATTCCGTTATCCATTAGGAATGTCTGCAATTCATCCCTCTTGCTCGTCCGTATAGGGAAGATGTGAAACACGTTTGCATCCCAGTTGGCAACATTAGGCAATACAACATCGGGATTTTTGATACCAGCAATGTACTTCCCAGCTACTCGCTTACGCAAATTATTATCGTTGTCAAGATATTTTAACTTAACGTTAAGAACCGCAGCCTGTATCTCGTCAAGACGACTATTTTTGCCTTTATAATTGCACACGTACTTTTGAAAAAAACCATAATTAGCTATTATCCTTATTATATTGGCAAGCTCTTCGTCATTGGTGGTTATCGCTCCACCATCCCCAAGAGCACCTAGATTCTTACCAGGATAAAAGCTATGCCCCGCTATATCTCCAAGGGAACCCGTCCTTCGACCGTTATATATGCATCCATGGGCCTGAGCATTATCTTCTATTAATTTTAGATCATGTTCCTTACAAATTCCCCATATCTTTTCGGTATATGCACATTGACCGTATAGATGAACAAGCATAATCGCTTTTGTTCTAGGCGTTATTGCTGCCTCTATTTTTGAATCGTCGATCTGGTATGTAGCAATATCTGGTTCAACCAACACAGGGACTAGGCCATTATCCGTTATAGCCAAAATAGACGCAATATAGGTATTCGCTGGAACAATAACCTCATCACCAGGTACCATAATACCAAGTTCCATGTATGCCCTCAATATTAAAATAAGAGCGTCAAGACCATTGGCACAGCCTATAGCGTACATAGTTCCTATGAATTTGGCATAATTTTTCTCGAACGCGATATTTTCCTTTCCCTGTAAATAATATCCAGAATCAACAACATGATCTATGGCACCGTGAATTTCGATGCTATATTTACAAGTAATGTCTCTTAATGATAGAAATGGAACATTCAAAACCTACTCCTCTAAATTATGCTTTTTACCCATTTTGTCAGAGAAGAAATTATCGAGCAAAATACCTGATTTTGTTATGAATCCCTTCTGAAGAGCAGGATTTCCATACCAAACCGTATGGGGTGGAATATCTTTAGTAACGACACTTCCAGCTCCAACCATTGCATATTTTCCTATTGTATGCCCTGCTAGAATAGTACAGTTAGCACCCATCGACACCCCTTGTTCTATTATCGTTTCCACAAAAGCAACAGGATATTGTTTGGAACGTGGTATTAAATCGTTGGTAAACGTTACATTCGGCCCGATAAAAACATCGTCCTTGACCCTTAAGCCATCCCACAATTGGACACCCGATTTTACGGTGACGTTATTACCAAGTTGCACGTCATTTTCGATAAGAACATTCATACAAATATTGCAGTTTTCCCCGATTTTAGCTCCTTTCAACACAACACAAAATTGCCATATTTTCGTGTTTTTGCCAATATCCGAAGATTGCACATCAGCAAGTTGGTGTATCATTACTTCTTCCATGTCAAATATTCCTGATAATCACGGATATAATCTTTCTCATCATATTTATGCGATGCAAGTACTAAACATATCGAACCCGATGAAAAATCATCCAGTTCCCGCCAAATACCAGGAACAACAAGCAAACCATAAAACGGCCTATTCAGCGTAATAGTCCGCCTGACCCGTCCATCAAACAGAACAACACTAAAGCTACCAGATGCTGCCACAATCAATTGCATAAGTTCCTTATGAGCATGACCACCCCTCGACTCACCAGCGGGGATATCATATAGATAGTATATTCTTCTTATATCGAACGGAATAGTTTTTCCGTTCGATACCACGGTCAAATTACCTTTCTCACGATGATTTATTGGTAACTCGATTACGGGGCAATTGTAGACCGACGATATAATCATACATTTCTCCTAACATCACAAAAATATTTATAGTCACGAATATAATCATCATCATCATATTCAGTGCTCGATACAATCAACGCCAACGAATTAGTGGAAAAATTATTTATTTCCCGCCAATACATTTGAGGAATGTACACTCCATAATAAGACCGGTTTAGACTATAAGTTTTTCTTTCGGCTCCATCATCAAGAATAACATCAAAACTGCCAGATAAAGCAACTATAAATTCCTCATTTCCATGATAAGCATGGCCACCGCGAAATTCTCCTCCAGGAACATCATAAATCCAGTGCACTCGCTTCATCTCGAAAGGCATTTGATTATTATTTTCAAAAAATGATAGACTACCTCGATTATCTAGAAGCTTAGGAAGTTGTATTATACGAGGAGTAATCATACTATTAGTGCCCAAAATAATTCGGAGACTCCCAGTAGAGCAAATGGCTTAAGATCCCTTGAGTAACATCTTACCTTTTCAATTGTCATCAATATAGCTGGTGTTTACGAAGTTGAATTATTATGTACTAATATAATTCTAAATACAATCAATATTTTTTTATTTTCCTAAATACAACTAATAAATACCGCATCGGCCTACAAAACATGACTAATTTCATATATAATAAACGCAAATGCATTTTTTGAACTCGTTCGATATCCTTCCGTACCTCATCAAATAATTCACTTTTATTAAATAAACATGCAAAACTAAAAATTGCCCATATTTTTTGAAATATAATTTCTTCCAATGTATCGCCATTCTCGACTCCGTATTGTTTTATAAAATATTCTTTAATATTAATACATGACCGAAAAAATTTTTCCATTTTTTCTAGATTTTCTGAGCTTGAAGCGGATTCTGGTAATTTTCTGTATACACTTGTCACACAATTTTCATATTTAATTTTACTATTCTTTGCCATCCATAACCACTTGGGCCAGTCCCCCAGCAACCATTTCTGTTCTTGTGGTTTTATCTCACTATAATATTTGACTAATAGATCTTTCCTCATGACGACCGTTAAAGTTGGTATTACATTATAAAGCAAAAGAGTATCAAACGTACCAAAAGGTAAGCCTCTATAACCACCAAATTTATTTTTCTTTTGAATATAACATCTTGCTCTTGTATAACACATACCATAATCCAAATTAGCCTCCAAAAAAATAATTTGTTTCTGCAACTTCAATGGATCTGTCCAATAATCATCCCCCTCACAAACTGCGATATATTTTCCATTTGTTTCCTTTGTATATATATGTTCAAAAAAATGCTTATTTTTAGAATATTGATTTTCCTGTTGTAGAATAGCTTTAATTAAAGGATATTTTATACTATATTCCCTTATAATATTTGCAGTATCATCCATAGATGCATCATCGTGTACAATAATTTCTATCGGAAAACTACATCGTTGGATAATAAAGCCATCAAGAGCTTGCCGAATATATTTTTCATGATTATACGTAAAACAAACAACACTTGCCAAAGGCATTTCACTGTTCATAAATAGCACTCCTATTTGGCATTCACAATGACGGCACGCAATTCTTCCCATCCCTTCATTTTAAATATCACTGCAATGCCAACATAGTATAGACAACCAATGGCAATACCTAATATCAAAGTGAGGATATTCGGCATATCTATTTTTGTAACTAAAAAAATCACAACACCCATGCTACCAGACAGAAGCACAGAAGGAAATATATACTTAATCTGTTTAAAAAAACCAATATCGAAATATTTATTTGTATAATGCATATTTACATATAACAATGATATAGAAGAAATAACTCTGCCAACACACATCATCATAACTCCAAAGGGGAGTGTTATAACGAGTATCGTCAAGCCTACAATTTTTTTTATAATTTCTAATCGCAAAAATAAATCTGACCTCCCTTTTGCTTGTAGCAATATCAAATTCAACCCGTGAACTGGAACCCACATATAAGAAAAACATAATATCTGGAGCAAAACTACAAGTCCCAACCACCTTTCTGTTAATACCAATCTAATGAATGGCTCTGCAAGAACAGCCAAACCAATCATGAGCGGAAAAACAATGAACGTGGAAATTCGCAAATATTTGCAAAATATATTTTCTATTTCTTTGTTATCATGTTGTACTTTGCACATTACTGGAAATATTACACGATTCATAATACTTGAAATATTTATTGAAGGAAGTTGGACAAATTGATCTGCCCTTGAATAATAACCCAGTTCTTGAGCTGTAAATTTTCTGCCTATAACCAACGTATATAAATTTCGATAAGTCGTATCCAACAAAGCTGATAACATTAATTTCGAACCAAAAGAAAACAATTTCTTAAATGAAACAATGGAAAATACTCTCATGGGCCACCATCTGGATAATATCCATAGTATGGATGTATTTACCCCATTGTTAAATAAGCTTTGAAATACCAATGTCCAAACACCGAAACCAGCGTAGGCCATCCAGATTCCGATGGCACCACTAAAGATAACAGCAGTTAAAGAAGCCTTGGCTTGTGTCTTAAAATCGACTAAAACAGTAAATTTAGCTCTCGGGATTACGGCAAATGCATTAATAAGTAAGTTAAAAGCAATAACTCTAGCAAGAGGCGTCAATATCGGCATCTCATAGAAGTCGGCTATCACAGGTGCCAAAAAGAAAAATGCAAAAAAGAGAATTATACTTATCCCGACGCTGAAGTAAAATACGGTTGAATAATCTACCTCTGAACGATCATGTTTTTGCACTAAAGCTGAAGAAAAACCGCTATCAATAAATATTTGGAAAATAGCTAAAAACACCACTAATATAGCTATAATACCATAATCTTCTGGCACTAAGATACGTGCAATTATGACTTGTATAACAAACTGAGCACCTTGAACAGAAAAACGCTCAATGCTACTCCAAGCTAAACCACTTATTATTTTTTTTTGCACCATCATCATTAATTAATATTTATTGTGTTTAAATTCATGAAAATATTCTGTTTATTATTTTACTCTATATGGCTATAGCATTCAACACCATTTATGCTTTCACTTTTTAGTAGATTCAATTACTCTGCTTCATTGTTATACCCTATACTTTCCACAAAGGATAAAGTAAAAAACCGCTACCATGACTATAACACAATAACCCTTTGGTGTTAAAACACGTGTCATTATTATATGAAAAACGAGTTGGATACTCCGAACTGAGAAACGTTCATTTTTTAATGATGATATTTAATCATTTCTACGGCTCTCAAACCTATTTTAAATATTCCACGAATTGATAATCATTACCTCTGGTTAGTCCACTTTGTATAAAACCATATTTTTTATATATGCTTATGGCGGCCTTATTGGTTTCATGTGTATACAATGAAATTGTACTCATTTTTTTCTTAGATGCAATCTCAATGAATTTATCCAACAGTCGTATCCCTAAATGTTGCCCCCGATATGATCTACGAACGACCAATATGGAAACATATCCCATAAAGGAAATATAATCATCCGCTTGTTTGTTCTAAATATGCGACGTTCCGGCCCACCTTATAAGAAAAAACCGAAGGTTTTTTGGTGGGCTGGAATGTGGGTGAGAGAAAACCGCACAAAGCGAAGCGACTGCGGTTTTTCGAACTCCGAAGGCACGAACAGCACCCGTAGCACATATTGTTTGTTAAGTGCCGTTATTTCTTTCTTTTTCATATTGTTTCTTTATTATTGCAGGTATTCCCGCAACTAAAACATTATCTGGAACGTCTTTTAATACTACCGCGCCTGCCCCAACAACGCTATCTTTACCAATTTTTATACCATTGCTTATATTTGCCCCTATACATACCCATGTATTTTTTCCAATTATACACGTTCCTGCAACTGCCACATTTGGCGATATCCTTACGCCGTCATCGAATTTGCAATCATGCGCCACTATTCCGCCTATACTTACAACATTTGCTTTTCCCAATACGGCAAACGGGCCTATAGCCGTATTTGCGCATATAACTGTGCCGCAGTTTATTGTGGCGAATTTACTAACCGATGCGTTTGGATGTATAACGGTTGCAAGTTTTATACCAGCGCTAATGTATTTTTCAGTTAATTTTAACCTAATATTATTATCCCCTATTGCAACAATTATTTCATCAAAATTTTCCATAATGCGTTCAAGTTTTGTTTCCTGCTCAAAAATAATGGGATAATTTTCAATCTTCTGTGCATTTAAATTGTTAGTCATAAATGTTATTTTATCATATTGGCTTTCAGCGCAATCCAGAACGACTTTTCCTTGACCGCCAGTACCAATAATTAATAAATGCTTCATAATTTTAATATCAGCAAAGAAATAATGGCACTTAAGAGTGAATATGTGAAGACACTATTCGTAGCAAAAACATACCCACTGCCCCTATCCCTGAGAGCATTTTTTAAATATTCTATCATGTAAGTTCTTCGTCCAACTGAAATGACTAATACATTCATTTTATCACCCTACAAATTCGATTAACATCTTCCAACTCCAATCCTGCATATATAGGTAAACAAATTACACTCTCTGCCAATTTTGTGGCCACAGGAAAATCATTCATCTTTACCGATGGCAAGTCTCGATAGGGCGGAAAAGAGGTGATTAATGGGTAAAAATATCGCCTTCCATAAATATTATGGGATTTTAATTTTTCATATAATTCATCCCTGTTCATTCTATATTCATTATTGTCCACGAAAATGGGAAAATAAGAATTATTGGATTTTATATTGAAAAAATTGTCCATTATAGTTATTCCTGAAATATTATTTAAATTTTCACGATATTTTGTCGCTATTTTTTGTCGTTCATCAATAGCTTGACCAATATTCTTAAGGTTCAACAAACCCAATGCTGCTCGAATCTCATCCATTTTTCCGTTGATACCAGGCATAACCACTTCTATTTCACTAGCAAACCCGAAATTTTTCAAATAGTCTATTCGTTTCTTGGTCGCTTCGTCTTGGCAGACTACAGCTCCGCCTTCTGCTGTATTGAATGTTTTCGTTGCATGGAAACTCAGAGTTGTCATATCTCCCGCTGTTAAAATGCTTTCACCGTCTTTCTCTACTCCAAAAGCATGGGCAGCATCATATATTACCTTTAAGTTATATTTATTTGCTATTGTTTGTATTGCATCTGTATTACAAGGCGTTCCGTATACATGAACTGGCAGAATTGCCGTTGTTTTAAATGTTATCGCCGCTTCTATCTTATCAGGATCGATATTACCTGTTTTTTCTTCCACATCTACAAAAATTGGTTTAATATTATTCCACCATAGGGCATGGGTAGTCGCAACAAAGCTATATGGTGTAGTGATCACTTCTCCTTTTATGTCCAATGCCTGTAATGCCACCATCAAAGGCAATGTCCCATTTGTGAAAAGACTGATATACGGAATCTTCAAATAATTACATAGAGCTTTCTCTAATTCCCGATGATAAAAACCGTTGTTAGTTATCCATTTTCGTTGCCAAATATCCTTAAGATACGGAACGAACTCATCCAAAGGAGGAAGCAAAGGGGATGTAACTGTTATAGGCATGTCATTCATTTTCTATCTTTTGACTTATCAACTTGTCACAAACTGCCGCAAATGAAGGCTGCATTTCATCCTTTTCCGAAAGCAACGGCTGCCCGATTTCCCCCAAAGGCCATTGAATAGATACTTCGGGATCGTTCCAAGCAAAACCTTTCTCATCGTCGGGGTGATAGAATTCATCGCACTTGTATGCAAACTCCGCCATTTCTGATAAAACCAAAAAGCCATGGGCCAATCCACGTGGTATAAAAAACTGCCTCTTGTTTTCCCCAGAAAGGTAAACCCCGTGCCATTTACCGAAAGTGGGACTACCCTTGCGCAAATCCACGCAAACGTCGTACACCTCCCCCGACAAAACACGGACAAGCTTTGCCTGGGGATAGTTTTCCTGTAAGTGCATCCCCCGCAAGATACCTTTCCTTG
>Ga0209755_10003956_pt1 | contig 17950 bp, 13 predicted proteins | sample TergutCo191P1_FD_187301 | JGI IMG/M metagenome (GOLD analysis project Ga0209755, IMG submission 187301) | Cornitermes sp. P1 segment gut microbial communities from Petit-Saut dam, French Guiana - Co191P1 (SPAdes) (version 2) | ecosystem: Host-associated > Arthropoda: Insects > Digestive system...
AGCAATGGAAGGGTCATTTGAAACCGCCGGGCTAATAAATCTCGCAAGAGGTGCTGGCAGAACCTATTTGTCTGACAGTCAATATAACAATGATTTTAGAGCAGAACAGGCATTTACAGGAACCACAGGCGATATTCCGAGGTGGGCGGCAAGTAGCAATCCAGCATGGATTCAGGTGAATTTTGGTGAGCCGGTTGCATTTAACCTACTGAGGGTTTATGAGGGTGAAGGAAACAACAGAAGTGTCCATACGTTTGAAGTTATGGTATCTAATGATGGTTCTGATTGGACTTCCGTAAGAACTTTTGAATTTGATCCAGCCGGACAAATCGTAGACTATAGAGAGCTGGATCTGATACTTCCCATAACGGCAAGTTTCATGCGGCTTGGATTAGCGGCAAATGGGAGTATTAATATTCGAGAGCTAGAGATATATAACATGCCGCTCGATGGGCTATATGTCGTGGATGTCGAAAACGGACATCTGGATGTCATTTTTACCGCAGATGTTGGAATAATCACCGCCGATAAATTTGCAGTGCAGATAAATACCGGCAGCGGATTTAGCTCTCTTCCGGTTTTCAATTTCGCTTATAATGGTACCACAAGAACAGCATCTTTCCGATTCAACCCAATTTCACCACGCTTTGATGCAATAGATGCTGTTATTCGTGTGTCATTTGATGGTCTTGGTGTTGTATATGGGCAGTTTACCGTTGGAGGGCTGATAAATCTTGCAAGAGGCCCGGGTAGAACGTATACAGCAAGCAGTGAAGACACCCGCTGGGGAGACATGGGGCCGCATCAAGCGTTTAATGGAGACCAGTCAGGAGCAAATAATGCAAGGTGGGCATCAAACGATGGGACTCCGCAATGGCTTCAAGTGACTTTTGAAGAAGCTATATCATTTAACATGGTAAGAGTGCACAGACCATCCGGTTCGGATATGGATAGAGTTAGGGCAATAACTATACAGACATCTGATGATGGTATCTTATGGACTGCAGCAGGAACTGTATCGTTCCCATCTCCTGCTCCTGTTGTAATGGACGTAGTGCTACCTTACCTAAATAGCAATTTTGTTAGAGTTGTATTTGCAGGAGCCGGAAACGGCATGAACATAAATGAGGTTGAAATTTTCAACGTGCCATTTTTGACCGGATTTAATGTAATAGAAGATTTCGAGAGATTTGCTGATGGAACGGCCATGCCCGGAAGCGCATTGTTGCCAGGTCAGAGCAGGGTGGTAGAATCGGCGGGAGCTTTGTCCGGAAACAGATCACTGAGGCTTTCAAGCAGTGGGGCCGGAGTCATAGATGTTAATATAAACGAACTGATTGGTATGTACAATGTTATGGTGCAGCTAAAAAGCATATCCGGAGGACTGTTGAGCATATCTGATATAGATGGTGCACAATTTGCCAGAGTTGATGCTTACGGCTACGACAGGGCGTTACAACATTTTATAACAATTCAATGGGACTATGCTACGGAACGCTTTGTAATTCCAACAGGTTTTGATGGATATATATTCTTTACAAACACAGAAAATCTTTTCCTCGAAAATCTGCGTTTGTCTATTCAGTCTTATACAGAAAATACGGTATGGATTGATAACATAGCGGCATGCGATAGTGATGATTACCTCCAATTGCTCTTGTGGTTTGAAAGCATAAGGGTCAATATTGAAGCAGTTAATATAACTTCGTCAAGTATTACCATTTCATGGGAACCTGTGGAAGGTGCAACCGGATATCATGTTTTTAGAGCTGATGGTAGGTCTACTACTCTCATAAGGCGCACAGACCAACCAATTACAGAAACATTCCACACCTCAACCGACTTACAGCCTCTTACATACGCCACATTCAGAGTGACTGCAATCGTACAGGGACAAGAGATAGACATAAGCAACAACGCTTATTTTCACACAGAAAATATAGATTTGGATGGAGAGCTTTTGTCGAGCAGGGGAAGGACACTGCTTTTGCCATTTAGTGATTTTGCATTGAATATGGAATACCTTGGGCCTGTGCTCTCGTCAACAGAATGGTTTTACTGGTGTCTTGATCCTATTGAGGACGAGGACGGTAATATACAGTTGTTTGTTGTAAGATGGCCTTCGCACTTTGGGATGAATGGATGGCTGACGCATGGTGAGATTGTCCGAGCAGTGAGTACTACAGGACGCCCTGAGGGTCCTTTTGAGGTAGTTCAACGCGTTTTGGGCAATGCTGAACCTAATCCCTGTTCGGATTTCCCACCACCGGATCACCTCCTTCCAGAAGGGCAAAGATCGGCCCACAACGTGCGTATCAATAAAATTGACGGAAAATATGTTTTGCTATACATAGTTCAAACTGGAAATCAAGGCCAAATCGGACAAACAATATGTATGATGACCGCCGAAAGTATTGAAGGTCCATGGACATTTGCCGGTGAAAACGGTGACGGTATTGTTGTTCAAGTTGCGCCTGAAGGTTCGGGTCACTGGACACGAGGCGGTACGGACGGAACAACTACAATTGTTCCAGTACTGGGTGTTGACAACTGCGATATCATAAAGATAGACGGCAGGTATTTCATCTACTTCAAAGCTGGAGGCGTAGGCTACTCAAATCAGGTTCACAATATTTTTGGATTCCCATCACGTTCGTTGGCGTTCTACGGCTACGCGGTGTCGGATTATCTGACACACGGCTTTGTCAAGAGTGATGCACCTATTACAAATAACTTCAGTTATATCGAAGATGCCACGGTCTTTGAGATGAATGGGAAGATATATTTGCTGACCTGCGATAACTTCGGTGGTGACACCACCGGTGTAGTAGGCGGGAATCCTGCTGGCTATGGCTTGCTGTGGGTTTCTCATGATAGAGGTAGAACTTTTGATGTAGCTGATGCACAGATTTTCTTTGGTTTGATGCAGGATTATATTGCCATCCCACCATTTGCAGCTGAAGTTTATGGTGGCACAGGTAAATTCGAGAGACCTGCAGTGCTAGTTCAAAACGGGGTTCCAACATACTTTTTTGGTACTAATGGTACTAATATATTCGGTGTTAACACAACGCAAAACTTTGTGTTTAGGCTCAATGTGGAAAGGCCGCCATGTCAGTGTGCCAGACAATGTTGTGAGTGGCCGGAATGTGACTTAGGTACAATCATATGCGCGGACCCAGGCTGTAGGATATGCACTACACCAACGGCAGTTGTCTTTAGCGGCAGTAATCCCAATGCGCTCAGAGTACTTTTGGAGCAGCAAGATGTTGTACTACAGGCCGCTGGGAACTTGGGAATCTTTACTCATCATAGTCCGTTCGTAATACCAGAAGGAAGAACATTGACGGTAGTAAGCACTCTAAATGTACAAGGTAATGCCGAACTTCACATATATGGTACACTTGTAGTGCAAGACGGCGGACGAGTCAACAATCAGGGCGGCGCCGGAGGAACGATAGTGGTTAAAAATGGCGGTGAACTTAGAAATAATGGTCATGTTGAAAACGTCACAAACTCAGCGTTTATAAATTACGGTACAATCGTCAATAACGCGAGATTTGAAATACGTGCAAGTACCAGCTTTCACAACTGCGGCACAGTTGTAGGAAATTTAAATATCCATCGTACCGCCAATATCATTATATGTGACTATTGCTAAGTTAAAAAATTGTAACGCAAAAACAAATCAATGGAGGTAAGAATCTTGAACAGTTTTTCTTTTTGGAGCCCTACGAAAGTGATATTTGGTGAGGGAACAGTAGCTCAGACTGGTAGTGAAGTTCGAGCGTTTGGAGGTAAGAATGTTCTTGTGATTTATGGTAGCGGAAGCGCAGCTAAAAGCGGACTGCTTGACAAAGTCACACAGTCGCTTAAAGATGAAGGGCTTGAATATCTTTGTGTCGGTGGAGTGCAGCCAAATCCACTGCTTGAGTTTGCAATTAAAATAATTGAAGATTATAAAAATAAAAACATTGACTTTATCTTAGCTGTGGGCGGTGGCAGCACTATTGATACTGCAAAGGCTGTTGCAACTGGGCTAGTCTCAGACGAGGTGTCTCTTTGGGATTACTTTTTACGCAAGACATTACCAAAAAAAGCAATGCCTGTAGGTGTGGTGCTGACAATAGCCGCAGCGGGCAGTGAGACGAGCGATTCTTGTGTTTTAACAAATAAAGCATTAGGTAGTAAGCGCGGATTTAATTCACAAACCAATCGTCCAAAGTTTGCGATAATGGATCCGGTTTTAACTTACACTTTACCGCCCTACCAGGTTGCTTGTGGTGTTGTAGATATGATGATGCATGCTTTGGATCGATATTTTGCACCAGACACGGATAATGCGGTAACGGATGAAATATCTGAAGGACTTATGAGAGCTATAATAAAATATGGAAAAATAGCCATGGAAAATCCGTTGGATTACAAAGCTCGCTCAGAAATAATGTGGGCAGGAGGCCTTACACACAACGGTATTGCAGGTCTAGGGCAGACTTTAGACTTTGCTGTACACCAGCTTGGACATCCTCTTTCGGCCAAATATGATACAGCCCACGGAACAAGCCTAGCGGTAACATGGCCGTCGTGGGCGAGATATGTGTATCGTGACGATATAGCAAGATTTGCTAAATTTGCGCGAGATGTTTGGGGTGTTGTTGAGGTTGACGATGAAGCTGCTGCTGTGGCAGGGATTAACGCAACCGAGGAGTACTTCCGTTCAATCGGGATTCCGGTAACTCTCACCGAAGCGGTGGGGGAGAGTGTGCGAAATGACATTGATGAACTTGTAGAGTTATGTTCATTCGGACGCACACGTACCATAGGATCATTTAAAGTTCTAGATTACAGCGATATTAGAGCAATTTACCAAGCGGCGGTTTGATTTTTATTGCGGGTGTCACATGACACCCGCAAAATTTAATATTCTAAAATATAGCCTAATCAATTGTTATAAGCGAAAAAGAAAACAAAATCTCTGGCGTGTATCTAATCAATGAGTTGATTGAATCAATAGCTGTGCCGATATCTGTATGATTTCCCAAATTACGTGAAGTGTTTCGTCTTCTGGCAAAGCTATCGTTGTATACAATAAACATGCCGAGGTCTTCGTGATATTCGATAGCGATGAAATGTGCGGCTCTGGTGTGTGTATAAGCTAATATGCTGACCCTTGATGCTCTTATTATATCATCTAAATTTGCCGAGCGTTGAGGGAAAAGCGTGTGGGTAACATCATATTCCAGATAGGCAAAGAATCGTTCTATAGCGTGGGGGAAAGTACCCAACACTCCGCCCATTACTGCACCGCGATTTGTTTCAAAGTGATTGACTATTTCTGCGGGATGAATGGGGTTGCCGAGGATAATCAGAGCATTATAAGCTGCGATCCAACCGCAACCGTTATACCATCCTTCGTTTAGTCCGGGGGTGTTGCCCATTAAAATCAGGTTAGCGGGGCTTTGATTTTGGTTGTCAATTAATGTGACCATATCAAAGTCTATACTGCGATTGTGAGCGTAGTTTACATCAAAGCTACCTTGCGTGTCTGTGTCAGTAGTTGGATTTTCTTGCACAATAGGGGGCTGTGCGGCGGTCTGAGCCTCGGCTCTTTGGCGTGCTTGTTCAGCCAGTTGTTGTTCAAGCCGTTCCTGTTCAAGTCTTTCTCGGGCTAATCTTGCCTCTTCTATTTTGTGTTTTGCCAAATCGATTCTGGCAGTTATCAATTCTATATTTTGAAGGTCGGAAAGGTCTTCGTATATCTCTAAGGCATATTGAAAATGAATGATGGCCTGCATATAGTCACTGTTTGAAAAGCTTACTTCACCCAATGCTTCAAATGAGGCTGCTGATGCGCGCTTTTGCTCAATAATGCGTGCCATTGTATCAGAAATGCCATCGGAGGCCAGCGCCTCACCCTCGGAAAATGATAGTGAAGCAGCAAGCAGAAATGCATTTTCGTAAATAGTGACTGCCCCTTCAAGATTAGCTTGCTCCACCAGAGCAAATGCATCTTCCATCAACTCAAAGAAATATATATGACCGTCGGTAATATATATCAAATCTTCAATAAAGGCAGGATTAAGATTATCAATGTTGGTAGCATAGTCAAGTGCCCACTCATATGCTGCTCTTGCAGACTGATACCTGCCGTTAGCAAAAAACTCTGAACCGAGGCTAACTTCATCAATGAGCCTTATTTGATATATGATGATATTCAAATAATCATCATCTCTGAGTTGCTGTGCCAAAGATTTTGCAGCAGTGGCTTCTGTAAGGGCGAGCTCATTTCTACCACGCTCAATGTGAGTTATTGAATTTGCAAGATAAGCCTGCATATCAGTTCGTAATTGACGTATATGAGATTGCCACAGAATGGATACCAAGGTTGCCGCGACAAGACAGACAACAACTATAGCTGCTATCCATACATTTCGTTTTATTTTATTATTTTGCAGTAAAATTTTATTTGTTTCCAAAATATATTATCCTAACGTATAGCTTCCAGTAACTTTTTTATTTTTCTGACTGCAACAAGCGCTATTTTACCATTGGTCATTTCGACTTCTTTTTTTGTACTGCTTACACGTTTTATGTTTTTAGTGTTTACAACATAAGACTGATGGCATCGAAAAAAGTTAGGATGGGTTTCTGAAACCTCGTTTAAAGAACTGTAAAAATCAAAGCGGTTATTTGTGGTGTGTAAAATTAACTTATGGGAAATATGATGAGATTCAAAAAACATAATATCCGTAAAAGGTATATTCAAAATTTTGTTATCTATTTTTAGTTGGAAGTAATCCTTTTGAGAAAATCCATTTTTGTATCGAGCAAAGGACAGCGCAATACAGTCATGAACTTTTTGTCTAACATCTTCTGGATTATCTTTGAGGATATAGTCCATAGCCTCCACTTTATAGTGAAAGGTTAGGTGAGAGCGATCGCCATGGGCGGTAACAAACACAATTTTTGCATTCATATCTGCTTTTCTGATGTGTGAAGCCAGAATAATTCCAGACATTTCATGCTGTAAGTCTACATCTAAAATATAAAAGCCCTTTTTCTGTTGGTGTGTGCTTAGGTAGTCTAAAAGAACGGTAGGATTGTCGGTAGATAAAGCCAGTTCAATATCACAATCAGTTGCAGCGATATAATCCTTGACAATTACTTCCATTTGTCTGCGTTGCAGCAAATCATCCTCACAAATGAAAATTTGCATCATCAACCTCCTACCCTCAGTTTTTGAAAAAAGCTAAACAGCTAAAGTCAGAAAGAAGCGTTGGCCGCCAATCTCGCTTTTCAACTGTAACATTTAAATACTTGACGCTTGCGAATTGTAACACAATATAATCAAATGTGCAAGATTGTGAATAAACTATGATAAAATATTCATTTTGATTAAACCTTGGAATTGCTCATGATTTGTCACGTATTAGTGAAATTTTACAGGTGATTTGATTGTTAATTTGAATGCAAAAGCTGTGTAATTTGAAGTGAGAGGGTGCATTCGGGACTGATTATCTGCACTTTTGGGGGGAGTTGTTGGTTTTTGCGCTTAAATATGATATAAAAGGTCTAGATTAAATAGTTTGCGCTATACAGATTGTGTATTTTGAGATAGAAATTGTGCGTGCGTAAATGATGCATAAGTGATTTAGCAGAGGTGTACAAAATGCAAAAAATGACGATAAAAGAGTTTTCGAGTAGACTTGGGGTCATACCAGATACAGTGCGTAGGTGGGAACGTAGCGGAAGGATACTACCTAACCGCACACAGGGTGGACACCGCAGGTATACGGAAGAACATGTAAGACAGGTCTTAGGTGCAAGAGAAAAACGCAAAGTTATATACTGCAGAGTATCAAGTGAGGAGCAGGAAGTTGACATGGAAAACCAAGTTGTGGCAATGGAGCTATTTGCACTTGGCCGCGGACTTACTACGGAAACAATTACCGAAGTGGGAGATGGGATGAGTTTAGCACACCCAAAGCTCCTTTCGCTTGTCCACGGTATAATAGCCGGCGAGATTGAAGTGCTTATAGTAGCACATAAGGACAGGCTTGGAAGATTTGGTTTTGAACTTATTGAAAATATAGCAAATGCGTATGGTTGTGAGATAATATCTGTTGATAGCCCACGCCTGAGCCCGCGTCATGAAATAATCGATGATTTTATATCGGCTATTGATGCGTTTTCGCAACGTATAGAAGGGCTTTCGGTGTTAAAAGAGGTTGACTTTTAGTGGAATGACACAATTTACCAGACTCAACGACAAAAGCTGACAAGAGCGCCTGACATGGGGTTTTCTTGACAGCTTTATTATTTAGCGGGAGTTATTATCTTACTCCATCCTTATTGCCGCAAGTGCGGAGAGATTCATGGCGCGTCGGGCGGGGAAATAGCCGGCTAAGAGGCCCACGAGAGATGAAAATCCGAGTGCGGTTACACATAGCCATAAAGGGATAATGCTCAGCCTTGAACCGCTAACACCGCCGCCGCTCATAATGTTACCCAATGCGCCGCCGAAATTATTCAGTAGGAATGCTATGCCAAGACTTAGCAAAACACCCAGAGCGCCGCCGATAAAGCCTATGAGTATCGCTTCTAATAAAAACAACCGTTTGATATCCTTGATTCTTGCGCCAATAACCTTCATTACACCGATTTCCTTTGTGCGCTCATAAATAGCCATAATCATGGTATTTGCAATACCGATAGCGGCGACAAAAAGTGAAACCGCGCCTATGGCTCCAAGGAACAATTGCATAGTTTGTGATTGTTCTTGCATACTGCCGAGCCAGTCAAAGAACATGCTGTCTGCATGAAAACCCATGTCATTTATTGCATCACGAACGCCTTCAACACTGTTAATGTCAGTAACCAAGACCAATATAGAATCGTAGACATTTGGTGCATTTCGGCTTCTACCGGGTTGACGGACACCTTCATTTGCCTGATAGCGCTGTTGCTCACGCCTTATTCGCAAAACATCATCGATGTTCATAAAAGCAACGGAGTCAACATCCCAAGTTTGCTGAGCCAAAACACCATTAGTGTGCAGCCGTATCGGTCTGACCCGAGGGCCGGTTTGCTCACCTCTAAAGTCGTTACCCATGCCAAAGCCGCTCTCCCAACTAACCTCAATACGGTCGTTCATTAGGTCAACAGGAGAAGTTCTGTTGTCCCAATCTATATTCATCCACCAATTGTGGTCATTGGGATTTCTAAAATTAAAGCCTACCTCAGAGCCAAAAACGACAGCGTTTGGTTCATCTGCAAGAAAACTGCCTTCTTCCAGCACATACCCAAAAGCCTCCATTGTGCCGGACGTGATACCCCTTATCTGCATCCATGAATTAGAATATCTTCCGCTCACTGCAGCAATGGAAATATCGACAACTGGGGTTATCGCTTCAATGTTTGGTAGCGCAGTGATAGAAACAAGTGCATTATCATCAAGTGCAGGTAGGTCAGGTCCGCCTTGTGAGCCAGATCCGCCGACACCGCTAACGACAGCAGAGCCTCCGCCAACTACGCGCATTCCTCCGCCCCAACCTGCGTTGGGGTCTCTAACCGTAAGCACACGGACGTTTCCCCATTGCGCCACCATTTCCTCGTGGGAAACATTCACGGCAATGCCAAGGCTGATCATAACAATGATTGCTGAAGTGCCTATGACCACACTCATTATAGTAAGTAGTGAACGCAGCTTACGTTTTAGCAGGTTTCTTAAAGACATGGAGAAAACATCAAGACTACTCATCTATATCTACCATACTCTCTCTTCTTTTCTTTCTTTTGCGGACAATTATTATAATTACTATGGCTGTGATGACAAGTGCTCCTGCAGCAATTCCGACAATAGCCCAAATGCTAAGACCTTGGGGGGCAGGTACGAACATGCCTAGCTCTTCATCCCAAACCATATCGCCATCGCCAAAGTCGGGCCATCTATCAAATTCGCCTCCGCCAAAGTCCATTTCAAATACGTCAAACACAAATTCTCTGCGCTCTTCAATAAGTTCGCCTGTGTCATCTTCGTAGGAAATGATAATCACAAGATCCTGGCGACCGGGTTCTGTCGGTGTTATGGTATTATCAAAAAAATCCATAGATCCGGGGCTAAGACTTCCAAAAAATGTTGATGATTGAGCTACCATGAAATTACCTTCAACTCTGATCATGAGGTTATTGAGCGTAACTCGACCGGTGTTAAACAGCTCAAAGTTAAAAAAGAAAGGACTCCACATTTGTAGTGAATCAGGTATGAAAATCTCACTGGTGTCAAGACGAGTTACTTGCTGGACATTGATTCCGATGCTTTCTCTTGCTTCAAATGGATTGTTGTCAATATCCTCATATTCAAAATTTACATTGATTATGTAGTTTCTAGGGGGCGCATCGGGCAAGGTGAAGAATCTTATGTGTTCCGTGACTTCGCCTCTGGGTGCAATTGTATCAATAAAGAAAGTACTGGAACGTCCAACAGGGGTGAATACACTGCCACGGCGCTCTGTTCCGGCTGTGACTTCATCTTCAACGGTGAGGGTGACACGTATATTTCTGACTGTACGGTCACTGCTGGTATTCATAAAGGTAAGCTCTAAGTCAAACTCCTGTCCGGCTTTTACTATCATCGGGTTTGAAACATAATCGCTGACGATAATCCGAGGTGTTGAGATACGACCCGGCTCATTATTGTCGTTATCCTCATCTTCAACAGGTTCAGGATTAAAAATATTTACACCTTGAAATTGGGTAAAAGAAACTGTCTCGTTAGCGCCATCGGCACCTTCTGCTCCGGTTTCATATGTGACGGTAAAGCCGATATCATAACTGCGGGTTATAGATATATCAGTAGCGGCAAAACGGAAGGCTAACTGATGCTCGGCACCGGGTGCAAGTCTGTTTACAAGCATTCTGCTTGTAGACCTTGGAACAATAGATCTATCAGCTTCGGTGACCGCATCAACTCTGAGGTTTCGAGCTACATGTTCTCCGCTATTTCTAAGTGTTACAATCATTTCAAACTCTTGACCGACTCTCATGGCAGCGGCTGGTCGTGTTATATTTGTAACAATAATATCTGCAGGACCTTGATCGTCTGCTACGGCTGTTATATTCACGAAAAACGTTTGCTGCTGTGCTTGTTTTTCACCCCTGGCATTGGTAAAGGAAAAATCCAAGACCAGAGGATAAGCACCACTGCTTGCTCTTTGTGCTGATGTGAAGCCAATCGAAACATTTTGGCTTTGGCCGGATTGCATATTCGGAATACTCACTACACTTGTAGAATCACGGAGAAATATTCCGTCAGAGGACATACCGCTTGTGATTGACACGGAAACATCACGAATGGTTTCGGAACTGTCATTTTGGATAGTTGCTGTAAGATCAAAGTTTTGTCCAGGTGACACACGTCCAGGAGATGAAGAAACATTTCTCAGTGATACATTTCCACTTTGATTATTAACCCGAATGGTCACATGGCTTTCGCTTGTTATTCTCTCATTTCTAATATTTAGATACTCATGATTGAAGGTAAGAATGTGAAACCCATCTTCAACTGTTTCATTGACGGTAATTTGGAAGTTAAAGGTTCTTTCAGCTCTTGCGGGAATTGTGTTTATACTGTGGTTTGTATCTGTAAAAACACCTGTTATTCCACGAGCACCTGAGAGGTCAGCCGTTGTTACGATGGCGTTGGCGGCATCTACACCCATGTTTCTCATCGTAAAGGTTATTGTTCGGCGAGCACCAGGCTCCATTTCAATCCAAAGCGGAGTTGTCACCTGAATCAGAGGTCTTCTGGGAACAGGCGGAAGAGGGTCTTCGGGGGGCGGGATTACAATGATGCCGTTTGAGGTGGCGGTGGCAACCGTGGGCGGAAATTCCGCCACAGGAAACTCTGCTATCGATGAAGCAAAGCCAAATACTGCAAGTATAAAAAGCACTGCACCTATTTTTAAAAAAGTTTTCATTAAATTACTCCCCCAGTTTCCGCTGAATTTTCAATATTTGGGTGCGCTGAGTTTTCTGATGTTTCTATTTTTTCTATATTTCCGTCACGAATGTAGACTATAGTGTTTGCATAATGCGCTATTTCCAAATCATGTGTTACGATTATAAGGGTTTGATTATTCTCTCTGGCTATGCCTGTGATCAAATCCATCATTTCAAATGTAGTTTTTGTATCAAGATTTCCTGTGGGTTCGTCAGCAAATACGATTGACGGTTTATTAATAAAAGCCCGTGCAATGGAAACTCTCTGCTGCTGTCCGCCGGAGAGTTGGGTTGGTTTGTGCTTTTCCCTTTTTTCAAGCCCGACTGCTTTTAGCATGGCACGTGCACGTGCTATTCGCTTCTTTTTTGCAACTTTTCTGAATATAAGAGGGATGGTTACATTTTCCAAGGCAGAAAGGGAGTTTAGAAGATTGTATGATTGAAAGACAAAGCCGATGTATTTTTGTCTATAGTCGGCAAGCTGCTTTTCATTCATTCTTTCAATATGCGCAGACTTAAATATGATTTCGCCCTTTGTCGGTTTTTCGAGCCCGGCGATAAGGTTTAAAAGGGTAGACTTTCCAGAGCCGGAGGTTCCTAAAAGGCAATAGGTTTTGCCTTTTTCAAAATCAATATTGATGTTGTCAAGCGCAACTATCCGCTCATCGCCCATCTTATAGACTTTTCGGACATTTTTTAGTGAAATTATGGGTTCGATTATAATCCCTCCCTCATTGTTGTGAGGTGAAACACCACCAAATGAGGCGATAATATAAATCGCCTCATTTTAAATAGCCTTCAAATATTAAATCAAATCGCTGTATCATATGTGTATCAAGGTTGTACCATATCTGTGTTAATTTGATATTTCATCGTCAGCGTCATTCGGAGGTTTTGTGACAGTGACTTCGGCAATGCGTTTTTCTTGTACGCTTTCAACCTTAAATGACACACCATTATATGTAAGTTCAGGAAGTTCGTCTTCTGCAGGGATGTGTCCAATTTGACCTACGAGAAAACCGCTGAGGGTGTCATATTCATCAACAGGTAGTTCCATCTCAAGGTGCTCTGAAACTGTTTCTAAATCAGTGGTGCCTTGAATTTTATATGAATCCTCTCCGTGGTCTGCAATATCAGGCAGCTCATCATCGTCATATTCGTCATGGATACTGCCAACGATTTTTTCTACAATGTCTTCCATTGTAACAATTCCCATTGTACCGCCATACTCGTCGATGACCACAGCCATGTATGTGTGTTCTTCTCGCATTTCTTGAAACAGTTCATCTGCTCTTTTTGAAAGAGGAACAAAATGAGCATCACGCAGCAGGTTTTTAAGAGAAAAACTTGAAAGATTTGAGTTTGTGAGCATAAAATGCAGCATATCCTTGGAGTTGAGTATACCTTTTACATTATCCAGATTTTCCTCATACACAGGAACTCTGGTATAGTTTTCTTCTATAATAACATCCACAACAGTCCTAAAATCAGCATCAATAGGCAGGGCGATTACGTCAATGCGGTGCCTACAGATATCTCCGGCTGTGAGTTTGTCAAATTCAAAAATATTTTCAATCATTCCCTGCTCACTTTCGGCAATGTGACCAAGGTCGCTGCTTGATTCGACCATTAGCAGGAGTTCTTCTTTTGTAATATCATCTTCGGGGGAATCATCTTTTATACCAATCAGTTTTAGAACCAATTTTGATGAAGCGGATAATAGCTTTACAAAGGGAAATGCGATTATGGAAAGCACATTTAAAATAGGTAGAGCCCGCAGTGCAAAGGGGATAGCATACTGCATGGCTATGCGTTTTGGCACAAGTTCTCCGAAAATAAGGGAGATATATGTGAGCAGCGCTGTGATGAGAATAAATACTACAAGCTCAATGATATGATCGGAAACATATATACCGATATTATGTGCTAGTCTAACAAGTGGATCTGTGAAAGAATTTGCGGCATATGCGCCAGAGAAAAATGCAATAAATGTTATATACAGTTGGGTCGTTGCAAAGAAACTGTTAGGCTGATCTATAGTGGATAAGAGTCTGGGAGCTCTTTTATCACCGGAATCTAACAGCATTTTGACCTTATTTCGGTTTGACGAACTGACTGCGATTTCCAATGAGGATAGGAAACCGCTGACAAAAATCAATACTACTAAAATGATTACGCTAAGGAACAAGAGGATTCCTCCTTGAAAGTAAAAATGTATCAGCTATTTGCAAGCTGTCTGATGACTTGTTCGGGATTTGAGGCATTGTTAATCGCAGTTTCTTTTGTAATGTCCCCATTTCTGAAAAGCTTTACAATAAATGCATCCATGCCGATCATGCCGTCATGGGAAGAGGTTTGTATTACACTGTCTATCTGATGTGTCTTTGCCTCACGGATAATGTTGCTTATTGCATTATTAACCCGCATAATTTCGAAGGCAGGGATTGATTCACTATTTATATTTGGCATAAGTCTCTGGGAAACGACCATTCGCAAAACCATCGACATTTGCACGCGGACTTGCTGCTGCTGCTCTGGGGGGAATATGTCAATAATTCTGTCGATTGTGTTAGCCGCTCCGACTGTGTGAAGTGTTGATATGACCAAGTGACCTGTTTCAGCGGCGGTAATGGCTGTTCTTATTGTTTCGTGGTCACGCATTTCACCCAACAAAATAATATCCGGAACCTGACGCATACATGCACGAAGTGCAACTCCATAGGATTCGGTATCTGTGGAAACCTCACGTTGGCTGACAAGACTTAAATTATCTCTGTGTAAATACTCTATGGGATCTTCAAGGGTGATGATATGGCAGTTTCTGGTTTTGTTAATGGCATCTATGATGCATGCAAGCGTGGTTGACTTACCGCCTCCGGCAGGCCCGGTGACAAGTACTAAGCCATTTGTTTCAGTTGCAATATGCATCACAGAGTCCGGTATCAACAAATCTTTATAGTCAGGAATGCTAAATAGCACAATACGAATAATTGCTGCCATTGTGCTGCGCTGACGGTAGGTGTTAACCCTAAAGCGAGCAAGTCCAGGAACGGTTACGGGAAAGTCATCGTCGCCGGTTTCAAGATATTTTGTCATAGATCTTTTACCAAGCTCATAAAGGCCGGTAATAAGAACCTCCGCTTCAGATGGCTGAACAAAAGTGTCGCTTTTGTTGGCTATGACACCATTTTTCTTAAATGAAATACCACGCCCTGCACCTATAAAGATATCAGAGGCACCATCCTCCACCGCACGTTTTAACCAATCTATAACCATTATTTTTAATCCTTCCTCACTAACTAAACGGTTTGGGAATTATTCCCAAGGGTTGCCATCTCCGAAGCCCGTATCAAAATCACCCAAATCAACACCGGGCGGGCCGGGCCAAATATTAAGACCTGCATCATACTGCCACTCGGCTGAATTATACAGACGCCAACTTAGGATCTCGTAAGAATCATCGTGTAAGGCTATGCGGACAAAAAGTGCAAGTACATCTGATATCGGAGAAGAAAATGTTATGATTTTGGCGTTTGAATAAAAATCTAATTCAGAATGTATTTCAACTCCCTGAATTTCAGGGGGGATACTATCAGAGCTAAGTATCTCCGCTACGATACTTTCCGCCATATAGTCTGCATGAAAATATCCAATAACAAGCTGTGCTTCATTATCAACCAGAGCTTTATCATTTGCGGCAACAACATATGTGATCAATGAAAAGACCGTCAAGCAAAGTACAGCGAAAACAAGCACTATAGACGCACTGCCTACGCCGATTCCCCCTTTATTCATGTCGTCACCTCCAGTGTTTAATGCTGAATGCAGAATGAAAATTTATCTCGTAGCTTGGCGGGTTGCAATGGGGAAAGTTAGAAGCTGGTCTCCGGTTGTTCTGGAGACCGTGACTGCACCTGTCAGTAGACTGGGGTGTGATGGTGGCTGGTTGTCACTTTTCAGCTGTAGTATGTATTGGGCTGTGTCTTCATCAGTTTGGAGCCAATTATCGCTAAAAAACATTGTGATTGTATCTGTGCCGTCAACAGTTTTCAGATTGCCTCCGGAAATTTCAGCGGCAGCTTCAAGGTCTCCTGAAACAGCTTTGAAACTCTCAGCTAAGCTTTCGGCGACAAGAAGTGCGTTGCTTACATCTCTGGTATCTCTGGCGAGAAAATATGCATTGGAAAGTATACTGATGCAGGCGGCAGCACAGATTGCAAATACAGCGATTACTATAAGTTGTTCAATAAGAAAGAGTGTTGATTTTGAACGATACCTCATGGCATAATCACCTCCGTCTGAGCGTCTGATAACATGTGTTCGGAACCTGTGCGTATATGTAAAATTATACTTTTAGTACCTGCAGATACTCTGATAAGTCCGTCTTCAAGTGTCTCAAAACTGATGGAATCAAGGGGCAAAATTTGGGTTCCCTGATCGGGAGAGAACTCAAGCCCGACTTCACTATATAACTCATAAATATAACCATTGTAATGATAAATAGCTGTCCTAAACTGTCTGCCGTCAAATTCGTCGTCATAGACAAGCGCCGGAAGACCGTTAAACTGGTCAATATAGATTCGTCCATTTTCGTCATTACTTCTTACTTTTGTGCGAATATATGACAAAACCGTTCGCTCATTTTGCTGCTGACGGGATATTTCAGTCATATTTTGATAAATGCTGGCACCTAACATCAGTACCATAAGTACTGAAACGGCAAAAATACAGAAAATAATAAGCACAAAAACTGTATCTATCCGTCCACCTCTACGCATCTTTTTCATAATTCAATCACCGCTATGTCGGGAAAAACATTCGAGGCAAAGATTTGGTAGTGAACTACGAATCTTGTCCAATCAATATGAATTCCAAAGTTTTCTTCGATATACTGAATGCTTTCAGGATATCTTCCATCAACGGCGTATGCAACGACTACAGCACGACGTATACTATCTTCGAGTATTCGCAGTGACTCTGCTCTGCTTGATTCGGCCGTTTGACGCAGTCCAAATACAATCATAACAATTACAGCTGCAGTAAACAATAGTGGCATGATAGCGCTGTAAGCTATATCCCATGCGCTTTTTCTGAAAATACTTTTTCTCATAACAATACCACCTTTGTGTAAAAACTAATCAAATATACTCTCGGATTTTTGCTGTTTTATAGATACACTCTATCCAAGTGCTGTCATGATGCCCATTAGAGGCAACATGACTGAAAGCAAGATTATGCCGACAATAATTGATGAGATTATTACAAGGGTGGGTTCAATTCTACCGACAAGTCTATCTATGCTGTCTGTAACGTCAAGATCGCTTCTTCTGGCGATCTCTGCCATAGCAACATCAGCCTTTCCGCTTCGGCTGCCGATTGCAAGCATCTTTCCGTCTTGTGCCGAAAGTATTCCGGCACTAAAAAGAGCCTCGTGGAGAGAACTACCGTTATTTATAAGCTCATTGCATCGTTTATGTTTTTCATCAACGGACTTAGATCCGCCGCTGACAGCGGCAGCCAAGTCTATTGAGTCTGCGGTGTCAAGACCGCTTGCCATAGCTAGTCTCATAGCGAAGATGAAGCGAGATGAAGCTATTTTTCCAAAAATTCCATGACTGCCCCATTTGTTGGAAAAGGCACTTAGAATTGATTTGCGAAGCTTTGGCAATGCGGCAATTAAAATTATGAGAATGAAAATAACTGCAAAGATAGCTGCAATTGTGATTGCTGCGCCTCCAAGCCATGTGCCGAAATTCATAAGTGCGGTTGCCAGAGGCGACATTTGTGTTCCCAAACGTGCAAAGACATCGTTGAAGATAGGAAGCACCTGAACAATTAAAACTAATACAACCACAATCATAAGTATAAGCAGGATTGCAGGGTATAGTATGGAGTTTTTGATTGTAACAGAGAGGCGTACTTGTCGCTCATAGTATTCGGATAATGCAGT
>Ga0209755_10003957_pt1 | contig 17947 bp, 17 predicted proteins | sample TergutCo191P1_FD_187301 | JGI IMG/M metagenome (GOLD analysis project Ga0209755, IMG submission 187301) | Cornitermes sp. P1 segment gut microbial communities from Petit-Saut dam, French Guiana - Co191P1 (SPAdes) (version 2) | ecosystem: Host-associated > Arthropoda: Insects > Digestive system...
TTACCAACCCTTATGTGAAAATTATTTATAAACGCGAACGTATTCGTCCCAATCCCCCAACTAACAGTACTACCATTAAGCACCACATCACTAGGCACACACAGCCCCGCAAATCTCGTCCACGAAGTATTACTACTAGCCGGGGACGCCATCATACCAGCACCGCCAGTTGCAACAACATTAAGGTTAGTGTGTGCGCCTATGCCAAGTGTGCCGACAGGTATATGCATAAGGTTGTAACTTGTCACCGCGCCAAGCGTACGGATAACAGTACTACCAAGCCTTATCTGATAGCCCGTCGCGCCAGTCACCGCGCCCCAACTCAAAGTAGTGCCACTTACACTAGCGCTCGGCGCCGCCAAATGCCCCCAGTTAACACCCGCGCTGTGACCAGACGTATTCCAATAACTCGCCGTAGACGTCGCCCTAACAGTAAAATTATGTAACGACCCCGCCGCAATATTCGCGTGACCCGCCAAATTCAAACTTGTCACATTCCCCGGCGTAGATATATTCACACCACCACGATATACCCTATATCCATTCGCACTTCCAACCGCATTCCAATGTAAAGTGTTATCCACCATTCGCACATTCCCCGGCACACCCAACGTACCAGTAGTTGTGCGCGTAACAGCAGCGGATGTAAAAGCGCGGGTTTGTAGAAAGATAAGCGTAGAATGATCGCCTTCTCGGTATTCTCTCCAATTTGTTCTAACTGTCAAACTATGATTACCTACCGCATTAAATTGCGCCGCGGGTATAGCAAATGTTCTATTAGGTGCACCGTGTACTTGAGAACATCCATTACCACAGCAATCACCCAAACCACGCCAGTTCAAAGTAGTTATTACTGAGCCGTTTCTAAGTACTTGAACACTAGTCAATCTAAAACGATTATTACCCGAAATGCTTTGAAGTCTCACTGCCGGTCCATCCCTACCGCTTGCTGTTGTACTACTAGGAATATTATCAGGTGTGTTATGCCACCTAGCACTGTCCAAACCGCCTTCCCAATGTGTAGCTCTCCACCAGAATTGCCAACTTAAAGTATTTCCACTAAGCGACAAATTACCCGCTGTAAGTCCATTTGCTGGAGTAGCATAAGCATACTCTTGCTCTGTATCGTTATTATTACTTGTATTAAAATGTACTATGCCTAGTACACCACTAATTGCTAAAGTTAAGCCAATGCATAGGCTTAACAATCTGGCAAATTTCTTTTTACCAATATTTTGTTTTTTCATAGATTCTTCCCCCTATAATTTATATTTTTTTAATACTCCTTTAATTTTTTTAGATTTATAGAATTCAATTTGTATTTGCATATATGGCTTTTGTATATTAATGTACATTTGCTACCACACTCTTTTACCCCTATAGTGTTAAAATTGTATTAACGTTATGTATATACTTTAACATAAACCTTTTAAAAAGTCAAGCATTTTTAACAAATTATTAATAATTCCGTAAATTTTTTGACTGTTGTTGATTTTTTATTAAATAACGTATACTGAGCAATATTGTCATACTGAGCGTAGCGAAGTATCTAGGCGAAGCCGAACCCGCTTCGCTAGACCCTTCACTTCGTTCAGGGTGACATTTACATAAGTACATACGTTAAACCATTCCCCGCGCAAGCGGTATAACAATTCTGAATTCTTAATTCATAATTCTTAATTAATCATTCCCCGCGCTAGCGGGTGCAACCACTTTACACTTTACACTCTACACTTTACACTATTTACCACTTCCGTTTTAACACTATGTCCACAACTCCCCCACTTCGCGCGCAAACCTTATGAACATTTTGTTAAAGTGTATAAGTATATTTTATCAAAAAAAAAAAAAAGTCAAGCATATGAACAAACTTTTAACAAATATTAACAACAAACTTTTATAGGTAAAATTAAACACAGAATATTTTGTTAAAATTGAATATATCGCGCAACGAAAAAAGGCACTGTTTTTTAAACAATGCCTTAAAGTGAATGCTGAATGTTCAGCGCTACTATGCTGTTTTCTGTATACTGCTGCTGTACGCTAACTGCTGACCGCTGTTCCCTCACCGCTGTTCGCTGCGCGCAAGCGCTCACCGCTGTTCCCTTATCGCTGTATGCTGTATACAGCATACTTACCTTTGAGTTGCGAAGCCTGCTACTTCTGGTCTTACTAGGTAGTGTAGCATTACTATGCCGAACATTGCGTTTATAGAGCCTACTACAAGCCCGCCAAAAAGCGCAAGGCTTAGCATAATGCCCGACAGTATTCCTAGCCCGCCGTCTATATACTGCATCTCGCTATTGTCTATCTCGTACCCTACATCTGGTAAAACTAAATTTTGCTTTTCCATTTTTAATCTCCCCCTTATTTTTGTTTTAGCATTTTAGTTTTTTTGTTTGTTTAGTTTTAGTTTGTTAGCATTTTAGTTTTTTAACTTACTGTTATTGTAACATAAAAAAGGTGCGCTGTCAACAATTTTCGGCATTTAATTTTTATTTTTCAAATCGGGTTTTTCGACTTGAATTTTTTTATGACCTAGGAATTATTCGTTTTTGGTAGCAGAGCGAAATGCTACGTCCAAAAAAGCCGAGCCTCAAGCGAGGGAAGCGGCGAAGCCGCCTTTTTTATTTCAAAAAATCTGTTGGGCAACCTATTTCGTAACCTAACTCTTTTAAGCGTGGCAGTAGTATATTAAGCATTTTTGGCATACCGCTGTTGGATATGTGTAGCAGTATTATAGCGCCGTTGTGTAGTCGTTTTTCTATAAGCGCGGCAGACTTCACCGGGTCTATCGGTTTAGAACCCCAGTCTACAATTGCTATAGACCACATCAGATTTTTTAAGCCTACGCTGTTTGATAACTCTATTACGCGGCGCGAGTATCTGCCACTTGGTGGTCTGAAAAATTTAATTTGGTGGTCTTTGCCGTATTTCGCGTAGAATTTTTCGTTAAAATCTTTAATATCTTTTAGCACAACTTCGTTAGATTTTGTTGGCAAGTCTAGGTGTCTGTCTGTGTGGTTGCCGATTAAATGACCATCGGATAGCATTCTTTTTACTAGGTCTAACTCTTTTAGATAGTTTCCGCACAAAAAGAAAATAGATTTTGCATTGTGTTTTTTTAGAATGTCTAAGCACTCTGCTGTGAAGCCCGCCTCGTAGCCGATATCGAAAGTAAGATATACCTTTTTGCTTTGCTGACAACCGACCCACGCGCTACCGGTTTTTTCCATAAAGTCGTCTGTGTTGTCTGGCGGGGTTGGTAGTTTTCCGCCGCCTCTGTGAGATAGCCCCCAACTCTGCGGCGTGTCAGATTGTGCATATGTGTATACTGTGTTGTCTAAGAGTAAGTTAGATGCAACAATTCCGCAAAGCAAAGTTAGTGTAAGTATAGCGCTAACGCCAAACATAAAAAATTTACGGCTAGAAAAAATATTACGCGCCAAATTACGCCCAAAAAAGAAATTACGCATTATAATGTATCCTCCAAAAAAAGTTTGTTTTTGTATACATTTATAATGCGTAAAGTGTAAAAAGTTATACGCTTAAATTCGGCTAGTAATTGTAATTGATTAACGCTTACCAATAACAAAACTGAACTCGGCGCTTGCGCTTAGTTTGCCATCTACGCTTGCTGTGCCTTTTGCTGATATTTGAAGCGAACTGCTTTTTACCAACTCTACTTCTAGTTTTAGTGTATCGCCCGGCTTAACTGGGTTTCTGAACTTTACGTTATCTAGTTTGGTTAGTACTGTGATGACGTCTTGCTTTATAGCATCTTGCTCTTTGTTGTTTGCTGCGCTGTCTGCAAAAAACACACAAGTTGCTTGTGCCATCATCTCAACTAAAATTACGCCCGGCACAACCGGAAAGTTTGGGAAGTGTCCTTGTATAAAAAACTCGTCACCCTTTATGTGTGTGTAGGCTACGCCCCTTTTTGTCTCTGTGCCGCACTCGCCCTTTTCTATTATAAGCTCTGCACTATCAAGCAAAAGCATAGGCTCTCTGTGTGGCAAAAGTGCTTCTAAATCTTTTCTGCTAAATTTTATCATAAATATCTTACCCCCCCCCCTTTTTTTTGTAATCTGACTACTAGAAAAAACCGCTAGACAGTTTGCTTCCCTAGTGTTTTAAAAATCGCGTTTGCTTCTGTTATAATCTCGTTTATAATCTCTTTTGCGGTTTGCTCTTTTTTTACTAGACCTGCAATTTGCCCGCACAAAAAACAGCCTGTGTCTAAACAGCCTTCTAAAACTGCCTTTTTGTAAAGCCCCGTACCCGTAGTTTTAAGGCTAGTCGAGCATACGCCCGCTTGAAACTCTTTTGTTTTAAACTCTCTTGTTGCCGAAGTTTTTAGCGCTCGTATTGGGTGAAGGTCTGGTCTGACGCCGTTTATAATTGTGCTGACATCGTTTGCTTTAAGCACAAGTTTTTTGTAATTCTCGTGCGCCAAACACTCTGCCGCTACCAAAAACCTTGTGCCTATCTGAGCGCCACTTGCCCCAAGCGCAAACGCCGCCGCAACACCTCTCCCATCTGCAATGCCGCCCGCCGCAACAACCGGCACACTCACCGCATCTACAACTTGCGGAATAAGCGCCATTGTGCTTGTCGCGCCTATATGCCCGCCCGCTTCCGTGCCTTCTGCTATAACGGCATCTGCGCCCGCGCGTTCCATCATCTTTGCTTGCGACACGCTTGCTACAAGCGGCATAACAATAATGCCCGCTTCTTTCCACGCAGCCATATACTTTGTTGGAGTGCCAGCGCCCGTGGTTACAACCGCTACGCCCTCTTCTATAGCCATTTTAGCAAGTGCGTCTGCGTTGTCTGAGAGCAACATTATATTAAGCCCAAAAGGCGCTTTGCCCGCCCCACTATCTTTTGTAAGGCTTTTAGCAAGCCTAATTTGCTCTAGCACATCTGCGGGCTTGTCCGTGCCACCCGCTATAACGCCTAAGCCACCCGCGTTAGACACAGCGCTTGCAAGGCGCGCATCTGTTATATATGCCATCGCGCCAAGCAATATTGGGTGTTTAATTTTTAATAGTTTTGTGATACTCATTTTTCTACCGCCCTTGCTTTTCAATAAACTTTTTAATAGCCTTTCTAAGCCTTTTTAATCTGCTTCTGTCTCGCCTGCTCTCGCATAACTTTTTCTCTCTGTCGATATTTTGCTTAGGTTCTCATCTTTAATTTCTATCGCGCGCTCTAGTATGCGCTTTACATCTGAGAGAGACTGTATGCTTGCAAGGGCTGCTTTAGTTTCTAATTCTGCGCTCTCAAACCCCGTAAGTTTTTCTGTGTCTATTGTTGCAAGCTCTAGCCTTATCATACGCGCTACCATTTTCTCTAGTTGCGCGGGCGACAATATTCCATCGGCTTCTTCTGCAAGTATGCCTTGCTCGTTACACCTTTCTAACTTTTCGCACTCTGAGTTTATAAGCGCTTTTAGTTGTTCTAACTTGCGCTTGAAGTATGCTTTGCGTGATAGTAATATATAAAACACGATTATTGATATAATCTTAGACGCCTCTATAATAACGCCCATAAAGTTGCTGTCTTCTATCCACGTTTGCGCTAAAACTGCAAGCGCATAGAATATCGCAAAAACTCTTACGTAGTGTTTGCTTGGCAAATACTGCCCCACAACAAACAGTAGCGCTGTTACTAGCGTTATAATGTGTAAGTACATTGTCTCACTCGGCGCATTTATAACGCTGAAAATCGCCCCGCCCAAACCAATTAAAAGCGCAACATACAAAAATATTTTGCCTGCGCGCTGGCGCTCTGGTGTGTCTTTTGCAAATATCCACCACCACACCATACTTCTAAGTACAGAAAACGCCGCAACCAAAGCAAGTGTCACGCTTCCTAAAAATATAAACATCAACATCCAAAATGTCGAACCTATAGAAAATACTAATAAATATTTACGCCTGTCTTTAAACTGGTAAGATAGAAAGTCGAAAAAGATGGTGAAAACACCCATCACTTGTGCAATTATAAAAAAATGTAATGCAACATTAATTTCTTGCCCTAAAAATGTATCCATAATGCCCCCGGTTAAATTTTAAATGTTAAATTTAATAATTAGATTTTACCACACTTATAATGCTAAAAGCAAAAACGGGTAAAAATTACCTAAAATAATTTTACCCACTTGTTTTTTCTACACCACTCTACACTCTACACTCTGCACTCACCGCAGAATGTTCAAACGCTTGGCATTTAATGAGTTTAGCATTTGTGTCAATGTAATTTGTAATTTTTAACCACTCTACACTCTCAACTCTCAACTCTACTAAGCGCACTATACAGCGGGGTAAACAACACAATCATAAACGCTATGCCTGCAAACAACATCGGAAACATAAAAGGTATGCCCGCTATAAGCGTTGGCAAAAAGGGCGTAAAGCCTGCTATGTGTGTAATTATGGGCGTCTGAATCCAAAAAAATACTGCGAAAGCGGCGATATTAATAGTAAGCAAAACCTTGTAAAATAAAAACTGTTTTGGGCGCGCCACCACACAAAGTTTATTGCTTCTGATAATAAGTTTTGTTACAATGCAAAGAAGCGGAAAGTGTATAAAATATTGTATTGTTACAAGCAAAAAAAACGCATACAAAAAGTTGTCTAAAATGCAAAACACCAGCACAGCCACAAAAGTTTTTCTAAACCCAAACACACAAGTAAACAAAACTATAAAGCCACTCACAACCTCAAAGTTAGGAAGCGCCTGAAGCACATACTTAACCCCAACCAAAATAGCAGCCATAACGCCCATCTGAGTTACATCTAGCGCATAAGTGCGGGCTTTGCGGGGGTGGTCATTTTTGCGGGTGGACGTTTGGTCGTTTTTGCGGGTGGACGATTTTTCAAAAAAATCTCCCCCCGCACCCCCCTCAAAAACTTCTTGGGGTGTTGTATCAATTCGTTTGTTTATATAATTCATAAATTTTAAAAAGTTGCTAGTTGAATTCTGTAAACAGAGCCATAGTGTACTTGCAAGGCACTAGCGCCCCAAACAGAACTTCTGCCATTTACTAATATTTGCCAAAAGTAACTGCTACTGTCTGCTTCCAGCCCATAAATTGTTGTTATAAATGCGCCCCACGCATAATCGGTATACTCAAAAGTAAAGTCGGTTTGGTATGCAATATAGTTTAAAATGTCTATCAAATAATACGGGCTGTCTTGCTTAATTACATAATAAGTGCTAACATCGCCCTCTACTACACTCACGCGAAGCGTAAACTTAAAGTATGTAGTGTCCCACTCACCGCTTGTGTCTGTCGTGTAATAACTTATGGTAAGCTGGGCAAACTGACCCGTCTCTTCTACATCAAACCTATTCTCAGCGCAACCAGTTAGCGTAAATGCTGTAAACACTACAGCGCTAGCAACAAAAAGTGCTAGTAATAACTTTTTTAGGCTTAAAGCCTTTGTTTTTTTGTTTACTCTCATAAAACAAAAAACCTCCAAAATTTTATTTGGAGACGGAAATTTTTTTGCACTTCGCACCAGCCCAGCCTTTAACTCAGCCCTTTAATTATCAGCCTTTTAATTAACTCAGCCTTAAGTATACATACCGCACACCTAAACGCAAGACTAACACACAAAGCACATAACTTAGCCTTTTCTACCGTCCCTTAGAAAAAAACCAAAAAACTTCGCACAAAGGTAGGTATCCTGACTTTTTGAAGTTAAACACAATTATCTAACTCAGACAAAACAAACTTGCAATACTTGCAAACTTTAAACTTACAAATTTGAACTTACAAATTTACAAACTTACCTTGTCTCTCGCATCCTTCCAAAGCCTAAACTTCGTGAATGCAAGCTAACAGTAGCGGGGGCTGTGAGTCGTTAACTCTTCCCTACTTGCACAAAACTAAATTGTATATAAGGCACAAAAACCCTACCCCTATATACTACCACATAAAAAACAAAAAGTAAAGCGTTTAACAAAAACTCTTTACTTTTTGTATGTAGTAAACTAATTTTCTTTTACATTTATATAGGTAATTTTCTGCCACTATATCCTAATTTTTAAACAATTTCTCATCTACATATATCATACCTATTCTTAAACCTACAACGGCTGGTGCTGCTATCAAAGAAAAGAAAACTAACGAAGCAAAATAAGCCGCAAATGTAGCACCTTGCAACTCAGCCAAAATAATATTTAAAATCGGTAGTACGATAATTAAAAGTAAACCTAGTCGCAATACAGCACTTATTTTATTAGAAAGCCCGCTCATTGTTAAAATGCCCTTACTTTCTAAAAAGTTTTTTACTAAAGTAACTACTATAGCCAAAAAGAACACCACATTAAAAAATGTTGCAAACGAAAAAGCCTGCATAGTAGCGTTTGAAGAAAATATAAAAGCCCCGCCAAATGTATAAAGTGATATTAAAGTCAAAAATGCAGGAATTGTCCACCCGCTTGTATCCACCCCATATACGTATATATCTAATCTGTCTGCAAAGTCTGCTACACTTACAAACAAAAATGTTCCTAATATGCTTAATAAAAATAGCCCACTAGCCACGCTAGAAAATATAAGCCCCAGCCTCTTTTTTCTTGCAACAGATAGCCCGCCTGAGATTTCGTCTTGCTTTCTTATGTAGGTTGATTGTATGTTGCTTCCAACGTAAGTGTATGTGTCGTTAACAACACTATTAAGCGAAGCCAAATGCGGACCATATTTTTTTATGTACGGATTATTACTCATTATCCCTCCAATTTTTTAATGCTCACTACACACTATTGTAATAGTCTAAAATTGCTTTTTGCATTCTTTCTAAAATTATTGCTTTGTCGTCAAACACTTCTGCCGCTGTAGCAAATACTTTACTGCTATTTTCTAGTATTGCGTCTGATGTTGTTTTAATTTGGTCAGACCAACCAACAGCAGTTGATGTTTTAGACAAAACGCCTTTTATCTCGTCTCTTAAATAGGCAGATAAATCTAGCAAACTGTTTTTATATTCTTTTAATAGTTCAGAATTTGTATAACCTTTCATATTATTTTAGTTACAAAATGCTTTGCGCCTTACTTTACTTTATTTTTTACTAGCCCTTTAAGGCTTTTATATATCTATTTGCGGCAGCAATTGCACTTTCTAATTTCCTTGCGTACTCACTTGAGTATTGCTCTACACCTGCCACGGCTTGCGGAAATTTATTTTTAATTTGCTTGAGTGCTTCTATATGGTTTTGCACAAGGCTTAAATTATTCTCGTTTTGTTGTTTTGCATTTTTAAGCCCGGTATAACTATTTTCTAACCTTTTAGCGCACCCAACCATTTGAGCCTGTAGCGCTGTGCATACGCCCATCGCTTCATTCAACTTATTTATACTTTCCGTTTTTCTGTTACCAATTTTAATTTGTTTTGGTATTTTAGCCTGAGCGCGATTTATTATACCTATTGCACGATTTGTCTCTTCCGGATTATCTTTTGTCCACGTACTAATACGCTTTTGTTGATGCTCTATTTCTTTATACAAGCAACTTACACAACCACCACAAGAACTGCCTACTTGAGAATAACTTCTACAATCTAGCGCAAATGCCCTTTCTCTTATTCTATCTTTAAGGTGGCTCTCTATTTCCCTTATTTTATAACCTACTTCGCGCCTTCTGTTATCTAAACTGTTTGCCTTGTAATGTGTTGCGTCCATAGCACTTTTGCCTTTCTTAATGCTATCATACAAAACTTCACTTGCATTATGTAAGTCTTTAATAGATGCGTCTATACTATTTTCTAAACTACTTTTAGCATCGTGAAAAGATTTTGGAATACCATACCTATAGTTACTTAAAACCTTTTCTAGTTGCTTTATATCAAATTTTGCAATTGCCATTTAGTTGTTTACTCCTATTTCGTATAGCATATACTAAGCGCCTTACATTGTACCAATACTTGTTGGTAGTGATGCTCTCATTAAAGAGTCAGCTTCATTTCTTGCAGAATTAGCCTCAGACATAGCGCTTTTTGCGTTATTAACACCCGCATTAAGCGCGCCAACATTCATTTTTTCACTAAGCGAATGTAGTGGACTTAAGGCGTCTTTAATTATTTTTGTAGTATCCGCCATAACTCCCGTTGCTTTAAAATGCTTTTGCGATACATCATCATTCCAAAAGCCATTGCCGATATCGCTTTTAAAGCCTTCCACCGCTTGCTCTAGTTTATATATTTCGTTATGAATGTATATGTCGTTATAATCTCTTACTTTAATACTCATATAAATTTACCAGAAAAATTAAAACTGTGTTTTTTCTAACTCCGCTAACTCTTCTGCTTTTTTGCTTACCACCTTTTTAAGTTCTTCAAGTTGTTGTAATTCTATAAGCATAAGGTTTTTAACTTTTTCTATTTCACCGCCAAATTGTACGTATAGGTCGTCTTGCCAATTGTTGCCTACTTTTTTGTGATAATTCATTAAATCTACAAGTTTGTGGCTTACATTATTTATAAACACATTTAAATCTAGCGCATACTGAGCCAAAACTTGAGCCGATGCTTGAATTTGCGACATATAAAAAACTCCTTTAATTTGTTACTAGCCGTGCAAATAGCGCTCTAACTTAATTCTAAACGCATTAAGTTTTTGTGCTAACTCGTCACTACGCATAGCGAAATTGTCCATAGATTTTTTCATTTTATCTACGCACGCTAAAACGTTGTTAAAAATGCTATCATTCCAACTGCTATTTGCTTGCAAAGTTTTTGAGTATATGCTGTTACACTCAAATTGCATCTCAACCGCAAAAGCCTTTAACTTTTGCCCGTAATCTCCTATTGTTTCTGGACTAACTCTTACCTTCATATTTTTAATACCCTATGTTTATTCTAAACATTTGCCCTTCTTTTGCCACTATATTTACTACAACTTATTATCCTTTAAAAATGTCTCTAACCATTTTTTTGTATTAGCATCACTTTTAAAATTTATACGCCTAACAGTATCTTCAAGTTCCCCCGCCCTTAAATAAACTATTGGGTCGTCTTGCTTTATGGTTTTTTCAAGTGAGAGCAAATTAGAGTTTTGTATACTACTGTCTTTTGTTGCACTTAAAAATTCGCTACCCCTTGTAAACACAGTATTATACACAACTTCTTCCGCCCTTGCTACAAGCCTATTGTCCCCGCGCCTTGTAAATGGCTCTGTGCTATCTGCGTGCAACACAATATGCATTTTTGCAGCCTTAGCATTTTTTAAAAGTTGTTGTATAATATTCTCGCTTCCCGCCTTAGCGCCACTAGAGTTTTGCATTGCCTTTAGCATAGCAAGCGCATCACCACCACTTACACTAGCGCTATCACTCTCACCACCCTGCGTATACATCTCACCCGAGCCTATAAAAACAAACATAGGTTTACTAGCACCACTCTCTACTCTTTGTTTGCTAATTTCTAACAGCCCTTTAAGTTTGTTGGTAGCCTCAAGCGCCCCCTGTGTAAAATCTATACTTTTGGCTATTGCCGATATGCCTACGTAAGCCTCGTTATTCTTTTTAAAATCTACATAAGTAATATCCCCAATATTTTGTGCCGTACTTTTTTTGAAAAGTAAATCTAAAAGCATCACGCTTTCTATATTCTTAGCCCTATCCCTATCGCCAATTAAAAGCATATTTGGGTTGTCTCTATCAAACAAATGCTCAATCTCACCACCAGAACTAACAGACTGACCAACAGCCACAGCAAGCATTTCGTCTTCTCTGTAAGCCGCAGCGCCACTTGCAAAACCTAGATTTGCATTTTGAATGTCTATATCTGACTTATCACCCGATATAATAAGTTTGTCGGGAAATTTGCTAGGCGGGAATTTCGCCCTTATCTTATCTATGTAATCTTTTTTTATAACACCGCTAGAATCTGCCGGCGTAGAAATTCTTATTAAATCTAAACTAGCACCCCTTTTATAATAAGCATTACCTTTTTGCCTTTCTAATTCAGCTAAGTTAGCCCTTCTGTCGTTATCCATTAATTTATCTAGTGTATCTTGGTCGCACAAAAGCGCTATTCTATTACCAAGTTGTGGGTTAATTTCTTGGAAGTTAGACGAGGGTGGTCTTTGAGACGCTAAAACTAAACCCACACCCGCGCTTCTAGCCTTTTGCGCTAAACTCACTAACACGGCTATACACTTTTCTGCGCTTCTATCATTTTTTTGAAATATAGTTTGATACTCATCTATAATAACAAGCGCCCTTGGAAGTTGCATAAGTTTTGGATACTTCTTTTTGTCGTACCTGCCTTCTTTAACCGCCTTATTAAATGCACTTATTCCCGGCACGCTAAACTCTCTAAAAAGCGCATTTCTTTTTTGTACAATACTCTCTATTGCTTTTAGCATACCTAAAGTACTCTGCACGCTACTGTCCTGACCTGATGCTAATAACCTAAAGTGTGGTATTTTAAGTTTATCCTTATATTCAGAAAACTCTACATCATCTTTTAAATCTATAAGGTAGTATTCAAGTTCGTTTGGTGCATATTTTAGCGCCCCACTCAAAATTAAATTATGCAAGAAAATTGTTTTACCAGAGCCAGTTTTACCAGCAAGTATAGTATGTGGGCGAGCGTCCCCTGTTGTGCTTAACTCTATATACGCAACATCCGCCCCTTTCTTACCAATAGGAATTTCCAAAACATCAGAAAAACTAACCCCATCTGATGTTTTAAGCGCTACGTCTGCTAACTCTATCGGTCTTATCTTTTTACTCTCGTCTACAATAGTCTGCTTTATATCTGCAATATTAAAGCCGTCCATTAAGTTTAAGGATACCTTACCTTTTGTATTTGTTGTAATCTCGTTATTTTTAATAGATAGAGTTAAAGAACCCGCAAATCTAGCAGATATATCTTCCGCTTGAGAAAAAGATTGCCCACCGCTTTTTTTAGCGTTATTTACAAGCACAACAAATATGCCCGTAGAATTTCCATTTTGGGCTAGCCGCTCTATATATTCTTGATGCTCTTTCGTGTAACCGTTTGGATAGTCGTAGCAAATTAAAAAAGTTGCCGGCTGTTTATTGTCGGGTGCGGCTTCGTTATAGTCTTTTATGCTGGTAATTCTTCTACCGCTTGCTTCCATTGCAGAGTAACCTTTACGCCTTGCAGACATATCCGCTTGCAGATGTTCTAAGCCTCTCATAAAATCACTAGGGGAAGCAAAGTCTTTTATGTTACTCTCACCCAAAAGCCCAATAGCCTTACCAACAACCCCGTCTAAAGATGTAGACGCTTTTAAGTTAGATATATAAAAGTTGCAAAACCTTACCGGAAAACTTGTACCCGCTTTAAAAATAAGGTTTTCTAAAAATTTGTACAAACTTGCGCTTTGCCCATCCCAATTAATAAGCATATTGCTATTAGTGCCACCAAGCGACATAATAAGCGGTACTCGTGGAATATCAAAAGTAAGCGCCCATACCACCCAATCACAACACTCCACATTCTCAACACCTAAAACTAAACTATCTGTAAATGAAGAAAAACCGCCACTTTTAAATTTTTCACGTGCGCGCGCTAAACTCTCTTCTTCAAAAATTTCCTCGAAAAATTCGTTAATTAGTTTGTAATCCCCCGCTAAATCTTCAGACAAATTATATAACTTTTTGCGTTGAACCCCATAACTATTTTCTGCCTCTTTTATCGCTTTATCAGAATCTGATTTAACAGCCGCTAGATATTTATCATACTGTGCTTCTGCACTATAATATTTATCGAAATTATCTTTTAACTCTTCAATTATAAAAAATCCTTCTAAAAAATGGTTAATTGCGCGTTGCTCGTCTGTTATATTTTTTGCACTTGCTAGGCTTTGCAAACTAGTCTTGTAAATTGTATTAGCCTTTTTAATACTGTCTGTAACATTAACAAATTTTGCTCTGTTTTTAAAGCCTTTTTTAAGTGTGTTAGGGTCGTAATCTATATGTGCATACTTTTTTGCAGTTTTAGCAATATCTGTATGCGCTGAAACATAGTTACTGTAAATTCCCTTAACAACACTCTCTACCTTAGCCCTTGGGTTAAAGCCTAGCGCTTCTTTTGCATTTTGCTCTATTTGGCTAACTTGCTTATTTTTTTCATTCTCTAATTGGGTATTTTTTACCCCTAACTCTTTAAGCTTGCTAATTATAGAGTTAGCCTTAACTCTAAGTTCTAAATTGCTTGGTCTTTTAGACATATTTCTTAAACCTCTCAATTAGTTTTAATATTCGCTGTAATACTCGCTATAAGTGTGTTCGCTTACGTAAAAAATGATGTTCCTAGACATAAATACAATGTAGCCATCTTCGCAGTAAATTACAACATTTATCGTATGTCTACCACTTGGCAAGCCATATAAAGAGACTTTCCTTGCAGGCAGCAATGCTCCTGCACTGTCCAAGCCTTCATCAACCGCTTGGTAAGTATAAAAAGAATAGAACTCTACCCCGTTTACATACACAACATTCCTAGAATAATCTCCATAATCAGTTGCAGAAAATGGAACAATAATATAACCATCTTCAATTCTTACTTCCCTATTTCCAGCAATACTCCCTATTAACGTACAACCTGCAAAAACAAATATACTACTAAATAGTAGCAACATAACCAACAATAACTTTTTACTTTTTCTCATAAATTCTCTCCCAAAGTTTATCACTTAAATATTCTCTGAAACTTATACACATAGGGCTTTTTGTTCAATTTTTTAATCTCAAAAAACATCTCTTAGTTATCCACACAAAATTGCACCGAGTGTATAACTACTATTATACTTGCTTGCTTGCTTGCAAAAAAGCAAGCGTTTTACAGCAGTTTTTTGAAAAACTTGTAATTTTTTGCACCCCAACTTATCAACATAACAAAAAAAACCCAACTTTAATAGTCGGGCTTTTATCCACGATATTTATGCGTAAACGATTTTTAAGGTGTATCTTTATATGTTCAAAACTTGTATTATGTTCTGAGCGCGCGCCAGTTATCGAAATTCCAGTTTTTTAGGAAGTTCTTTGTGGCGCTTAAGCCGTTGTTAAAAAGGGATTCGGCTGTTTTTTGGTCTAGATTAAAGTCTGTGGCTTTTACGATTTTTTTGCTTCCGTTTTGGTTGGTTACGGCTACTGGTATGTTTATTGTGCGCCGGGCGTCTCCTTTTGTTACGCGCGCGTAGCCGTGACCTTGTGCATCTAAAACTGCGTTTAGCACAACCTTTATGTAGTTGGTTAGTTTAAGCACATCGTTTTTGACAAAGTTGCTTGCGCCGCTTAGCACATTGTTTATAGCGCACGATACGCTTTTTAACACGCCCGCGCCACCTTGCTTTGCCACATCTGACGCGCCGCCCGCGCCACTCTCAGCATACATATCACTACTACCGCCCTTACTCTCTTTGCTAGCAGTCTCTACAAACCTTGCGCCAAAAACAGCAACATCGGGCTTTTTACAGCCATCATCTAAAAGCCATATCGGATAGTTACAAAACAGCCCGCCGTCTACAATTAAATGCTCACACCCGCTTGTGTCTTTCAGCCTGTAAGGCTCGTAAAACAGCGGTATGCTCATACTCATTCTAACCGCCTTTGCTATAGAAAAACTATTAGGGTCTAGCCCAAACAACGCTAAATCTTGCGGCAGAATCAACAAGCGCTTGTTAACAATATCAGACGCCGTAAGTTGAAGCGGCAGCGCCTTTTCGTACTGAGATAAAGGTTGCCCGCCCAGCGTTCCACTACTCGACATTCCACTATTCGACCTTACCCCACCGCCTATCGCACCACCCCACAAATCGCCAAAAACTCTCTTGCCTTTTTTTGCCAACAAACCATCTATCCAAGCCTCGAAGTAATCTGCACTATAAACACCCAAGTCGCGCCGCAAATGAAAAAACTCGCTCACCACCCCAAAATTTCTGTGGTCTCGACTTTTAAAGTTTAAGTAGTTAAGGGCTTCCATTTCGGCGCGCATCTCATCTGCACAATAGCCCGCCGCCAAAAGCGCCGCCACAATAGCGCCCGCAGATGTTCCCGCCACGCGCCTAACCTTATACCCCGCACTCTCTAAAGCCTTAACAGCCCCAACAAAAGCAATTCCTCTAACCCCGCCGCCCATAAAAGCAATATCACAAAGCATATTAACACCCCCCGCATTTGTTCTACTTTTTATTTATATGCATACAATGGGCTTAATACGCTTGCTATTTTTAAGTTTATGTGCTAGAATAATACATAACCTAATAGACAAAAACAAATCTACTAAAATGTAAATACGAAAACCAAACTACGAGACCCTACTTACGTAACCTACGTAATCAAACTAACCAAACTACGTAACCCAAAAAGGAACGTAATCCAAAAAGGAGATTAAAATTTATGAAAAGAAATTTTGAAAGATTTATTACTATCTCGCTATCCGTCGTGTCACTAATTTTTGTTGTGTTTGCGATGATATTAATTTTTAACACAGACATAGCGGAAGAAGCAAACAACGGCGTTGTACAATCTCTATTCGGCATTTTCGCGCTTTTCTTTGTGATTTTAACCACGCTTAACATCTTAGGCTCGTTTTCAGAAACAGACAGAGTAAACCAAATTTTGTTATTCAAAACAAAAGACAGCGTGAGAAAAGCGTCTGTAAGCGTTATCAGAAAACTTGCAAAGCAAGCGGTTTTAAATGTTGAAGGTGCTAAAGTAAAACACATTCACCTTTTCACAGACGCAACAAACGAAGTTATTATGAAAGCAAGCGTAAAGGTTGCTTCTAAAAAAGACGAGCCGTGCGTTAAAGCAACACAAGTACTAGAACAAGTAAACGCAGCCCTAGTAAGCAAGTTTTTAGACGAACTTAGTTTCGAGTTTAAAGAAATAGAACTTAAACTAACATCAATCAAAAACAACAAAAAGCAAGACACAAAAACAGAAACCACACCAAAACAACACAACAGCAACCCACAGCACGATACCCAACAAGCAACACCAAAACACCACACAGAGCCAACACCAAAACCACAACACACACCTACCCACACCACCCCAGTTGAAGAGCCAGCAATAACACAAGAGACAACAATACAAGAGACAACAACACCAGCGCATACAACACCCGCAATCGAGCATACAGAACATATAGAACCAACAACTTATACAGACAACAACGAAATAGAGCCTACAGAAACAGAAAACGAATAGCAACCAAAAAAGTAGTACGGAATTTCCGTACTACTTTTTTGGTTAGTGTAAAATGTAAAGTGTAGAGTGTAAAGTGTTTACACACATTAAATGCCCTTACGTTTGAACAGTTAGAATTTTGTTTTAAATGTCATTCTGAGCGAAGCGAAGAATCTAGGCGTAGCCGTGTTTTCGCTTCGCTAGACCCTTCACTTCGTTCAGGGTGACATCATATGCCCTTATGTTTGAGAACAGTCAAAAGTTAGTCTTTCCCGCGGTAGCGGGTGAAATAATTCATAATTCTGAATTCATAATTCTTAATTTGACTTTAGTCCATTGTCCACTCGTCGATATTTTCTTTTCTGCGGGCGCGGATTTTATATTGTGCTATATAGCCCGCTGTGCCGGCTGCGCCTACGCCTGCTACACTTAGAGTGCCGATTATTATGTTGCGGGCTAGGTTGCTACCATTTCCGTTTTCTGCGTATGGTATGTACCATACTGCGAAAAGTAGTAGAGTGTCTGCGCCGTTTTCGATGTCTAGTAGGTGAAGTGGTAGGTTGCCCATATTGCCGTTTTCGCCGTTTTCGTTTTCGTTACCCGTGCCGTTACCATTTTCACTTGATAGTAGGCTACCGCCGCGTGATAGACTCCAGCCGTGGAATATTGCGCCTTGTATGTCTAGAGTAAGTACAGGAAGTGTGAAGTTTTGGGCTTGCTCTAGGGTCATATCTTGGTGGCTCATACGTGCTGTGCCGAAGTAGTGTT
>Ga0209755_10003958_pt1 | contig 17943 bp, 9 predicted proteins | sample TergutCo191P1_FD_187301 | JGI IMG/M metagenome (GOLD analysis project Ga0209755, IMG submission 187301) | Cornitermes sp. P1 segment gut microbial communities from Petit-Saut dam, French Guiana - Co191P1 (SPAdes) (version 2) | ecosystem: Host-associated > Arthropoda: Insects > Digestive system >...
GCTCAGTGAGGTTTTTAAGTATAATGTCCATGTTATCGTCAAATCCGGCGGTGTTCTTTTGAGTGATATGTTTAAGTATGCCACTTCGCTTATTAACCTCGATTCTGATGCAAGTAGCGTCGAATATTTAAAAGATTGGGTGGCGCAAACCGGAGCGGTCATTGCCATGTGCAATACCGTCGTAACCGGGGATATTCTAAAAAGCCTATCTGATTTGGGAGTAACTTGCATCTCTATGATTCATGAGATGGAAAATGCAGTACACGAATATCAGTGCGAAGAGAACCTCTCTCTCATAAACTCTTATGCAAAAAGCATCGTATTGCCATCTAGGTATGTGCTAAACAGCTTGTCTAATATCGAATCATTGCCTGATGAAAAGGTTGAGATTTTTCCGCAGGGTATTTATAAAAAGGAAACTCCTGCAAAATCTCCGGAAGAGTGCCGAAAAGAGATTATAGCTCGATTTAATTTGCCGGATAACTGCTCTATTGTGTTAAATGTTGGTTTTGCAGACCATCGAAAAGGGGTAGACTTGTTTGCAAAATGCGCCATTAATTTGTGTAGTGAGCTTGATAACTGCGTATTCTTATGGGTCGGCGCAGCAGCGGGCGGGGCTTCAGAGTCAGCCCTTGAGCTAGTCAAAGGGACTGCCGCAGAAGGGCAAGTAGTATTTGCAGGTCTGCAAGATGAAATGTATCCGTTTTATCTCGCCTGTGATGTGTTTTTACTCACATCTAGGGAAGATCCTTTCCCTTCCGTCGTGATGGAGGCAATGTCATATTTTAAGCCTGTGATTGCTTTTGATGGAGGCGGTGGATATGTGGAGCTATTAACTCATGGGAAAACCGGTTTTTTGGCTCCAATGGAAGATGTCGAGCAAATGTCGGGTTTTGTTAAACTACTTTTGAGCGACACAAACTTGAGAGTTTCTGTCGGTGAGACCGGGGGGAAGCTGGTTTCAGTTATTTCACATTTTAACAGCTATGTCGGAAAGCTCTTGGCTCTGCTTGATGAAAAACATGAATCTGTTAGTGTAATAATCCCTAATTATAATTATGCACACTATCTGCGTGAACGCATAGAGAGCGTATTGTCGCAAACCTATCCGATTAGCGAAATTATAATATTAGACGATGCCTCAACCGATGAGAGTTTAGATATTATTCGGCATTATGAAAAAAAATATCCGCTGCGGATAACGGTAATTCCCAGTAGTGAAAACAGCGGAAATGTGTTTTCCCAGTGGGAGCGAGGTTTAAAAGCGTCAAAAGGCGCATATGTTTGGATAGCTGAGGCTGATGATAAGTCCGATCCTTCATTTTTGCAAAGCCTGATGGATGTGATGAGTTTAGATAAACATATAGTCCTCGGTTACACACAATCGAAAATTATGGACGAGGGTGGCGCAATAACTGCTGAAAACTACCTTTCCTACACAAATGATATAGATAGTGAAAAATACAAGGCAGACTATATTGCAGATGGCCACAATGAAATAAAAAATCGTCTTGCTGTGAAAAATACAATTCCCAACGTCTCTGCCGTTGTTTTAAAAAATTCAGACAGGCTTCCCGGGTTGATTGCTGATGCAAAAAAATACAAAGTTGCAGGCGATTTGCGGTTTTACATTGACATTTTAAAAGATGGTGGTAAACTACTCTACATTGCCAAAAGTCTCAACTATCACAGACGCCACACATCAAGTGTGACTAAGGAGCTTGACGCACAGAGGCATTATGATGAGATTTGTGAGTGTCAACAGTATGTGGCTGATTTGTTCTCTGACGGAAACTTACACGATAAGGCTTTAGGTTATAGGAGAACTGTTAGGGATTATTTGTTTAACCAAAGCTGAAGCAGGTGACCGGGATGGTCGCCCCCACAGTGGCAATTTGCTAGTTTCGGGCAGTGACGGAACAGAAAAAGGGGAATTATCAATGGAAACAGTAGATTTGGAGAGACCTTGGTTGTCTCTTGCAATAACAGCAGTTTTTGGTATAATTATTGTTGCATCACTTTTACTTCTATTAAAACAATTATTCAAGATTTGGCGCGAGCAAAAAAGCAAGCAGACTGAGTCTGTGCCTAAGACCTCTGCACTACTGCATGTTCTTCAAGCAGTAGCAATTGCTCTTTTGCCCAATGTTTTTTTGTTTATTGCATATAATATCAACACTTCGTTTAATAATTTGATTTTTTCGCACGCACTTTTTTGGGGGGCGATTTTCTCAGTTATCAGTGTAGGTCTTTACTTTCTGCTGAGATTAGCTATTAAATTTGAGTTTTATGAAATTTTGATTTTGTTCTTGGTCGGTTGGCTATGTTTTTGGCAATTTGACCCGCTTCGCCAAGTCGTGTTAATAGTTGTCACTCCCCTCGCAGGAACAATTACGCTTTTGGCAATTTTCACTATTTTATTAATAATCGCAATCTCACTTTTGCGCGTGCGGCGTCGTGTCATTAAGGCATCAGCAGGGTTTAATATTTTTGCCTTGACTATATGCATAATGTTTTTGCTCAACTTTATACCTGCTATGCAAGACGAAATTACCTACCGCACCGCACGTGGGGAACATGCCGATGAAGAAGTGCATCCCCTATTCAGACAGTCTTTTATTATTGACGAAGATTTGCCATCGCCTAATATTTACTGGATTTGGGCGGATGCCACGTTCAGTCTTGAAAAGTTCGAGAGTTTTTATGGTATTTCTCAGCAGATGCATCGAGAGCGGCTTCAAAGTTTAGGGTTTGTTATATATGAAGATGCCACATTAAACGTTGCTAACACTGCCATTGCTATGTCAGTGCTGTTCTCACCATACTTTTATGACACGCATTTCAATGGCATAATGGAGCCACTGTCAGAAATGACTAATATCGACTATGCGATGAGCGGCTTAATACGTGATGCTCTACTGGAAAGCGGGCTAACTATCTACAGTGCAGCGGCGAACAATGAAATGTTTAGAGCGTTCATTGATGCCGGATATCACGTCACTTCCATCGCAGACCCAACTATAATGGACTGGATTCCCCATCACTTATTCTACAGCAAAACTGCCACTGATGATTACATCCTATCTATCCCCTACGAATACTACGTTCCGAGTTTTTGGAATGTTGTATCCCGAGGTGATATAGCTAAAATGCTTACAACAAGCACTCCTCTATACTTGCTGTTTGACTCATCAACTATCCCTGAGGCACCTGTGCCTATCGAAATTCCTGCCTACTCTGCCCTTCTGCCGGAGCAGCTTGTTTTAGATTTTAATCAACACTACGAGTTGAACACATATAGGTCACTCATAGATACTTTTCGCTTAGACGGCCCGAGGCTAACATATATTGCTTTGGAATATTCCCACCCTGCATGGTGGGAAGTAGTGCACGACTATCGCACATACCCTGAAGCGCACGAAAACACCATGGATATTGCTTTTAATCTTATTGATATGATTTTGGAAAATGACTCGAATGCGATTATCGTACTGCAGTCTGACCATGGGTTTCACTCCCACTTTACTCAAATTCGCACAATTGAACTGGGCGGATATGACATGGAAACAATAGCGGCTCTCCAGCGCACTGTACTCAGCGCTGTGCTTATACCGGATGCATATGGAGGACTAAATGCACCGCTTGAACCTCGAAACATTGCACGTGAACTGGTCAATCGGTTTGTTGGTGGTAATTTCGAGCTTTTGGATTGAGAGGTCTAGTGTACCGTATCAGTGGTCGTTTTGTGTCCGAGATTTACCGAAAGGAATTGTCATTCAGATGGGCAAACTTAAAAACTTGATTGGCAGGATTGGACTAAAAGTTGTCAGGCTTGCAGGGTACGATGACCCTGACGTATTACATCGCTACAGACATTACGAAGACATAATAAAAGGTGAGCGAGAATCTATAGCAAGGCTTGATGGCTCTATCAGCTACTATAAATCTGTTCTTGAGGCTAGAAATCTCAATCGCAACATAGTATTTGTCAGCCATGATGCGCATCCCGGTGGTGCGCAAATGCTTTCTATAAGCATAATTAGGCAGCTCACCGAAGTCTATAAGTATAATGTGCATGTTATAGTCAAGTCATGGGGCGGGTTGCTCGATGAGTATGCAAAGTTTGCAAAATCCACTATCTGCCTCGAAACAGATATGAAGCAGGACGCTGATTTAAATAGCTGGCTACTGCAAACCGGAGCAAATAAGGCTATGTGCAATACCGTTCTTACAGGAGATGTTTTAAAGTCTCTTTCTGATATGGGCTTTACGTGCATTTCAATGATACACGAGATGCAAAATGCTATACGTGAACTCGGATGTGAAACCGAACTGGCTCATATTGTCAATTATGCGAAGCACATTGTACTCCCCTCACGATATGTACGTGACAGTATCTCTAAAATCTATCCATTGCCGAAAGAAAAGATTTCTATTCGCCCACAGGGAATCTATAATGTACCGATTATACGCAAATCAAAAGCTGAATGTAAGCTTGAAATAGCAAAACGCTATAACCTACCGGGTGATTGTTTTATTGTCCTAAATGTAGGGTATGCTCATCACAATAAAGGCGACGATCTATTTGCAAAATGTGCCGTTCGGGTGTGTAGCGAACTTGATAACTGCATATTTTTGTGGGTTGGCCCTATTTCCGACACTTCGACCGATACGGTCAACAAAATAATTAACGGCACTGCCGCAGAAGGGAAACTCATATTTGCCGGTATGCAAACTGAGGTATATCCTTTTTACTTAGCATCCGACGTGTTTTTGCTCACATCGCGAGAAGATTCATTCCCTGCGGTAGTCATGGAAGCTATGTCTGTCTCCCTGCCTGTACTGGCGTTTGATGGCGGGGGTGGTTATATGGATTTAATAGATTCGGGCGATACCGGCTTTCTTTCTCTGATGGAAAATGTCGAGCAACTCTCCGACTTTGTGTCAATGCTTCTACTAGACGCAGACTTACGTACAGCACTTGGGGAGCAGGCTCAAAAACGAGTTAAGTATATTTCACATTTTAACAGTTACGTCGGAAAACTATTATCACTTCTTGACGAAAAATATGAACCGGTGAGTGTCATTATACCTAACTACAATTATGCGCATTACCTCAAAGAGCGTATAGATAGCGTCTTATCACAAACCTATCCTGTCAACGAAATCATAATATTAGACGATGTTTCAACTGACGACAGCTTAAACATAATAAAATCATACGAAGAGCGTTACCCCTTGCGTATTAGAGCAGTCTTTAATGAAAAAAACAGTGGAAATGTGTTTTCTCAGTGGGAGCGTGGGCTACACGAGGCAACAGGTAAATATATCTGGATTGCTGAAGCTGATGATAGCTGCGACCCCGAATTTTTGCAATCACTTATGGAAGTGATGACTATCGACGATGAAATAGTTATCGGCAATACTCAGTCCAAAATAATAGATAAAGATGGTAATATTGCAGCAGAAAATTGCTTGTATTACACTGACGATGTTGATACTGAAATATTCAAAGCTGACCATATTGCCGACGGGCATGATGTTATTAAACATCGACTTGCCATAAAAAACACTATTTTTAATGTCTCTTCGGTCGTATTTAGAAATTCTGATAACCTCCTTGAGCTTATAAAAGAAGCAAAAAACTACAGTGTAGCCGGAGATTTACGTTTCTATATCGACATACTCAAAGAAGGCGGAAAGTTATGCTTTGTTGCTAAAAGCCTAAACCACCATAGAGTACATTCATCGAGCAAAACAAAGGAGCTTGATGCGAAGAAGCATTACGATGAGATTTGTGAGTGCCAGCAATATGTTGCCGATTTGTATTTTGGCGGTGAACTGCCGAAAGCTGCGAAAGAATATCGAAAAGCCGTTTGGAGGCATTTAGTTTGAAAAAATTCAAACTATCGGGAATGTGCGATTTGCTTTCCCTACGGGTAACCGCAAATTATGCACAAAATGACAATAATAGGTGAGGGTAGCATGAGCAAGAAAATCGACTTTTCAAAATATACAGCAAACATAGATGGCTCTCTGCCGCTAGTCAGTATTATAATGCCGTGTTACAACGACGGCGAGTACTTGAGTGAAGCTATAGAATCAGCATTATCACAAACATATTCTAATATCGAAGTAATTATAATAAATGATGCCTCGACAGACCCTGAAACATTAGAAATTTTAGATTCTATATCCCATCCCCTAATTGCTATTCACCACAATGCAGAAAACCTACGTCCATCCGGCACAAGAAACAAAGGAATATCCATTGCAAAAGGGAAATATATTCTGCCACTGGATGCTGACGATAAAATTGATAAGACGTACATTGAAAAAGCTGTTGAAATTATCGAGAGCAACGAACGAATAGGTGCAGTATATTGCAAAGCAAATCTATTTGGACTCGAAAGCGGACCGTGGGAAATCCCGGACTACTCCCCTGAAAACATGATATTAGGCAATGTTGTGTTTGCTACTGCGCTATTTCGGAAAGCAGATTGGGAAAAAATTGGTGGTTACTCTGACGACTTCACTGCGGGATATGAAGATTATGATTTTTGGCTTTCACTGCTTGAATTAGGCAAAGAAGTCTATCAAATCCCGGAAGTATTGTTCTATTACCGAAAAAAGGAAAGCTCAAGAACTACCGAATTTATAGGCGATGTTTCTATGATGAAGCAGGCATATATGCAACTGTATTTAAAGCATCCCACTTTTTATAAAAAGTACAATGATGAGTTTATACAAAAACTCATCAATATATGGCTCGACAATGCTGACCACCGCGATTATCTTGAAAAAGCTCTCGGCGCAGCTAACGAAGCAGTATTAGAGCTTAGTAAAGAAAGCGAGCAATTGAGACATGAAACCGCGCAGATTAGGCACTCTATATCTTGGCGCATCACAAAACCGCTGCGGTCAATCATCAATATAGCAAAAAATCTTTTACGAGCTACCCCCGGAGTCAAGCGTCTTTATCCACTGCTTAAGGATTTGAGACATTATGGAATCAGTGGGGCGAGAAAAGCGCGGGCTGAGCGCAAAATAAGGGCATATGAAGCAGAAGCCCTGAAAAGAATAGAAAAGGAAAGTGAGCTTGCAAATTATGCGCAAAGCACCAAAGCTTTCCCTGACTTAAGCTCCGGCACTTCAATACATATCGACATCTTGCTGGTTACTTACAACTCAGAAAGATGGATAGCAAATTGTTTTAAAAGCATTTTTACGAGCAATTTCAACACAAAAAATATCAGCATATTCGTTCTGGACAATAATTCTTCAGATAACACTATATCGGAACTTGAAAAATACAAGAAATTATATTCAGCGGATTGTGCTGAATTTAAAATCATAAAAAGCTCAAAAAATTATGGCTTTGGGAAAGGAAACAACATAGCTGCTAAAAGCGGCAGTAGTGACTTTCTGTTTTGCCTCAATATTGACACAGAAATGCTTGATGACACATTGAGCGAAGTTCAAGCTGCTATTTTAAGTTCAAGCAGTGATGTTGCTGCATGGGAGTTACGCCAATTTCCGCACGAGCATCCCAAGGTTTACAGCCCTGCAACCGGCTATACCACTTGGTGCAGTGCTGCTGCGCTTGTAATAAAGCGAAGCGCATTTGAAGAAGTACGTGGATTCGATGAAAAAATATTTATGTATGCAGAAGATGTGGATTTGTCGTGGAGACTTCGAGCAAGAGGATACAATCTAAAATATATCCCCCAAGCAATCGTCAAGCACTACACATACGAAGCAGGAATAGACAATGTAAAGCCGACTCAATATATCTACAGCCTTATTAACAACTACAACCTAAGGCTAAAGTTTGGTGATGCAAAATGCAGTAGGCCATTCAAAAAATATTTGAAAGCTCTTTCACTTTTGGCTGTGGAGTTTGAAGGCGCAGGCAAGATGCTCTCTGCCGCTTATCGAAAAAACAAACTAAAAGCACCTCATTTTTACCTTTGGAAATTTTTTAATAGAAGCGATTACGACAGAGTACCTTACAAGTTTATCGGCATTGATTATGAGGACAGAAGAGAAAATTGTGAAAACTCTGACATTATCTTTCGTCTATTGTCAGATAAAAGTATCGCTGTCCACGCGCATATTTTCTATGTCGATTTAGTTGATGAAATAGTAGAGAGCCTAAACTGCATTCCCTTTCAGTACGACTGCTATGTTTCTACCGACACAGAGAAAAAAAAGGAACAGCTGCAAGCCACTCTTTCCGATTTGCGCACAGCTCGCAAAGTTGTTGTGGAGGTTTTTAAAAACAGGGGGCGTGACGTTGCACCTTTCATACTACAGATGGAAAACAAAATCGCCAAGTATGAATATTTATGCCATATTCATACAAAAAAATCATTGGTGCATGATGAGGACATGGGAAATGTATGGCGTAAATACTTATATAAGCATTTGTTTGGAAATGAAAACAATGTGATTCGGACACTTGAGAATTTTATTGTAAGTAACTCAATAGGTTTAATATTTCCGGAAGTTTTTAGTCAAGTAAAAAACCACCTCAATTGGGCCGGGAATAAAAAAGCAGCTGCCGATTTAATGCAAAAGCTAGGTGTCGGCACTGAACTTCCCGATGACATAACTTTTCCCGCTGGAAGTATGTTTTGGGCAAAAACTGACGCTATAAAAAGTTTAATCACTTTAGGCCTGACGATTGAAGATTTTCCTGATGAGCTAGGACAACGTGATGAAACATTGGCACATGCAATTGAGCGCTTATGGGTATATATCGCGCACGCAAACGGCTATAGGCATTTGGAGATTATGCTAAGCGACTGACATCAAAATCTCGATTGAATTGACACTACCATGCATATGTGATAAAGTTCCATGTAATTGAGTTTATTCGGGAAGGAATATTAATATGAGCAACACATTTTTTGACTGGAAAGCAGCACTGAAAGGCACTTCGGATGAGCAGGTGCTTGACAGCATGACCTCGGAGCAAATCGAGGATGCTTTTTCCGGTAATATCTCCTTTGGAACAGGCGGGCTGCGCGGTATTATGGGACTCGGTACAAACCGCATAAACCGATATACCATAGAACGGGTGACGCTTGGCTTGATAAAAGTGGTGCTGGCATCTGATGCCCCCAAAAGTGTCGGCGTTGCATTTGACACCCGCCACAATTCTGCTGAATTTGCCGAAATTGTTTGTAAAACGCTCGGCTCTTACGGCATTGAAGTCTATAGTTTTGACAAACCTATGCCCACGCCGGCTTTGAGCCACGCCATCAGATTGCTCGGTTTGGGGTGGGGTGTTGTTTTGACTGCCAGCCATAACCCTCAAGAGTATAATGGATACAAAGTTTATGACAGACAAGGTGTCCAACTTACCGACAAAATGGCGAAGGCAGTCACAGAATCCATAAATACGGTAAAGTTCTTCGAACCATTGCCTGATGCAGTACACTCCCCTGTCAAGATTTTTGATGAAGAAGTTTTAAATGCATATCTTGAGCAAATCACAACCTATGTTGGTTTAGATGAGACTGCGTCAGAATTTCCGCTTGTATACTCGGCGCTGCACGGTGCCGGTGCAAGTGCAGTACCTGTGATATTGGAGCGTATGGGCTTCTCCCCCACTTGTATACAACTTGAGCCTGACGGAGCATTTGGTGGCTTGGAAACACCTAATCCCGAGGAGCCTATTGTCTATGTTGAAGCACTTACAAAAGCAATAAATATCGATGCACAGCTCCTGCTTGCCACAGACCCTGACTGTGACCGCGTCGGAGTTATGGTCACAGCTGAAGACAGCTTCAAGTTACTAAACGGCAACCAAATTGGTGCGTTGCTCATAGATTACCTTGCAACAACCAAGAGCGTTAAGAAAGGTGACACTGTGATATCCACCATAGTGTCGGGAACTCTTGGTGAAATAATTTCTGAGAGTTACGGGCTTGATTTCGTGCGACTGCTGACAGGTTTTAAATACATTGGAGAACATATTGTAAATTTACCTAAAGATAAGCACTTTTTCTTTGGATATGAAGAAAGCTATGGGTATCTTGCAGGAGATGGAGCAAAAGATAAAGACGCAGTACTCGCATCCGCGCTTATTACAAAAATGGCGGCATTTTACAATACAAAGGGTATGACACTGTTTGACAAGTGGCTTGAACTTAGTGAAAAACACGGCTATCATTTGGAAAGTCTATATAGTGCTAATATATCACAAGACCAGCAGAGAGAAATAATGGAAAAACTCCGCTCTAAGATATCCATTAGCGGAGTAACAAAATTAGTAGACTATGCTGCGGGTTTTGACGGACTTCCACCCGCTGATGTGATAAAATTATTTTTCGATGATGGAGCTTGGGCCGCCATACGTCCAAGCGGTACAGAACCTAAACTAAAGTTGTATATCGGAGTCCACTCTGCAACATATGAAGCAGCAAGCAAATCCCTTAAATCGCGTACAGACAATCTTCTCGCAGAGATTATTGCTCCACCAAAATAAATGGCACCTCCGAAAATGGAGGCACTCAAAAATTTAAGAACAATTGGAGGCTTAAGTATTATGAAAATGATAATAATGGCAGGGGGGTCAGGCTCACGCCTTTGGCCACTAAGCAGGGCTCACTTTCCTAAGCAATTTTTAAAGCTATCAGGCATGGACAAATCCATCTTTCAAATGACCATTGAACGCTGCATGCTGATGGGACAACTGGAAGACATCTACATAGTCACAAGCCGCGACTATATGCACCTCGTTAGAGGGCAAATTGAGGAGATGGGGAAATCTCTGCCGGATGAGCAGATATTACTTGAACCTGAGGCAAAAAACACTCTACCTGCCATTTTGTATGCCGTTCAGGCAATCAGGCTAAAGGGTGATGATATCTGTGCTGTGTTTGCATCTGACCATATTATTGATGAGCCTCAGTTGCTCGCTGATACAATACTCGGAGCAAGAGAACTTGCATCTAAAGGATTTGTCTGTTTTGGCATAACGCCATCTACCCCTGAGCCGGGCTATGGATATATTAAACCGGGCGAAACCGTTCCGGGCGGATATGTGGTGGCCGAGTTCAAGGAAAAACCGGACTTGAAGACTGCAGAAGTCTATGTTAAAAGCGGCTATTTATGGAACAGTGGTATTTTCATCTTTGATTCTAAGCAATTTTATGAAGCTGTTGAAAAATATAATCCTGAAGTTTATGAGGCTTTCAAATCTGCAGATGTGGAAGAAAAATTCCAAAAAACACCATCCATTTCAGTCGATTATGGTCTTATCGAAAAAATGGAACGTGTCTACTGTGTGCCATTTAATATAGATTGGAACGATGTGGGTAATTTTACCACATTTTATGACAGATACCACACCAAACGGGATGATAATGGGAATGTCTATTTTAATGATGAAATAATGATTGACAGCGATAATAATTTGGTCTATTCCGAGGGAGATAAAGCTGTCGCTATGATAGGGGTATCCGATATTGTTGTCGTTGATCAAAAAGATGCATTGCTCGTTTGCCGACGCGATGAGTCACAGAGGGTCAAAGATGCCGTAGACATCCTCAAAAAGCGAAATGACCCTCGAGCCGACTACCATCTCACCGTGTATAAACCATGGGGTTCATACACAATATTAGAAGACAACAGTTTTTATAAAGTAAAGCGCTTGACGGTTTTATCAGGCAAGCGTCTCAGCTATCAGATGCACTACCATAGAAACGAGCATTGGATTGTCGTTGCAGGTACTGCCATAGTGGTTATTGACGATGTGGAGAAAATGGTTCGCAGTGGCGAAAGCATATATATCAGAGCCGGAGAAAAGCACAGGCTCATAAACTCAGGAAGCCTGCTGCTGGAAGTTATTGAAGTGCAAAACGGTCAGTATCTGGGAGAAGATGACATTGTGCGTTTTGAAGACGACTACGAGCGATGAGGCCTAAGGGTTCTGTATGCCTTTTTAAAAATTAGATAGAGTCCCCTGATGGGGGGGCAAGATGCAACTTTCTGACTTAACCTGTAGGAAAAGCTACGGGTTAAGTCACTATTTATTCGAGACAGTTCATTGTTTATTTGGGATAGTTCGTGACTTTGTCTTCCAAGCTCATTGTGCTGCTCGCTAAGCTTTTTGTACTCCTTTTCTAAATGCCTAAACTGCCCGGTGTGCTGCGAGTGTTTTTCTTCAAAAAGGTTAAATATGCGCCATCGCTTCGATAATTTTTCAGCATCCACCTCTGTGTTCATGATTTCCTCAAAGAAGGATTCGACTTCTATCGCCACGTTATCCCATGAATCCTTGTACTCAGCAAAAGGCAATTGCTCTGAAAAGTCTATGTTGTTAACAGCATCAACTATTTGTGAGAAATTGTCAAAGAAAATAAAGTAGTCCTTAAAATCTTGAAAATGTTCCAATAACTCATTATTCAACTCATTGTTTTTTACAATAACGCGCTTATTGTTTCTCAAGCCTATGGCTATGGGCAAGCCAAAGCCTTCATATTGGCTCGGAAAAATCACAGCTTTGCTTTTTGCGTATAAATAGCTGAGAAAATCTGAATCAAGTTGCCCACTTCGGTATCCGTAGATATTTTTTTCTATATATTCGTCATTGCCACTCCCTACGACGATGTAATTATGCTCGCTTTGCGAAACCGCCTGCAACGCCTCTTTTATTGCTTTATGTTTAAAGTGGTTTCCAATTATCAGAAAATATTCTTCAAAAGGCAGATTGTAATTACTGGTTTGTGAGTGGCTGAGGTTTGATGCCGGATAAATAACCTTTGTGGGCTTGTTTAATCCAAAATATGCATCGAAATCGTTTTTGCTAAAATTGCTAATGTAAATTATGCCGTCACTAAGGTCTACACCCATTTCAACGTCTTTTATGTTCACTCCCAGATGTTCATCTATTCTTACCATCATTATGTCATACATGGTTTGAACAACTTTTAAACAACACTTGTTTAGCGTAAACTGAAATGGCAAATACATAAGCTGGTTTGGAGCAAAACCTAAATCAAACACTCCGCTTATCATGCCAGGGTAGACTATATTGCTAAACTTTTTTGACAATCCAAAATATTCATCTGCTACAGGGGTCACATGCAAAAATATATCGTATTTATCTTTAAATAAATTATAAAATGACTCAAACAAAGATAGTTGATACTCAGTGGTGCCATTATATTCCGGTGGCATTATTATGCAGTCAAAAAGTATACTCTTTTTGCGTGAGCTATTATTAGCGAACAACTCTTTGAATTTGATGCTTGGGTGTGCAAGATGCTCACTTTGCTGCTTTTCAATTGTTTCGAAATAGTCATACTTGCTGCTGAGTGTTTCCCTGTCTTTTTCGTAGCTTACAGCACTATCTCGATTTTTCTGAAAGTACATGGCATGGTGAGAGATTATTGTAGAAAATCCGAACTGATTCACTCGAAAATGAAAGTCAATCAAAGCGTACAATAAAGTGTTAAACTCAGTGTCTAAGTAGCCAAAATTGTTTATCGCCGTCCTTTTAATTAGGGCGCAACAAGATGAGGGTAGCTTGCCCATGGAGTACTTTGGAAGAAAGTTTTTTACTTTATCATCTTCTATGCTGTCAATCTCTTGCGCACAAACTATTGCATGTTTTTCGGCTGTATACAGGCACTCTTTCATATTTTTAACAAAGCCGTCGTGTATGGTTACAGTGTCGGATAAAAACAAAATGTCTGATGACGCATCTGCTTTCTTCACTGCATTGTTATATGCTTCGATAGTATTATCGTCTCTGCATATAACTATTAACTCATCCTGCGCTTCCAAGAGTCCATTATATTCAGAAATATCTGTTTCTTTAGATGTTATTTCAAGAATAAGTGTTATCATGTATTAGCTCCATACTCAAATTACTATTATAGACAATCTCATGAATTCGCCTTGCTATGGCAGAATAAAGCAAGTATAACCTAATTGAGCTTCATTGACAACACAATATTGCATTAGAAAAAGATATGTGGTATACTCGAAAAAAATGAAACAAGGGGTTATCTAACTATGAAAAAGGCATTAATTACAGGCATTACAGGGCAGGATGGTTCATATCTTGCTGAACTTTTACTTGAAAAAGGCTACGAAGTACACGGCGTAATGCGCCGCAAAAGCGTTGTTGACTATGGAAATATCGAACATATTGTAGATAAACTCAACCTGATTTATGGAGATATGACAGATCTCGCTTCACTGATTCGGGCGATGAAAATCTCGCAGGCGGATGAAGTATACAATCTTGCTGCGCAAAGCTTTGTCGCTACCAGTTGGGAGCAACCGATTGCGACTATGGCAATAGATGCAGAAGGCGTGGTAAACACACTTGAAGCAATCCGCACAATAAAGCCCGAAGCCAGATTTTATCAGGCATCTACCTCCGAGATGTTCGGGCTGGTGCAAGAAACCCCGCAAAAAGAAACCACTCCATTTTACCCTCGCAGCCCTTACGGAGTAGCTAAGTTATATGGACATTGGATAACAGTAAACTATCGCGAAAGCTTTGACATGTACGCATGTTCGGGGATTCTTTTCAACCATGAAGGCGAGCGCCGCGGCAAGGAATTTGTCACGCGCAAAATCACGGACGCCGTTGCTCGGATAAAACTTGGCAAGCAGACACATGTTGAGCTTGGAAACCTAGACGCAAAACGCGACTGGGGTCATTCAGAAGACTACGTAAAAGCAATGTGGCTGATGCTCCAGCAAGATAAAGCAGATGACTTTGTTATCGCAACAGGCGAAACACGCTCCATCAGAGATTTTGCTGAAGCAGCGTTTGGTGCTGTTGATGTCAAAATTGAGTGGCAAGGATCGGGAGAAAACGAAACAGGTGTTGACGTAGCATCAGGAAAAACTGTCCTGAAAGTTAACCCTCGTTTTTATCGCCCCGCAGAAGTCGAGCTACTGCTCGGCGACCCATCAAAAGCAGAAAACAAACTGGGATGGAAAAGAGAAGTTTCGTTCGACCAAATGGTAGAGCGTATGGTAAAAAATGACTTAGAATTGGTAAAGGGAGAATTATAAGGCTTAGCCCAAGAGGTTGATTTAATGGCAAATACTCGCAAAAAACGATTCAATGTAACAGGCCTGTGTGTGCCGCATAAACACTATATGGTCGACATTAGTGGAAAGCTCGCTCAGATAAAAGAGCTTATTGATGATGAACACTATTTTGTAATCAACCGTGCGCGGCAATACGGCAAAACCACAACTTTACATGCTATTTTCAGGGAGTTCAGTGAAGAGTTTTTGGTAGTACCCATAAGCTTTGAAGGCTTAGGCGATGAAGCTTTTAAGTCTTCTGAAAATTTTTGCAAGGTCTTTATGCAAATTATCCAAAGAGCCTTGAAATTCACCTCAGCAGAAAGTGAATACATCGATGAGTGGCTTAACAAAGAAGTAGATTCTTTTGCATCATTAGGAAATCACATCACAGACATGTGCGAAGAACGAAAGGTCGTCCTGCTAATCGACGAAGTGGACAAGACGAGCAACAACAGAGTTTTTCTAAACTTCCTCAGTATGCTCCGCACTAAGTACCTGGCGCGTGATGCAGGTATGGACTATACTTTCCACAGCGTCATTCTCGCAGGCGTTCATAACATCAAAAACATTAAGCTCAAAATCAGACGTGAAGAAGCAGGGCTGATGGTTGAGGAAGACGAAAAAACATATAACTCACCTTGGAATATCGCAGTAAACTTTGATGTTGACATGTCATTTTCGGCCTCTGAGATAGCAACAATGCTTCAAGACTACGAAAATGACCATAATACAGGTATGGATATTAAGGCAGTCTCTGAGGAAATCCGATATTTCACAAGCGGATATCCATATCTTGTATCAAGAATATGCCAGTATATAGATAAAAAGCTCGATTATGATAACTGGACCGCTGCAGGAGTGCGAACCACCGTTACCCAAATCTCATTAGAGCGAAGCGTGTTATACGATGACATCTTTAAAAACATAGCAAACGACAGAGAAATATATGATTATATGTATAAGCTTCTCATCATTAGGGAGGAGAAAAATCAATCTAAGTATTCTCGGGTTGTAGAACTCTGCGAAATGTACGGCTTCATCACTTTGGACCCACAGGGTCTTGCTTCAATATCAAACAAAATATTTGAAATTTTAATAACAAATTATTTCATCTCTGAAGAGGATGATGCAAACGGTTTAATAGGTCGTGTATGCAATGGCTTGTATCACGAGGTTACCGGCGGCGGCAATTTTGATATGGAGCTATGCTTGCGTAAGTTCGCAGAGCATTATGTGGAGCTATATGCAGAGCGGGATATTGCATTCTACGAGCGGTATGGGCGTTTAATCTTCCTGTCTTTCTTAAGACCGATTGTAAATGGCACCGGGAACTTCTACATAGAAAGCCAGTTTACTGATATGCGACGGATGGATGTAGTTGTGGACTTCAAAGGGCAGCAGTTTATAATCGAACTCAAATTATGGCGCGGCGAGAAAGCACAGGAGAATGCTTACATTCAGCTACTTAACTACATGGATTCAAAAAATTTAAACGAAGGCTATTTGTTAACGTTCGACCTTCGCAAAGGCGCACATAAAGAGCACAAAGCCGAATGGGCCGAAGTCCATTCAGGAGATGTAATAAAGCGAATTTTTGAAGTGGTTGTGTAAGATGTTCATGTGCTTACACGTTTTATGTAAACAACTAAGCATTGGTAACGTGTTGACAGACATGTGTTTGTTCTTGATATTGAGTTTATTTTTGGGTACGATTCTAGAGTTTGTGAGGAAATGCGATGTCAAGCAAAGGTGCTTTCGGTTTGTGGGAACAATTTAAAAAAACGGGCAATTTTTCTGATAGCTATTATGATAAATGTATTATTGACGACCTAAAAAAAGCTCTTTCAATTTCAGGTAACTTTGAAAATTCATTGAAGATAATATCTGAAGAGCAATTTCTAAAATGTTTTTTTGATGCAATATCACCATTGATTTCAATGTACACAGATATATTGAATTTTTTTGAACGCTGTGGTGCGAATTCATCGAACAGGAATATTGAAATAACAATAGAATCGGATATATCTGGATTTGTGAATTTCAATGCATCACATTTTATTCATACCAATAAAGTAATAAAAAAAATCAAACAAATAATGCAAAAAGTTAAACTGACAAATGATGGTGTTAGAGAATTTTGGCGTTTACCATGTGAGTGGGAGTGCACCACGCCCCCTATAATTTCTAGTAAATCATTCAATAAATGGTATGAACTTTATAGAAATCAAAGCGTAATGAATCCGAGTGTTGAGTTGGACTTTTTGCACATTATTGGAACATCTCCAATTAAAACTAAATTATCAAATGCATATACTTTTTGGAAGGAGCTATGTCGTCATTTCGATTCACTTAACATAAATTATAGGGATGATTTGAGAAACTACCTACTAAAAAAAAGAAAAAATGATGGCGGAACAAAGATTCTTTTGGATGAAACGGATTATATTATAGGCACGGCACTGGGTGGATTGTATTATGTGGCTGAGTTCTACGACTCGTTTCCCACTGATTTGCAAAATGAAGTAAACAATACTTTAGATAAAATAAATAGCTATGTTCACGATGTATCGGTAACAGTAATATCCGAGCATTTGGAGCAGTTTTTAAGATTGCCGACTTGGAAACAAAGACATGAGTTGTATTCTGTTTGGGTGTTTACTCGACTTATCGCAAATATTCCGGACAAATACATCTCCTATAATATAAAAGATAATAAGCTGTCATTTACATTCTCAAGAGAACTCATTTTGAGTAAAGTGGTCGGCTTGTCAAGACATTTTTTTCAAATTTCTTAATGGAATGAATCTATCGTTGAAATTTTGTAAATATTGGAATGGAGCGCAGCGGAATGGAGATATTTACAAAATTTCGGCC
>Ga0209755_10003959_pt1 | contig 17942 bp, 10 predicted proteins | sample TergutCo191P1_FD_187301 | JGI IMG/M metagenome (GOLD analysis project Ga0209755, IMG submission 187301) | Cornitermes sp. P1 segment gut microbial communities from Petit-Saut dam, French Guiana - Co191P1 (SPAdes) (version 2) | ecosystem: Host-associated > Arthropoda: Insects > Digestive system...
CGTCGAACATCCGCAACAGTTCCTGGTTTCGACCGCGCCGAACGGCGAAGCCAAAGGAGGAACCCCTTTCCATTTCGGTCACCACCTTAAGGCCGCTTCCCTGGCGAATGCCGAAGGTCACGACCGGATAGTCCTCGAACAGGGCCGCGGCGTGGCCGGCAAGCACCGCCTCGTACATCATGGGCGACTCGCCGAAATACACGAGCTGAAAGCCGAACTGCGACTGGATCGACTCGGCGAAGGCCGCGCCCTCAGTACCGGTCTTTACGGCGACCGTGCGTCCCCTTAGATCCTCGTAGCCCTGAATCTCGAAGTTGTCGGCGCGAATCGCCATGACCACCCCGGAATCAAAATAGGGCTGCGAGAAGTCGAAGACGAGCCTTCGCGGCTCGGTAATGCTCATCCCGGCGATAACGCCGTCCGCCTGGCCGGATTCCACCGCCGCCAGTGCCGCGTGGAAACCCACCGGCATTAGTTCGAACGTAAACCCCTGATCCTCGGCTATGGCCGCGATTAAGCCCATGTCTATGCCAACGCGCTGGCCCAAAGCGTTTTCAAACACGAAGGGGGCAAACGTTGTATCCGTCGCGATTATGAAGTGATTTTCCGGTCTTTCCCTGCGCCTGCATCCTGTCAGCGTGAAGGCGGTAAACAGCACCGCGCACACCAACATCAGGCCAGGAATGTATTTTTTCATCATTCTGTCCTCCTGTACATAATCGAGAAGCCTATCAAAAAAACGGGGCTTATGCTAGTATAAAAGTCCATGAATGATGGCTCCAACGAAAAAAAAGACAAGAATGAGGGAGACGGACCGCAATTTCCCTTTAACTGGCTCAAACTCCCCGACCTAAAGCCCGCCGGCGGGTGGAAATTCCTGCTGATTTACATTGCCGTGATTGTAATAGGCATGAGCCTGTTCCACGTTGCGCTTACCGGCAGGGGCAATAACCCGCCAATCGACTTTTCGGAATTCAAGGCCCGGATACAATCCGGCGAGATAAGGCGCGTAAGAATGACCGAATCCTTTTTCATAGGATTCACCACCGACGTCCACACGAGAATGCCGCAGGTGCGACGCGGACCCATGATGGGCACACAAATGGTACCCCAGGAACCGGTGTATAGGACGGTTCCCATCAACCATCCGGAACTTATAAGACTGATGGACGAGATGGGCGTTTCCTATTACGCGGTTCCCAGGGACAGCGGCGCGATTCTTAGTATCATTCTAAGCTGGGTAATACCTATCGCGTTTTTCATCATCATCTGGCGTTTTCTAATGAAGAGAATGGGCAATATGGGCGGCAATGTCCTTTCCGTTGGGCAGAATCGCGCGGTGATTGTCGCGGAAGGGGATATTTCCACCCGGTTCGGCGACGTGGCCGGCGTGGACGAGGCCAAGGAAGAGTTGGTCGAGGTGGTGGATTTTCTGAAATCGCCTAAGAAGTACACCGATATCGGCGGAAAGATACCCAAGGGCGTTCTGCTGGTAGGGCCGCCTGGAACCGGAAAGACGTTGCTGGCTCGGGCAGTGGCTGGGGAAGCAGGCGTTTCCTTCTTTAGAATGAGCGGGGCGGATTTTGTGGAGATGTTTGTCGGCGTTGGGGCCGCAAGGGTGCGCGATCTGTTCAAACAGGCCCGGAACAAGGCCCCCTGCATTATCTTTATAGACGAGCTTGACGCTATAGGCAAAAGCCGAATCAGCAATGCCGCCGGGGGCAACGACGAGCGGGAACAAACGTTGAATCAGCTTCTTGTCGAGATGGACGGCTTCGACGCGACCAGCGGCCTTATCATTCTGGCGGCCACCAACCGGCCGGACGTTCTTGACCCGGCGCTTCTGCGCCCCGGACGCTTCGACAGGCAGGTGCTGGTTGACAGGCCCGACCTGATAGGCCGCCATGCCATCCTGCTGATTCACGCCCGGTCTGTAAAGCTTGACCCATCGGTGGATCTGGAGTCCGTCGCCCGCACCACATCCGGCTTTGCCGGTGCGGACCTTGCTAATATAGTCAACGAAGCGGCCCTGCTTGCCGTTAGGGCCGGTCGGACGTTCGTTATACAGCAGGATTTTTCCGAGGCGATCGAAAAGACCGTGGCTGGCCTACAGAAAAAGACCAAGGTCATTTCGCCAGAAGAACGGCGCATAGTTGCTTACCACGAAACTGGACACGCCATGATCGCCGCCTTTACCCCTGGATCCGACCCCGTGCAGAAGATTTCGATTGTTCCTCGGGGCCTTGGGGCCTTGGGCTATACCCTACAGATGCCAGTGGAGGATCGCCACCTTCTGACCGAGGACGAGTTGCTGGGAAAAATCGACGTGCTTATGGGCGGACGCGCTGCGGAGGATATAGTCTTCGGCAAGATTTCCACTGGGGCGGCCAACGATCTTAGCAAGGCCACGGACATAGCCCGCCGCATGATTACCGACTACGGCATGAGCACCCGTTTCCGAAACATGGCCCTAACCCAGCGCGGCGCGGGTATGCTGGGCGACCGCTCCCCAGAACCGACTTTCCACCGCGAATACTCCGAGGCAACCCAACAGTATATCGACGAGGAAATAGCCCGCATGGTGGATCAACGCTATGCTGCATCAAAGGAAAAGCTCGACGGGAATCGTCCCCTTTTAGAGAAAATAGCCAGCATTTTACTGGAAAAGGAAACCCTGGACGAGAAAGAGTTCAAGACGCTAATGGCGGAGGCGGGTTGAGCAATGTCGAATTGGCTGGGTTCAGTTCCTTATATAGGCTCATCCAGTCCGACAACAGTTCTCGCCTGATCGTTTCCAGCGGTCGGAACTCGGAGCAAAGCTGATTACCTATAATATTTTTTCAAATCTTCTCGTAACGGCCAAAGGGGGCGGTTTTTTTGACGGGTACAAAAAGACCGCACGAAATGCGCTTTCGTGCGGTCGGTTGCCAAACCCCGACACCCGATAAAACCGGGCGCCAGGTTTAAGGGCCTATCTTTCGTAACCCGTAACCGTAAGGTCAGTGATGCTGACGACAAAGTTCGCCAAAGCAGCTACGACAGCGTCAAGATCGCCGGTGTCAGCGACCCCAAAACTCCATAGGTTGTAAGACAGTTCAATACCATCGACAAAATCCTGCGTTGTCAAGGTAAACGTAAAGGTGTGTTCCGGCATCAGCCCTTGCAATACGAAAGGTGAGTCGGTACCGATGCGCCTAAGCCCTACGCTACCTCCGGTACCACCCGGCAACCCTTCAAACGTTATTGTTACGGAGAGTGTATCGCCCGGCTGCACACCGGCCAGGTTTGCCGGTAAAACCGTCAAAGGCGACCAGTTCCAACCAGAAGGGTCCTGTATGCCATTGCCGCTGGAAGCATTCCAATCGCTAGCGGAGGCCACCAGGTTAACCCCATCGCTGCTGATAGTTACCACGCCCCTGCTGTCGCGGCCCGCAAAGTGCGCCTCGGCTTCTGGTACGGTAAGCGATTGCATGTTGAACATCGTCTCGGTCGCCACCGGCGGCCATGAGGAGCTGGTGTTGTACGCGATTGCGAAAGTGCCCTCACCCCATGTGCTTTGTGCGGTTACCAAAACGTAAACGGTACCAGTGGAGGTGGCAGTAAAGGAGGGTATCCAGCCGCCAGTCGTTCGACTGAGTAACACAGCCCCGTCGCTGGAGATAACCCCCATAAGTCCCCATAGGTTGTACCCTTGCCCCATTTGAGCATCATTAAAATAGACAAAGTAAGATTCCCCTGCGACAACATCAAACGAGAACCATGCCCTGCCGTCCGGCGCCGCTATATGGCCCGCCCGCCACTGGTCTTCCGTAAGCGCGGTAACGCCCGAGGGAGCAAACCAAGGGGAAGGGGGACCACCAGCCGTGGTGTATATGATTTGGAAGCTTCCGGTTCCACCAGTGTTCATTGGGGTAACCCTGATATAATATCTGTTACCTACACCTGGATTAAAAGACATAGGTAATAAGAACCCAGCTGAGGCATTTCCAAAGAATACCAAGGTTTCGTTGGCATCAAACATACTGACAAGCACGGACGCGGATTGTGTCCCGTCACCCTCATGGGCATCGTTCCACCATAATTGGTGTTGATGCCCGATTTCAGACTCAATCGAGAACCAAGCCACGCCTTCCGGTCCAATGAATCCGTCCATTACCACGCCACTGACAAGGGGCGTGGCATCATCGGGAATGAACCCAATCAGGGGCCTATCTGGATCAGTGCTGTAAGTGACCGCAAAAGTGCCCATGGCGGTTGACGATTGCCCGGTTACCATAACGTAAACAGTGCCTGTGGAGTTCGCTTCGAAATACAAGTGGGACCATTGCCACCACGAGCTAGACATTCGTGAGATAAGAGTCCCATCGCTATAAAAGGCGTGTATATATCCGTTAAGGGTAAACGAGTTATCACCGGCGCTTCCGGAGTTATACCAGATGCGGTAAACCTCGCCTTCCTCAACGTCAAGCGAGAACCACGCCTCGCCCCATGGCTGCGTGGTAATCGCGCCTTCCAGCCACACGCCTTCCGTAAGCCCGGTGATGTTGGCCGGGGGATGGAACCAGGGGCTGCGGTTGACGGTGGTGTACGCGATTGCGAAGGTCCCGGTTTGGCCTAAGCTACTTGGGGCAACTCTGATGTAGACGGTGCCAGCTTCCCAGAAGAGGAAGGATTGTGGGTGCCTATACCACTGATTGGAACTATTCCCAATTGATTGAGAATAACTAGTTCGCTGTTCGTTTACAAACCACGCACTAATATTCACGTTCAGCGTACCGTCACCATAAAAGCCATCGTTAAGCCACAAGAAGAACTGTTCCCCGGCTTCAACCTCAATCGAATACCATACTTCGCCGCCCAAACCATGAATGGCTCCGGCGGTGACGGTATCCTCGGTAAGAGGAATCGCGTCTGTGGGTAAGAAAGACGGCCTTGTGTCGCCGGTGCTGTACACTATAGAGAAAGTACCAAACCATCCCCAGGAAGCATCTTGTACCGTTACCTGGACCGTGCCGCTGGAAGGGGCCGTAAACGTACGGGGAGAATTCCACCCATTCGTACCAGGGGAGAATAATTGGATCGTGTCAAAATAAGCGGATACCTGTATCGCCGCGGACATTGTCCCATTACCGCTTATTTGGTCGTTCCACCATATGGTGTACTCCTGCCCAGCCTCAACCGGGAACCAGAACGAAACCTGGGCGTTCCAAGTTGGGATCATACCGCGTTCCCAGATATCCTCTCTAAGCAAGGTGCCAACGGGTACGCTACTGGTAAAGACAAAGCCAATCCACACGTTCTGGCCGCCAACGTTCACGCCTACCGCCAACTCGTTTCCATACCAGTTAAACGATACCGCCGTGCCGTTCCTCACAATCGAACGAACAAACGCTTCCGCCTCGGCCCTGTTGGCGAAATTCATGTCCAGGATATCGTCGTCCTCGCTGGCTATGCCCACGAGCGCGGCATCCACAAGTTGCCTAAGCGAATGCAAATCCACGGCCCTGTCAGCCGCGGCAAGCAACGCCGGGGTGTTGTTTAGTTGGTCTTCCAACGCCTCAACGTCATACACGCCTTCCACGCCGGCCACTGTAAAGTGCACGGGGGTAATGGCCCCAAAATCCCATTCGGATTCGGTGCCGTCCCATGACCTAAGAATTATGTCCAGCACGGAAACCAGAAAGTGAACGTCCGTAAAGGCTTCCGCGCGCCTGCTTGTCATGCCGGTGTAGACGTGGAGTATCTCGCTAAACGTGGCCACGTCGCCTTCGGCGTTTTCAAGCCGGAAAACCACCCGGTAAACACCGGCGGGGAGCTCAATGTCGCCGTAGTTTCGGGCTATAAGGTTCACGCTCTCCACGGTGCCCACCACAAAAGAACCCATGTACGCACCGGAGCCTATGCTCCCGGTGCCTGTGCCGGCCAGGTACTGCCTGTAAAGAAGCAGGATGTTATCCGGATCGTTCACGGGCGTGGCGTTGCTGGGGCTGAACACGCCAGGTACCAGCGGGGTATCGCTAAAGAACACGGCGAACGCGTTTTCGGCATCCCACTGGTTGCCGTCTACCCAGTAAAACCTTACCACGTCGCCGGAGTTTACGTTAAACGTGCGGTCCACGGGGCCGGCGCCGTCCGCCGTCCAAACCCTAAGGTTGGACAGAACGTCCTCGCCATTCACGTTGACCCGCAGGGCGGCGTTGCCGCTCCAACCGTCGCCGCCCCTGTCCCACATCCTTACGGTAACTTCGCCGCCCGCCTCGCGCAGGCCGGTTACCGCCATGGTCGCGGAAACAAGGTCCGTAACAGCGGAAAGGTCTATGTCCCATTCAAAGGTACCGTTGCCGTCGCCTATGGGTGCAAGCACCACGCGGCCGGAGGTGGTTCCGTTTGTGAATATTTCAAAACCCAAACTTCCCCTGGCCACCTGTGCGTTGGCGGCGTTCAGGGCCGTTACCACAAGGGTCCATCTACCAACCTGTAAGTCTATGGTACCGTTCAGGTCCGTCCATACCTCGGTTGGCAACGGCGTGTCGCCTTCACGGGTAAACACAAGTTCGAACCTGTCGAAAAGCCCGGGGCCTTCCGGCAGTATGGTCCGTTCCGCGCCCGTGCCGCCTATGCTTAGCGACAGGGTACCGGTTCCCCCGGCGGCCCGCGCCGAATCGTTCGCCAATGGGTTTTGACAACCCGGCAGTAAAAGCAGAAAGCCGGCGGCTATGGCCAGGGGCAGGAACTTTGCCAGGCCCCTCCAAACGCCGCTTGATTGTTTCATGTTTCTCATTTTTTACGTTCCTCCTTAGAGCGTTACGTTAAAGGCGATTACCCTGCTGTGCAGAACGCCGCCTATGGTCACTTCCACCGTTATACGGTGTTCGCCTATCCTGTTGCCGTGTACACCGGCGTTAAGGACAAGGGCTTCCCCATTCGCGATTTCGTTTCCGTCGCGAAGCCATCTTACGCTACCGGCGTCGAAAGACCCGGGGTTAAGCACACGAACCACCGGGGCCGGCGCGCCAGTGTTCCCCAAGACAATGGGGTCCAGCGTGCTTACCTGTATACCCGCGTCAAAGTCGATCACAAAACCGCCATCGCCACGGTCCAGCGTACCAGCTGCCCTTGCGGTGTTGAACGCGGAATGCGCGTTATTCAGGCTGGTAAACTCGGCGTTTACGGCCGCCATGTGCGCGGGGGTGTTCAGAACTTCCTGCGCCGCGGTTATAGCGGTGGTAAAGGTGGTGCGGACCGCCTGAGTCGTCCACATTTGGTTGGTAAAGATGTCCACGCCGTCCGTTGATACATGGGTGGCGTTAAGCAGCGAGTTGGAAAGGGCCATAACGTTAGCCAGTGCGGTTAGGTCTATGGTCGCGCCAGGCTGCCTTGCCGAGCTGAACGCCGCTGTGGCCGCGTTCAAGGTTGTAACGGCGGTGTTTACGGCTGCCATGTGCGCGGGGGTGTCCAAAACGTCATCTGCCGCGTCAATGGCGGCGGTAAAGGTGTCGCGCACGCCCTGGGTTGTCCACAGGTTGTTGAAATGCACGTCCATGCCGTTTGCCGATGTCCCCGCAGTGGGGAGCAGGGCGTTGGCCGTGGCAATGGCGTTAGTAAGGGCCGTGGTGACAATTGTCGCACCGGGCTGCCTTGACTGTTCAAAAGTCATTTGGGCCACTACGAGCGTGGAAACCGCGGCGTTTATGGTGGTCATGTTAGCGGGGTTGTCGTGAACGTTTTGCGCCACGGCCACGGAGAACCCAAACGCGGTAATGTTGGCCTGGGTCGCCCAGTAGTAATCCTCATGCACGGTGAGGGCGGTTGTGGAGACAAGGGTGTTTTCCAGCAGTTCCTCGGCTTCCTCTATCGCGCTGGCAAGGGCGGTTAGGATAATCGCGGTGTCCATGGTGCCGGGTTGCCTTGCGGTGTTAAAGGTGCCTTGCGCGGTGGCAAGCTCTGTAACGGCGGCATTTACACCAGTCTGGTTGGCGGTGGCGCTGTTGAACACGGTCTGCGCGGCGGTTATCGCGGCTACAAAGGTGGTGCGGGCGCCGGGCAGGGTCCAGAACGCGGAGGTGGCAACGTCGCTACCGTTCAGCTCGGATACGGCGGTTACGGCAAGCATGGTGTTGGCCGCGGCTATCGCGCCGCCAAGGGCGGTTCTGTCAACCGCCGTTACCGACGTACCTTGAATCCTTGCGGTGGTGAACACCGTTTGCGCGGCGGCCAAGGCGGTAACAGCGGCGGTCATTCCGGGCTGTGTAGCGTCCTCGTCATTGAAAGCGTCCTGCGCGGTGTTTATAGCGGCTATAAACGTGTTGCGGACCGCGAGCGTAGTCCAGAACGCGGTGGTGGCGACGTCGATGCCATTATTTTCCGAAGTAACCGTTACAGCGAGAAAGGTGTTGGCCGCGGCTATCGCGCTACCAAGCGAGGTTCTGTCAACGGTGGGCATCAATTCGCCAAGTTCCCTTGCGCTGTCAAACGCCCTATGCGCGGCGGCGAGGGCCGTTATCGCGTTGTTTACGTATAACTGGATGGCGTTCTCGTAGTCGTTGAAAACACCCTGCGCGGCGGTTATCGCGGTTACAAAGGTGTTGCGAATCTCCTGCGTGGTCCAGAACGCGGAAGTTACAACATCCGCGCCGTCCACGGCGGATACCGCGGTTACTGCAAGCAGGGTGTTGGCCGCGGCTATCGCGCTACCAAGCGCGGTTTTTTCCACCGCCGTTGCGGAAAGGCCCAGCCGCCTTGCCGTGGTAAACACCGTTTGGGCATTCGCCAGAGCTGAAACCGCTAAGGTTATTTCGGGCTGGGTGGCATCTTCGTAGTCAAAGACATACTGTGCCTCCGCTATAGCATCCGCAAAAGTATCGTGCGCTTCGCCCGTTACCCAGAACGCGGAGGTGGCGACATCGTCGCCGCCGCGTTCGGACACGGCGGTTACGTGGAGCAGGTTGTTGGCCGTGGCTATCGCGCCGCCGAGCGAGGTCCTGTCCGTCACTGTCAGCGATTCGCCCGGACGCATTGCCCCGGTAAATGTGCTTTTCGCATTGGCCAGGGTTGAGATTGCCTGGGTTATGCTAGGCAGGGAAGCGTCGCCGTCATTGAAAACGCCCTGCGCCACGGCAATCGCGGCCGCAAATGCCGTGCGGGCGACGGTATCCGTCCAGAGCGCGGATGTGGCTACGTCCAAGCCATTCAGTTCCGACACCGCTGTTACCGCGAGCAGGGTGTTGGCCGCGGCTATCGCGCTGCCAAGCGAGGTCCTGTCTGCCATGGGGGCCAATTCGCCCAACTGCCTGGCATATTCGAAAGCCGCCTGCGCTTCTGTCAGGTTTACGACTTCCTCCGCCAATAGCGAGGGGGAGGAACCGCCGTCCGTTACGACGGTCTGGGCTTCGCCGATTGCCTCGGCGAAGGCGATGTGGGCCTCCGGTGTGACCCAGAACCTGGTAGTGGCCACGTTGGTACCGTCCTCCGACTTTTCCGTACTATGGAGCAGGGAGGTGGCCTCGGCTATCGCGCTGTTAAGCGCGATTCTGTCCGCCAACGTGTAGTCCTGTGTGAAGTTGTTGCGGCAGGCTACCACAGCAAATCCGATTAGTGCGATCGCGGCGGTAAGCTTAAGCGTCCGCCACGATATCCGTGTGTTTTTCATGTCCAAAAAACCTCCTGAACGATTTATAAAAAAGCCCCTCGGCTATCCGGCCCATCTGAACTTGGGTGGTCGGATCGCCGAAGGGCATTTTTCCAATGGAACGAGAAACGTTATGCTGACAGTTGGTGGGGGTTTTGCCGCTAGGCGTTTGACACGTTTGCCTGGTAACGTGTATAATGGCTGATAGGCTGATAGGCTGATAGGCTGATAGGCTGATAGGCTGATAGGCTGATATCTTGTCGCTGGGAGATTATTGGTTTATTTGCAAGCACCAAACGAATCATTGCGCTATTCTCCAACGCTTCAATGTAAATGTCAAGCCTTATTTTTACTGACACCACCATTTCGCTGGAAATACCCCAAGGCAACCCAGCAGCACATTGACGAGAACATAGACTACAAATAGCCAACATTTTTATATGAAAAAAGGGATTCCTGAACGAAAAGGCACTTGGTGGGAACTTAGGGAAACACCAATTTAGCCTTTCCCTAGTATATTTCCGCCAAGCTCACGCTTCCGCAATGTAATGCTTGGTCAATTCCTTTACGACCTTATGGAGCGAATCATTGAAGTCGTTTACGAAAACCTGCATTTTGCTGTCAGACATATTGTCGGGCAAGAAAAGCTGGTGCGGCTCCACGTTTAATGCCATGGAAAGCCTTGCAAGGGTTTTGTCGGAAACCCCTTTCTTGCAATTCTCTATGTCATTGATAAAGTTATGGGTAAGCCCGGCAAGGCGCGCAAGCCCTATCTGCGATAAGTTCTGCATGGCCCTGAGTCGTTTCAGGTTCCTACTGACCAATTGACGAACATCAGTCTCGGAAATACATTCTTTCGTGGTTTCAAGTTTCTCCATAAAAAGACCCCTTTGTGTTATTACCGTCCCCCTTACGGGCGGTAATCATCTTCGTTGTACTTACCCGCCTACAAATGAGCGAGTCATCTTACCATAAAAGACATTATCGCATAAAGAACAAAAATACGCTACTAGGTAGTTGGCATACATGCTGCACGATTTTATATTATAGCAGAATCCTGTATGTGCCCGTACGCAATTTCGCTTTAGCCTAACCGCGTCGTTGATTTGCAATCCTTGAAGCAATACCTAGACGCATGAGGCATATTACTCTTTTCGGCCAAAATTGTCAAGCTGTCAGCTTGCCTTTATTCCTCGCCGAAAACAACGGCCGTAAATGTATACAATTCGGCCCCTGGCGATGCGATTGAACCGGCTGGTGCCCCCGCCTTTACACAGATATAATCCAGGTATTCGTCCAGGCTCCAACCCTGCTCCACCGGAACCTGTGGCAGCAACACCCCAGAACGCGCCCCAAGAACAAAATACAGACCGTGAACGCCCAACTTGACCTGCCTGGGATCCTGGCACGGCGACATTGGGGAAAGCGCGGAAATTTCGATGTGGCAAGAGGCGAACTCTTCTCTTTTCAGAGGGGGAAACCGGGGATCGCCAAAGGCGGCCTCCCTTGCCATTAACCGTATGGTTTCCTCTAGGGGCATATTCGCGGTAAGCCTGCCAATGCAACCCCGCAAGGCCCGTTTGCCAGAGGCATCCACCTTGTGCAGAGTGACAAAAGCACCGCATGGCTTTTTCAAGGTCGGATACCTGCCCAGGTCCGCACCGCAGTCCGCGTCGCGATCCACATCGCGGTAGTTTGCCTCCCTGTTTTCCAGCCTAGAAGCAATACTTTCCCTTGCCCCCGCCAGCAAAATCCGCCGTTCCTCCAAGCCAATGCTAAATTCCATCTTCCATCCCCATAAAAACAAAGGCCCTTGCTGCCAGGCACCCGCATTAGGCACCGGACCTCAAGGGCCTTACTACTTACCCTGATTCAACAGGGTTTACGAACCGATTACAGACCAAGCAGGTACTGGTTTACAAGGTTTTCAAGGTACTCCTGTTTGCCGCTCGTTATGCCGATTTTTCCGTAGTCGCTTCCGAGTTTCGCCAAGGCCTCAAGATCCAGCTCGCCTTTCGCGAACTTCGCGCCATCGCCAGAATCAAACGAGGCATAGCGGTTTTTAACGAAGCCGCTAAGCTTGCCATCCTTGATAATCCTGTCGGCGACCTCAAGGCCAACGGCGAAGCTGTCCATGCCGCCGATATGCCCGACAAAGAGATCCGCCGGATCCACCGAGTTGCGCCTTATCTTCGCGTCAAAGTTAAGCCCACCAGTGGTAAAGCCCCCAGCCCTCAAAATCGCGTACATCGCAAGCGAGGTTTCGTAGTAGCTGATCGGGAACTGGTCGGTATCCCAACCGTTCTGCGTGTCGCCCCGGTTCGCGTCAACCGACCCGAAAAGGCCCATGGCGGCGGCGGTCTCAAGCTCGTGGACGAAATCATGCCTTGCAAGCTCGGCATGGTTCGCCTCGATGTTCATGCGGAAATCCTTGTCCAGACCATAGAAGCGTAGGAACCCGGCAACGGTTTCCACATCGAAATCATACTGGTGCTTGGACGGTTCCATCGGCTTGGGCTCGATATAGAACATGCCCTTAAAGCCCTGCTTGCGGGCATAATCGCGGGAAATCGTAAGGAACCGCGCAAGATTATCCTTTTCGCGCTTCAGATCGGTGTTCAGAAGGCTCATGTAGCCTTCCCTTCCACCCCAGAAGGTGTAACCCTCGCCGCCCAACGCAATTGTCGCGTCAATAGCCGCCTTAACCTGGGTCGCCGCGATGGTAAGAACCCCGAATTCGGGATTGGTCGCCGCACCGTTCATGTAACGCGGATGCGAGAAACAGTTCGCCGTTCCCCACAGAAGCTTTACCCCAGTCTTATCCTGCCGCTCCTTCGCCTTAGCGACAATCGCCATAAGGTTTTTCTCGCTTTCTGCCGGGGTCGCGCCCTCGGGGGCTATGTCGCGATCGTGAAAGGCATAGTATTCAGCGCCAAGCTTCGTGAAAAACTCGAACGCCGCGTCAACTTTCCGTTCCGCAGTGTCCATGGGGGTCTTTCCCGCCCAGGGATGCGACAGAGTAGGCTGTCCGAAAGGATCGTTGCCGTCTGCACAGAAACAGTGCCAGTAAGCAATGGCGAAACGAAGATGATCCTTCATTTTCTTGCCCGCAACCACCTTGTCGGGATCATAATACTTAAACGCCAGCGGGTTATCGCTTTTCGGGCCTTCGTAGTTGATCTTTTTGATGCCAGGGAAATACTCCTCGTTTCCCACAAAATAATCGTTAGCCATAATATGCCTCCAAAAATTATATCCAGAGCGGTTTCCAGCGCTCCATGTTCACGAACAAGCTATTCTTTAACCCCTCCCAATGTCAAGCCGGAAATGATAAACCGGGACATAAAGGCGTAAAAGATTATGATCGGCACGATGGAAATCGCGATTCCCAAATAGATGCCGCCGAATTCGGTGCGGAATATGTCGCCGCGAAGCATCTGCACAAGCATGGGCAGGGTATACAATTCACGACTGGAAATTAGTATGAAAGGGGCGAAAAAGTTGTTCCAGGAACCCACAAACGTAAAGATGGACTGCGCCGCCAAAGCGGGGGTAAGAATCGGGAGCATTATCTTGTTAAAAACATAGAATTCGTTCGCCCCATCGATCCGCGCCGCCTCAATCAGGGTCTCGGACGTTATGGTAGCCATGTACTGCCTTATAAACAACACCGAACCCGCCCCGGCTATCGCGGGAATGATAAGCGGGATGAAATTGTCCAGCAGGTTCATGTTGGCCATAAGCTGGAAGAAACCCATGAAAGAAAGGGAAGCCGGCAGCATTATGATGATAAGAATAGCCGCCCACAGAATATTCCGTCCCCTAAACCTGTATACATGAAGCCCATACGCGGTCATGGCGGAAAAGTACACGTTTAATACGGTCGTGGATAACGCGATAATAGCACTGTTGTAAAATCCCCGCGCAATCTGACCAATACCCCACCCACGGGTCAGCGCGCTCCAGTTGTGCGCAAGATAGCCACTTGGGAGTATCGAAATCCCCGCGTTTATCTCCTCGGTCGAACGTGTCGCGTTGACAAGCATGATATAAATCGGAATCAACGCGAGAAGGGTAAGAAACACCATAAAAACGTAGATCAAGCATCTCTGCAAGCTAAGAGTCACCCTGTACGACGATGTACCTATGCTTTTCATCTATTTCGCCCCCTTTCTGCTAATGTCGGAACGATCCTGCAGGAAGAAGAAAATAATCAACGCCAGGATCATGGTTATAAAGAAAACCCCCACGGATATGGCAGCCGCGTATGCGCGGTCGTTCACTCCCTGGAAGCCTATGTTAAACATATAAACCATGTTGGTACGAATCGAGAAATCGGGCTCCCCGCGCATCCCGGTAAGCAGGAACGGAATCTCGAACATCTGCATACCGCCGATCATCGAGGTAACCAAGACGAAAAGCATGATAGGACGAAGCAAGGGAAGCGTTATGCGCCAGGTCGTCTGCCACGAGTTCGCGCCGTCGATCCTTGCCGCCTCGAAATACGTTGTGGAAATACTGGTAATACCCGCCATCAAAAGAATGACAGTGTGCCCGTACCACATCCAGAACTGGATAAACGCGACAATCGCGCGGGTAAGTGGAACGCTACGGAAAAAATTTATTGCCTCTGGGACTATTTCCCCGGCCCGCTCGGTCCAACTGTGAATACCCAACGGAAACAAAAACTGATTTATCGGCCCCTGTGGCCAATCAAAAAGGCTCCTGAAAAGCAGCGCAACCGAGGCCGCCGCCAAAAGATTGGGCATATATATAATCGCCCTGAAGGGCCCTCTTAGTTTTAAATTCAACCTTGCATCGGAAAGCCAGATGGATAACAGGAACGCGATACCGATCTGTGGAATAAAATTCATGCCCCATAAAATAAATGTATTACGCAAGGCCCCCCAAAACTGCGTGTCATGGATAAGCCGAGTGAAATTTTCAAGCCCTACGATATTGATAGTACGCCGAAGCCCACCGGCATCCGTAAAGGCCAAAAAGAACGTGTAGAAAGTAGGATACAGACTAAAAATAGCGTAAACGATGATGAAAGGCAAAATAAAGAAATACCCCCACCTTTGCAACTTGGCGGCATTTCCAACTGGCTGGATTTTCATTCCCATCGAACCTTCCTCCTAACTTAAAACTCTAAAAAACAGCCACCAGCCTATTCGCAGACGAATAAGCCGGTGGCTTTTTTGGCACCGCTTAGCTTAGTTTATACCAAGCTGGGCAGCAACTTGTTCCCTGAACATTGCAAGGGCCGCTTCCATCGTGGCTTCGGCATTGGCATACTGTTCCACGGCTTCCAGGAAAAGGGCCTGGATCGCCTGGTCGGTTCCCTGAATCAGACCGCCGTCTATACCGCGAGCCGGTTCCAGGAACGCCGCGTAATGGTTCTGCCCGCCAAGGAAAGGTAGGGAGAAATCATCGACAATCCTGTTCACCACATCCATATGGTTAAGGAAGTCGCCAGTTTCGCGGGCCCAACGCTCAAGGTTGGTCTCGTCCAAGGTAAGAAGGCGAATGAACTCCCTGGCCGCCTCGGGGTGCCTGGTACCGGCATAGGCCGCAAGCCAGGTGCCGCCCCAGAACCATGAAGCGGGACCCGGGATCATGGCCCAGTCGCCAGAGGTCAGGGGAGCGTTCTGAGCCAACACGAAGTGAAGGCCCCAGGTGGGAAGGAAGTATGCGAATACCCCAACAGGGTTTCCAGCTTCATCCGCCAGATCGCCCCTCATGCCAGCAAACCAGCCTTCGGACCACTGACCGACACGGCCTTCAAAGCCGTTGTCGCGAAGGTATCGCACCATATGCAGATACTCGACCATCATCGGGTCTATATGGAGACGACCGTTGACCACCCAAGGCTGGGCGCGGGAAGCCAGGAACGGGAAGTTCAGGTCACCAAGGGACGAAACCACCACCGTGCCGCCCTCCGACTGCTCGCTTATGCTCCGCGCGGTGCCAAGGAAGGTGTTCCAGTTGGCAAAATACTGCTGAACCACGGCGGGATCATCCGTGCCGAGGTACCGAATGGCAAGGCTGCGCCTAAAGAACATGGCACCAGGGGTCGCCTGCCAGGACATACCGAAAACCCTTCCGCCAACGGAAGCGACCTCGACAGGGTACCTAAGAACCCGGCCACGAACCTCGTTGTACAGGTCGGTCAGGTCAAGAAGCAGGTCGGGACCATACTCGATAAACTGACGCACAAACGCGGATTCCAACGCGAACACGTCGGGCGCAACCGCCCCACCAGCCATCAGCGCCGGGCTAAGCCTGTCCGGAAACTGGTCGGTCGGGGTAAGGGAGTAGGCAATCTCCATTCCAAGAGCCTCCCCCACGTTGTGCATGATTATCATGTTTTCGATTTCGTCCGTAAACGACCACACGACAAGCCTGTTCTCTGCGGGACGTGGGCATCCAGTAAACACCAGCAGGGCCGCGACCCCGATTAGCGCAAGATACTTCACTTTCATAGTTTTTTCCTCCTCGATACTTTGCAAACCATTTTTCTTGCAAACCAAACATTGATCTGTTGCGTAATTTTACCCGTGCTATACCGGCGAATCTATATAAAATGTTGACGAAACATGACCATTATTGATATAATGTCGATTATCTGGATTTTTCGGGAAGAAACATGCTTATAAAAGACGCGGTGCACGTATATAGGCTTATCGGTGGAAGCAAGCTGACGCTGCATGGCCGCCATCACGCACACGAAAAGGGCTACGAGATTCACTTTTTCCTGGAAGGGAACGGGACCTTTCTTATGAACCATTCCAAGTACTCGATTGACGGGAACAGGCTCTTCCTGACCGGCCCAGGGGAATACCATTCCATCCTGCCGGAGGCAATCAAAAGCCCAGTAAGCTACTACGCTATCCTTTTCGAACCGGAGCTTCCAGTGGACGAGGAAGCGATGTCGCTGCTGGAAAGGGTTGGCAGGCGGCATTTCAGCGTGGAGTCGCAGGAACGCTTCTTGATAGAAGAAGTTTACCGCCTTCAGGGTAAGAATCAAGCCCGTGCGGCCGAGCATCTGCTGCTAAGCCTGCTGCATCGCTGGTACAACGAAACCGCGCGTGCCTTGACAGTGTCTGGCGGCGAGTCCAACGTACCCGTAAAAAACGCGCATATCGAGCGGGCACTGATTTTTATGGAGAGATCGATGAAAGAGAAGCTTAGCACGGACACCCTTTCTGAAAAACTCGGCATATCCAAAGAGCATTTCATTCGAATCTTTCGGGGAAAGATGGGCATACCGCCGCTTCAGTACTTCAACCGGCTTAAAATAGAGGCGGCGGGGGCCTTGCTGGCGGACAGTAACCTTAAGGTTGGGGACGTGGCGGAATACTTCGGGTTTGAAAGCCCTTTCCATTTTTCCAGGGCGTTCAAGAAATCCACCGGCCTTTCGCCGAGGGAATACCGAATGACATTCCGCCGCAGCTAACTATTCCTCTCCAGTCCCGCCGCCGTCCATCGTCTGGATCGTGCCATCCGGGTTGTAGGTTAGCCCCCTAACCTTCAGGCTCCTAAGCCAGGTCTTTCCGCTGGGGCCGGAATCATGGTGAAAAAGGTACCACTTGCCCTTGAACTCCACGATTGAATGGTGGGTCGTCCAGCCTTTGACCGGGGTCAGTATAACGCCCTGGTAGGTAAACGGCCCGTAGGGGTTGTCGCCGGTGGCGTAGCACAAGAGGTGCGTGTCACCAGTGGAATAGGAAAAGTAGTACTTGCCGTTGTATTTGTGTAGCCAGGGGGCCTCGAAGAAGCGGCGTTTGTTGTCGCCCTGGGTAATCGGCTTGCCGTCCTTGTCCAGAATGACGACCGGGCGCGGCTCCTCGGCAAACTGTAGCATGTCGTCGCTCAGCTTTACCACCCTAGCGGGAATCGCCGGCTGGTCGTCGGCGGGATAGGTGCCGCCGGTTTCAAGGGCCTTGTTGTCGTGGTAACGCTGAAGCTGCCCGCCCCAGATTCCCCCGAAGTACATGTAGTGCGCCCCGTTTTCCTCCCAGACAGCTATGTCGATGCTGTAACTGCCACGAATCGGGTCGGGCTGGGGGACGAAGGGACCCTCCGGGCGATCGGCGATGGCAACGCCGATACGGAAGCTGTCGTTTCTGTCCTTAAGGGGGAAATACATGTAGTATTTGCCGTTCTTGTGAGCGACATCCCCGTCCCATAGCTGGCGACCCGCCCATGGAATATCCTTGACATCCAGCGAGACACCATGATCGGTCACCGTGCCGTTTTCCACGTCGTCCATGGAAAGGACGTGGTAGTCCTTCATGTTGAAGTGGTCGCC
>Ga0209755_10003960_pt1 | contig 17941 bp, 15 predicted proteins | sample TergutCo191P1_FD_187301 | JGI IMG/M metagenome (GOLD analysis project Ga0209755, IMG submission 187301) | Cornitermes sp. P1 segment gut microbial communities from Petit-Saut dam, French Guiana - Co191P1 (SPAdes) (version 2) | ecosystem: Host-associated > Arthropoda: Insects > Digestive system...
CCTTTCTCGGCTCGTTTTCGGTGGAAATAGAAACGCCGCCAATATCGGCGGCGCGTTCTTGCGGCGGTTGGGGTGCTTCACCCTCTACGGTGTAGCCCTGTAATAATTGCCCGTTTACGCGGAAACAAGCGGCGTGTTCTTTTGGAATGGGCGGCGATATTTCCGTAAATAAATGGGAAAACGCTTTAATGCGCCCGTTTAGATACTTTTCCATATCCGCTTTATTTGTATAAACCTTTCTGTCCTGCCCCGCGATTCTGCTTCCGCGCATATCCCCCGGTGATTGTGTGAAAACACGCCATGTTAAACTCCATGCCACGGGTACAGATTTTTGGGCTTCGTTATCGTAGCGTGTTCGTTCATAAATATTGTACGACATGGCATAAACGGCATTACTTCTTGTTTGAAAATCGCTGTTATTTGGGTTGGGTTGCCACTCGTTAGCGGTGTGCTGTACGGGGGGCGTGCGGTTATATTCAATCGCTTTGCTTAGTAGCAAGGTATTTCCCGCGTGTTTTTCCCATTCGTTTGCCGCTTCGCGTACATTATCGTAAGCCGCCATTTCCTCTACTTCACTTTCCATACGCATAGTGTGTAGTTGCTCCGAAGATAAAGCTGTTAAATGCGATATATCCGCTTTGTTACTGTCAAAGGAAAGGCGGCGTTCGATTTTCATTTCATTTCCGTGTTTTAAGCTGTCATGGTCGTAGCTGTTGTAAGCCATTTTTTTATCACTCCCTCATACGCCCCCGCATTAGCCCAAGAAAAATATGCACCAATACAGGATTAAATTGTTTTCCCGCTTGCGTTGAAATATAGTTAAGTGCTTCATCACGCGCCCAAACGCGCTTGTAGGGTCTGCGGCTTATTAACGCCACATAGACATCACAAATCGCTACGATATGGCAGTAGCAAGGGATTTCTTCCGCACGTTTGCCCCAATACCCCGTACCGTCATACCGTTCGTGGTGGAAAAGTGCTATGTTTTGTGCGACAATTCCAAAAGCACCCCGCAAGCCCGAAAGCATAACCGCGCCAAGTAGCGTATGCCGTTTCATAATCCCAAACTCATAGGGGGTAAGGCTTCCCGTTTTATTGACGATATGCGCGGGGATAGCGTATTTCCCCACATCATGCAAAGCGGCGGCTTCGCTGATTCGCTTCGCCGTTGTTGGCTCTGCCCCGCAAGCCAACGCCAACGCGCCCGCAAGTTCGGACACTAATATATCCTCATGGGAAAACGGCATTATCCCGCCATGTTTCATAGCCCGTCCAAAGGCGCGGCGGCGGCTTCCTGTTGTTGCTTTAGCTTTTCCCGTTGCTGTGCCACGATAAAGCGGTAAAATCGTTGCTTCTGTTTAATGCACTTATGCAAAAATTTAACCGCAATATTATGCCGATATATCCCCTCTGTAGGCGTTTCAATCCGCAGCACTTTGGCTTTTACGGTTTCGGCTGTGCCAATGTCAAAAGAAAGGGTCATGTTTTCGCCCATTTCCATTTCTTCATTAACGGCAAAAAGCATACCGCCGTCGCTGAAATTGAGCATTTCACAAGTGACGGGTGGGGGCGGGTCGCTTCTCTTTTTGGCAACACGTTCTACCGTCACGGGCAGGGAACATTGCAAGCGGTAACAATCCCGCCGTTGGTCGGGCTGTAGTTCGCTAAGAATCCGCACCCTCGCAAACTCCAAGCCGTCACGGGCTACCCTGTCTTGAAATTGGAACGTAAGGGAAAACATACGATTAGCGATAAAGAAATACGCTAAAATCGGCTTGTCGCGGGGTAACAAATAATTGTAGCCCCTGTGAATCGGCATTTTTATGAGAAGAAAGTTATCGCTAATCACTTCCTCTACATAAGAGCCTAACGACAATACATTTCTTGTAATGCCGTCATTGCTTTTGCGTTCGATTTCAAGCAAGATTTTCATATCGGGCTTGATTTTGGGTTTTTCTTTTTTCTTTTTCACTTAAAAATCCTCCCTAAAATAAAAAATGCCGATTAAATAATTCGGCTATGGTGTACCCGTAACGCGGGGCAGTCTTAGAGGGTGTGGGATTCTTCCACAAGAGGGGTGCGGGGATTCTTCCCCGCCAAGCAAAAACCGCCGCCGCTTTTGGGATTCCTTGCCCGTAGGGTAAGGGCGCGGCGGTTTTTACGGCATAGTGGTACGCTTTAGCGTACTGCTATGCCTATGCTTGCGGGCAGTCTTTGGGGGTTTTATTCTTTGGGTTTGGGGTCGGGTATGTCTAAGCGGTAATTAACGTATTTACCGCCTGTGTCGGCAAGAAGAATTACCGCGTCATAAGTTTTGTTTTTCTTCTCGGAAAATAAGCCTTTCATTTTTGCTCTGCCCTCTTTGAGAAGTTCTGCGGCTACTGCTTTTGTTAGTTCTTTTTTCTTGTTGGTAAAAAAGCGGTCTGCTTTCCACATCACAAAAAGACACTCCCGATTTTCACAATGAAAATTCTTTTTGCTTTCAAGCACATTTTCACCACAACGGGGGCATAACCCTATGGCTTCTTTGGGTGTGCCGAAGATGGATTTATATTCCTCGGCGGGGGCGGCGTTACCCGTTACCAACGCCCGCGCCATTTCCTCAATATCCCGCATGAAGCTGTTGGGGTCGGCTTCACCTTTAGCAATAAGCGTAAGGGCATTTTCCCATTTGGCGGTAAGTTCGGGGGATTTTAACGGGTCGGGCAAAACCTTTATAAGATTTTCGCCGTCTGCGGTGGGTATGAGTTGCCGCCCTTTGCGGGTAACAAAACCACCATTCACCAATTTTTCAATAACGGCGGCGCGGGTGGCGGGTGTACCCAAGCCCCGCCGTTCGGCTTCGTTGGTGGTTTCCTTTGCCCCTGCGTTTTCCATTGCGGATAATAGGGTCGCTTCGGTGAACGACTGCGGCGGTTGGGTATAATGCTCCGTAACCGTGGCGGCGGCATTATCGAATATTTGCCCCTCGTCAATCGGGGGAAGTATGCCGCCGTCCTCTGTGGTGGGGTCGGTGGTATCTGCGCCGTATACTTTCCACCCCTCGGCTATTGTTACCTTGCCTTTGGCGGTGAAGCTGTAACCGTTACAATCGAATACCGCCGTTATTGCTTCGTAGGTGTGTTTATCGCCAACGGCGCATATAAGACGGGAAGCAATAAGGGAAAGTATGTTACGCTCGGTTTCGGGGCGTTTGGAAATATCGGCTTTTGAAATTTCTGCCGTGGGGATTATGGCGTGGTGGTCGTTTACCTTAGAATCGTTTGCCACTTGCCCCGCGTGTATTGCCGTAACTTCCCCCGCGCTGATGAACGCGGCGGCAGTCTGCACCAAAACAGGAATACCCGCCGCCATGTCGGAAGTAATAAAACGTGAATCTGTACGGGGATAGGTGATTAGCTTTGCTTCGTACAATTTCTGCGCCGCGTCTAATGTCTGTTGTGCCGTGTACCCATACAGGCGGTTGCTTTCGCGCTGTAGTGCCGTTAAGTCAAAGAGTTTGGGCGGGGAAATACTTTTTTGCTCTTTGGTGAGGGAAGCACAAACGGCTTGCCGATTGTGGCAAGCCGTCTGTATTTTCGCCGCTTCTTGCGGGTCGGGTATGGTTTCACTTAGCGCGGCAACCGCGCCGCCGCTTGTTTCCATATCCAATTTTACGCGGTGGTATTTTTCCTTTACAAAGTCGGATATTTTACTTTGCCGCTCGGTAAGCATGGCAAGTGTGGGGGTCTGCACCCTGCCGACATTTAAGGTTTTGTTATACAGGGTAGAAAATAAGCGCGTAGCGTTTATGCCGATAAGCCAGTCGGCTTTAGCGCGGCACATGGCAGAATGATATAACGGGTCATATGCCGTGCCGTCTTTCATGTTAGCAAAACCCGCTTTTATCGCGCTTTCTTCCATGCTTGAAATCCACAAACGGGAAAAGGGCTTCTTGCACTTTGCCATATTGTAAACAAAGCGGAAAATGAGTTCCCCCTCACGCCCTGCGTCTGTGGCGCATATAAGGCTTTTAACGTCTGCGCGGCTCATCAGGCCGCGCAAGATGTCAAACTGCTTTTGTTTGCCGTCAAAAACATGGTATTTCCATTTGGCGGGTACAATCGGCAAATCCTCCCGCCGCCATTTGCCGTATTGCTCGTTGTAGTCGTAAGCGTCTGCAAGCCCTACAAGGTGTCCGACACACCAAGAAACAATATAGCCGTTGCCCTCGGTGTAGCCGTCCTTGCGTTCCCTCGCGCCTAAGACGGCGGCAAGGCTCATGCCTACGCTCGGCTTTTCCGCAATCACAAGCACACTCATTATTTTTCCTCGCTTTCTTCTTCAAAAGAAATGTCCTCGGAATCGGCGGTAGTGGTAAAATCGGGTATATCGTCATTATCAAAATCCGCGCCGCTGTATTCCTCCGTGGTTGCTCCCATGTCTAAATCTTCCTCGTCCTCGTCAAAATCAAACTCGGAAAATTCGGTAGGGTTTTTACCTTTGGCGGCTTGTTGGGGTTTAAGCACTTGGAAATAATAATAAGCCCCGCCGCCTATCGCGCCCACAATGAGAAGCAACACAAGTATGTTACCGATACCGCCGTTTTGCTCGTCGGCGGGTTGGGGGTCGGCTTCGGGGGTTGGGGTCGGCGTTATTTCGGGCATAGGCTCATACAAAACGGGGGGTGTGCGGGGTCGGGCTTCTTCTTCCAAAATCGCCCATAGGTCGTACTCGTCCACTTGGTTAAGGAAATGCACGTTTTGGCGTTCCCCTGCGCGGTCAATGACGATATAGAAAAAATGCCCGTTTCTTGTTACAACGGTTATAAACTGTTTATCTGCCGCAAGTTCCCCCGTAAAATCATCAACAAGGGTCATGTTACCCTGCGGGGTTAAGGTCTGCGGCGTGGGGGTCGGCACGGGGTCGGTGGGGATTGTTACGGTGGCTTCTGCGGTGTAATAGTCATTATCACACTCGCAATAGGGCGGGGTTGCTTTGGCGTAAGCCGTGACAGAAAAAAAGCCGCACACAAGGGCGGCGATAACTGCGGAAATGAACAAGCATATTTTTTTATTACTCATGGTGGGTTTCCTCGCTTTCAAAAGATGTGTTTTCGGTGGGGTTAGTCGCTTCGCTGTTTTCGGGCGGGTCGGCGGTTTCTTCTGCGGGTTGCCCGTTGCGGGGTTTTCTGCCGCGCCGTGAGTGTATAATTTCGGGGTTGGGGGCTTCGCCCGTTATCGCCCCAAACAATGACGGGGGCAGCTCACCGCCGCCAAGAAAGGCGTATAGTTCCTCGCGGGATAATTTTAATGCCCGTACTTGCTGAATAATCTGCAAGTTTTCCTGTTCCGTCCGTTGCCCGTCAATGTTTTTCAATAAAACTTGCAACGCCGCGATTTTTTCCCGCGTCTTTTGCTCTTGCCGCTCGATTTTTTCTAACTTTTTCATGCTCTGCGCTCCTTTACATAAAAATATTTGTGTTACGGAAGTCTGCCGAACGCCTTAAAATGCCGCGTCCAGTAGGCGTTGTGTATATTGGCAAAACTTACCCCTGCGGGGTTGCTCCCTGTGTGTATCATTCTGCCGCCGCCTACATAGATACCTACATGGCTTGCACCCCTTACGTTAAATGTGCCTTGAAAAAAGATAAGGTCGCCGGGTCTTGCTTCGTAGTACGGTATGGTGATGGTGTGGTTATATAGCCCGTTGGAAGTCATACGCCCAACGCTCCCCGCGCCCGATTGATTTATCACCCACGACACAAAACCCGAACAGTCAAAAGACGTTACGGGGTTTGAGCCGCCCCACACATAGGGGTAGCCTAAAAACTGCTCGGCTATATTCATCATGGCGGCAAATCGGGTATCGGGTAACGTAGCGCGGGGGGGTGTTATATAACGCGGCATTTCCAACCGCATAGCGTGGGAAGCTATACCGTCAAACAAATCGGGTCGGTTGCCCTGCGTTTCCAAAAGCACAAGGAAAATTTCTAACTGCTCCGCTGTTAAAATATCGGCGGCTACTTCCACCATTGGGCGGGCTTCAAGGGTTATGATAAGCACATACCAATCGTACTCTACCGTTACGGTGTAGGTGTACGAATAAGTGTAAGTGTAGGTATAGCTATAGGGGTTGCCCTCATCATCAATGCCCGTGCCTGTACCCGTTCCTGTGCCTGTTCCCGTGCGTTCTTCCTCACGCTCCCGCACTTCCACAATAGACGTAGTGGTTAAAATGTATCGTTGGTCTAAAATGCTTTGTAGCGTAGCCTGTACTTCCGCTTGCGAAAAGGCTTGATACAGCGCGGTGAGTAGGCTTGTGAGTTCGTGGGGGTCGTGTCCGATTTCATCAAGATAAAAACGGTACTCGTCATAATCGGGGTATTCGTTGGGGATATTGGCGATACGCTCTGCAAGCTGATTTCCCAATTCGGTAAAATCCTCATGCGCCCCTAAAATGTCCTCGTCCTCGGCGGTGTATGATGTGCTGATAATCATATTAAAGCCGCCGCTAAACATGGAAGCACAGGAAGAAATAAGCGTAACCAATAACATGAGCATTAAAAAAATGCCGCCCAACGTGACAAGCAGCTTGGTATTTTTAACGGATTTAACGGCGCGTACTACTACACCGCCTACCTGCCGTGTGGCGTTTTTTGCCGTAGCCGCTACTTTCCGCGCTCCCGTGCTTCCCTGCCGTACCGCTTTGGCATACTCGCGTTTGATTTTTCGTTTATGCCATGCCTTTGTGATGGGGTTGGCTTTGGCAAGGTGGGGATTTTGCCGTAGACTGCGTTCATAAAGCGCATTTACTTGGGCGGTTGTCGCCTTGCGGTATCTTCGGAGTTTCATATAACGATACCCCGCACTTATTTTCTGTACCCCATATGCGGCGGCTTTTTCGCTAAAATGTGCCGCCTGTACCCCTGTGTTGTCGGATTTACCCACTTCCTTATGCACAAGTAAAGCGGCTTCGTGCCTTGGACGGTCTAAGGCGTGGGTTAATTTGCCGTTGGGTGGCTTGTCGCGTTCCCTAAAACAAAGGCGCGTTTCCGATTTGCCGCTTGGCTTATCTGAAACGCGCTTTTTATTGGGTGCTTTTTCCGTGGGTTTTCGTTGTGTGGTGTCGGGCTTGGGTTGGCTTCGCTTGAAAATTTCTGCGTTGGCTTTTTTGTGCAAGCGTTTTTTCTTTGCCGCTCGTTCCGCGCTTACCCTGTCAATCACGCCGCCCACGGTGTACAAATTTTCGCCGCCGTGGTTTTGTACATTTTCGGCGGGGGGTGTGTTGGAAGTATCGGGAGAATCCCTCGCGCCGATATTCGCCGCGCCGCCTGTAGCCTTGTTTAGTTCCACCGCACCGTCACGGGTCATTTGCTGTACAAATTTATCAGCGGCTTTTAACTGCTTCATGGTTTATCACCCGCCTTTCTCGCGGTTTTATTACCCTATGGCACTTTCCGATAATCGGGTTGACATGATTTTATACAGTTGTGTATTTTGGGGGAAATTATCAATGAAAGGCAAAGCAACACCGCCGTAAATAATAAGCCCCTCCCCCGGCTCTGCGTTGGTAACGTATGCCATTTGCTTAGGCGAAAGATTTAACCGTTCGGCTAAAATATCCCTATCCCCCGCGCCTTGGTTTAAGAGTAGCAATAACTCCGAATTTTCCAACACGTTACGGACTTCGGGGCTTTCCAAAAGTTCATTAACATTTTGGGTTATGCCTGTTGGTATCACTTGTCAACAACCATAAAAGACTAACGCAAAAAAGCCCGATATATTCAAATATACCGAGCGTTGAGTTTGCGTACATAATCGCAATAATTATGGAGTGTGTGCTTTGGGGCGTTTAGAATGGGAAATGGCTTATTAAATGTAGTTTGAACAGTAATGAAAAGCGGATACTTCGAGAGTGAAGTACCCGCTCAACAGTAAAGCAGTAATAAAATTAACTCATTAAAGCACACTCATCAATTCGTCTGGTAACACCGTAGCTATATGCCGTGAAATGTTTTAGCCAAAAGCCGCTTGAAGATAAATTGAAACTCTCGAAGTCAACACCCAAGCTGTTCACTTTATCAACTTTTAGCTGTGTAATCACATGATTCAGCAACCCTTGCATAATTCCTTTGCCACGATATGCAGGCAAACAAAATGCACCGCTAATATTTTGCATATTGTTTTCCCATGTTGCAAAGTGTTCGCCATCACCTTTTACTTCAATAAAAGCAATTGGCAAGTCATCATGCAATGCGACAAACACCCTTGAATCACGAGATTCAGCACGAGCAATCCAACTTTCACGGTCTGCTATTGTTCCACGCATAAAACATGGGCTTTCGCCTAAATGGATACTAAGTGAAGTTCTCATATCCCTTATTTGGGAAACCTCTGCTTTTGCAAGTTCTTCAAAAGTTACTCCCTCACAAACAGGATAATCAAAGTTAGCTATCGGACGAACGGCATCAATCATACGCAACCCAAACCCACAAGAGAAAAACGCATCTTTCGCTTGTAAATCATGGACATATAAACCTACAGAATGGTAGGTTATACCGTGTTTAACCCATATTTCAGCGGCGGCTTGGTACAATTTTTTGTAAATCATACCTCTGTTTTCAGATATTGCCCCATGTGCATGAGTTGGAGTAAATGTGCCTTTTGCCGTTGAATCGTAAGCATTGTTCCACGGGTCATAGCAACACAGAAACCCCAGCATTTTTTCGCCGTCAAACATAGCCACGCCAAGTTCATTATCCGTAAAATCATCAAATGAAATAGCGTCGATTTGAGGTAAAGCCGTTACAACAGACCTTTCCTCATTATAGTTTGCAAGAGCAAGTTCTCTTGCTTTTTCGATGTGGTTTTTATTAAAACCTAAAATCGTTGTCATAAATACTCTCCTTTGAAATTTACGGAGAGCTATATCACAATCACTCTCCGTATCAAGATAACAGCAATTTTGATTTTCATATAAATCAATCAACCCCTTTGAAATATTTAGTATCTATGTCAACGCAAGAAAACCTTGCGGAGTTTTAACATGCAAAATATAAATTAAACCGCTCACCGCCTGATGCGGTGAAGAGTACACATAATAAATCCTATGCACAGTATAACACAGAACCGTACTGACTGAAAACAGCGTATTCTTTCAGCCAGTACGATTGTAGGTTTTAACCTCGTCCGTGGTCGTAACTGCGTTTTTGGGTCTGCGGCTTGGGTGTGAGTTCGTCAACGTGATTCTGCATACCCTTTGTTAGCCCATAATGTTTTTCAATATCTTGGGCGATGTCCTCGAAGTCGGAATTTCGGGAGTGTGCGGCGGCATATGTGCGTGTAGCTTTTAGCAACCGTTCCTGTGCAGGGGTAATGTTGGGGATTTTCATTTTTTCATCAAAAAGCAAGCAGCCATTAGCCTTTGCCATTGCACCAACACTTGTGTAAGCGTTCCGCAAGTCCTGTTTTAATTCGGTTATTTGCTTCACCAGTCCGTCCGTTTTATCTGCCTTGCTTTTGTAGATGTCACGGTCTTTTGTGGCTTGTTGGAATAAATGGTTGAGGTTTTGCTGTTGATAATACAGGGCGTTGGCTTGTTTCATTTTTGCATCAGCTTCTTCGGTTTTCTTTGTGGCGTTGGATTCAGCGATTTTGGCGGCGGTTTCGGCTTGTTGCTGTTTCTTCTCGGCGGCTTTCTGTGAATTGATAGCGGTATCACGTTCTGCAATGGCGGCGTTTTTATCTGTGATAGCTGTATCTCGCTCGGCTTTGAATTTTGTAACGCTTGCCCTGTCTTTGGCACTTTGTTGAGCTGCCTTTAACACGGTTAAGGCTTGCTCGTTTGTCATGTTGGGAATTTCGATAATGGTATGAGGTTTTTTATTTTTGCCGAAACCCCTTGTTTCTTCCCTCATGCCGTCAATCAAGGAATTAACACGTTGCTCCCTTGCGATATTGCCCTCTAAAAGCGGTCTTGTTTCCTCGGCAAGTTTACGTTTGAGTTCGCCAACCTCGGCGGCCGCTTGTTCTTCGGCTTCCTGTACAAGCGAATGTTTATGTTCTGCGATAAAATCATAACGCAATTCATCTTTGAGTTGGTCTAAAATGTCGGGGTCTTGCCGTGCTTCTTCCTTGGCTTCGTCCATTGCCGCCTTGTACATATCGGGTGAGTAGGTTTTTCCACGCCCCTGTGATTCTTCGGCAATTTCCAGACCGTGCAGTTGGCAAAGTTCCCTTAATATTTTTCGCTCCTGTATTCGCCATTCGTTTATGGAGTTTTTATTTTTACCAAAACCCATTTGTTGCAAGGCTACGGATTGACTGTTGCGTACTGCCATGCCGTTTTTATAATTATCGGCAATGGGAATATAATCAATGTGCAAATGCGGCGTTTTTTCGTCCATGTGCAACACGGAATTAAAAACATAGAAATTTGGGTTTCGCTCCGAAAAGCCCCTTGCGTATTCGCCTAAAATCTTGGCGGCGAGTTCGCCCTCATCAGAACCAACGGCGGTATTTTTCATATCGCCAATGCCAACTACTATTTCATAAAAAGATTTTTCACGATTTGAAGATGTTGCAACGGTATCTTTGTTAGCGTTTCCGAAAAGGTGCGTGTAGTAATTTTCAATTTTCCTATCCGCACGTTTTTGTTTTGCGTTATAATTTTCTAACGCTTGCCCGAAACATTTTTGATATGCTTCCGCTAAATTTTCTTTGGCATAGTAAATATTATTTTCCGTTCGGCTTGGGTCAACATTTTTGTAAATGTGTTCTCGGTTATTATGGTTGAGTGAACCTCTGCCCCGTGCGTGTGATATTTTTCTCATGTGCGGTTGCTCCCTTCGATTTTGATTTTCATGTGCCGCAAGGCACATAAGCCGTCTGCAAGACCCCCCACTTTTGATACAAATGTGTCAAAGGTGATAAGGGGTTACTTTTGAAAAAAGTAACAAAACCTGCGAGCGTGTTGGCAAGCAGGTTTTGCGGGGGTTGAACGGCGGCTACTGCCGTGGGTTTGTGTTTTGCGAATTTGCATTATTGGCGTTTTCGGTTTTTGCGGTTTCGTTTATTTTCCGTTTCGCCCAATTTGAAAAAGCTGTATCATCAGAACCGCTTTGCAGAATTTCAAAGATTCTCAATTTTACGCCGTCAATGTTTTTGGAAAGTGCGGTTAATTCCTTTTTGGTTTTTTCAAAAGCCTGTTCTTTCTTTTCCCTCGCTTGCAAAAGTTTGTCTAACTTGGCTTGTAATTTTTCCGCTTGCTCTTTTTTGTTTTTTTCCATTTTGGGATTCCTCCGTTTGATTTTTATTTTTTATTGCGAACAAATGTGTGTGACGGCTTGATACGGTTGACGGTTTTTAACCGTCACGCCGCAAACGGCGTATTTACGGCGTTTGTTGGCAAGTGATACGGTTGATACGGGTGTGACGGCTGTACACGAAAAAGAGCCTGTTTTGAAAAACAAGCCCTTTTTGGGGTGTAGCCGTATCAACCGTATCAGCCGTCACATATTGGTGTTAAGCCAGTATTTATGCGGCTTTGAAGCGTGACGGCTAAAAAACATCAACCGTCACATACCGTATCACTTTTCTGCTCGGCGGCCGCCGTTTCCTTACCAAGCATATCTAATGTGATGTTTTCGCAAGTTTCATTTATGAACGGATTATCCTGCGTGTCATAACTGAAACCGTGCATACGATTTCTTCCTTTTTTATAAAGAATGTCATCGTACTTTAACAAGTTTGGGATTATCTCTTTCAGATGAACCCCCAATTTGTTCTCGGTCATATTTCCACCATGCTTGAAAAGCCGTATGCGTAAATCGCTTGCGGTCATTTGGAAGCCGCTCGGATTGTCCTGTAATAACGCCTTGATTGTGTTCACAAGCGGGTCTGTGCGGTATGTGTCCTCCTCCCTAAGTGCCGCCACTTCTTCAACACCGCCAATCATGCGTTGCCTTGCCGTTTCTTTATCCCACTTGATTTTGTAGGCGTTCATTTCAACATCTCGCCCTGTAATGGATAGCGTTGTTTCCTCGTCCTTGCGTTTTTCCCTGTGAAGCACATACGCCGTGTCTGATGCACCCATTAGCCCCATTGTTCCCGAAATCATGTTAAAAGGGTCGTTAGAATCAACCATTTTTCGGTTATGATGAAGAATAAGCACGGCAATATTAAAACCGTCTGCAATTCGCTTAAATTTCGTCATGTCTGCATAGTCGGCGGCGTATGCGTTGCTTGTGGGTGCGTCTGAACGTACTTTTTGCAGAACGTCCACCACAATAAGCCCTGTATTCGGGTTTTTGGTAATATACTCACACAAGAGGTTTTCAAGCCCTGTATCAAGGGTTGGGGCGGTTGTGGTGTAGTCAAAACCTTGTGGGGCGGGCGTGTCTTTTAATATGGCGTTCATTCGTGCCTTTAACCGCCTTTGGCTGTCCTCCAATGCGATATACAGAACGCCGCATTGCTCCGTTTTGAAACCTAAAAACGGCTTGCCTGCCGAAACAGAAAGGCATAAATCCAATGCAAACCAACTCTTGCCGTACTTTGACGGTGCAGTTAGCAATACAAGCCCCTGCGGTAATATCTCGGCAACGATAAACCGTATGGGCGGCAAGTCGGCTTTTTGTAAATCCTGTGCAGATATGAGGGTGAAGCTGTTGTTTTGTGGCTCGTTCTTTTGCTTTGAATCAGCTTCTTTGCCTTTCCAGTCAAGGGCGGCGGTATCATCACTAAGCTGTGTTATCAGCTTTTCCGCTGTTTTGTTGTAATTTTGCGGCAATGTTTTTCAACTCCTTCCTGTGGGTTTTGTAAAAACTTATTTCTTCGTCAATGCTTGCGTTTAGCAAAGAATCCGTCAAATACTCGATATAATCCAAGTAGTGACAGGCTTCCACGAATAAAGGGCTTGCTGTGCTTAATTCATGGGCGGTCTTTGGGGCGTGGGTTATTTTCCATTCATGCAGTAAATGAAGATAGGCACACAAAATATCAAAAGCCTTATCCATAAAGCCCCGAAACGCTTTATCAAGCCCCTTGTCGGCGTTTTGCCGTGCCTGTTGTTCTTTCAGCTTGTGCCGTTCTTCCTGTGATGCCTCGCAGTTAAAAAGCCCAAGACTGTAATCACTATCCAACATTTTGGCGGCTTCGAGTGCGTCCGTACCGCTCATCAGCATGGCGAAATCAATAACAGAACCACCAACCCCACAACCAAAACACTTAAAGCTGTTAGTTTTGGGAAAGATAGTAAAACTTGGGGTTTTCTCGTTGTGGAAAGGGCATAATGCTTGATTGTTGCGTTTGACTTCCACGCCGTAATTAGCCGCAACTTCGGCAATGTTCAGCGTTTCTTTGATAAGGTCAAAAGCGTTTGCAGTTAGCACGTTGCCCTCACTTCCTCGGCAAGTATTACCCTCAGTAGCTTGTCTTGGAATGTTTCCGTGGCGTTGTGATTGAAAAATACCTCAACAATAAAAGGTTGGTTATCAATCTGAGTATGCAAAGTACCGTCGGGCGGTCTTGCTGTGTCGTGGTTATTGATTTGGTTGTTATTCATGCGAAAAACTCCTTCCAAAAGATTAAAGGCACAGCTTCAAAAAAGAGAGCTGCGCCCTTGCAATAGGGTGTGATAAATTTTCCATTCTATATAAAAAGCCCCTCAGCGGCTGTACACTTCCGCAGAAAGGCTTGGAATTTTCATTTTTGCTGTGTTTGTGGTACAATCTTGAAATAGATTTGCGAATTTAATTTATATACTGTGGAGGTGCATATGAGTAACATATATGAAAATTATTATTGGCAAGACGATAAAATTAGATTGAGATTATGGGAACCAAGGGACGCTGAATTTAATTTTCAAAACGAGCTGGATTCGGAGTGTATTAAACTTGCAAGCGAAGAAGTAAATTTACCGCCTGCAAGGAAAAAGATTAACATGGACGGGGATTCAGCCGAACCTAACAACCAAACCCCATCTTTTACGATAGAAACGCTCGGTGGCGAATATGTCGGCGGTGTGCATTATAACTACATCAACGAGCGACACGGTACATTTTCTATTGGCTTAGTCATATTAAAAAGCCAACGTGGAAAAGGTTATGGGAAAGCTGCTATGAAAATGCTTTTTGAATATGCTTTTAACGAAAGGCGACTAAATAAATTTACCGGTTTCTGCCTTGATGATAATATTGCATCTCAAAAAATGATGCTATCTCTTGGGTGTAAACAAGAGGGTATTGTGCGAGAAGAAGTGTTTTGCAACGGAAAGTATCATGACAGATTTTTATTTGGAATGACAGCCTCCGAGTACAGAAATAAATACGAAAAATAAGCATTTGATTCTACAAAAAGCGGATACCTCATGTGCGAAGTATCCGCTTTCCCTTACATGGCAACGGCAACCGCCTGTGCCTGTTTTTCTCGTTGACGTTGCCTGTATGCGGCGTTGTTTCTTCTGTGGCGTATGCGCTTTTCTTCCAATTTCCTGTACGCTTCTATTTCTTCTTCCGTCAAGGGTTCTTCGGGCATACTGGAAGCGATATTGCCGATATAGTTAAAATGTATTTCAATTTTTTGCGGTGAAGTTCTGCAACCTTTCAGCGTTCGTTCGTGAATTACCACCTTGTCTATAAACTCGTTTAGCATGGTTGGGGATATTTCTTCAAAGCCTGTGTACCGCTCCACCAAGCTAATAAATTTTCGGGAACGCTCGTTAAGGTTTTCGTGGCGGCTTACAAGTGCCTGTAATTCGGCAACCTCTTTTTCCAGTTGGTAATGCTCTTTGGTGTATTTATCAAGCATGGTGTCGTACTGTTCCTCTCGAATTTTGCCGAGGGCGTTTTGCTCAAACAATTTACTTATGAAAATATCCAACTCGTTCAATCGTTTTTGACACGCTGTTATGCGTTTGCGTTGCTTTATTGTATCGTCTGTTTGTTGTGAATCTAACGCCTTTTTTACAAGGGTTTCAAACTCGCTTTTGTTGGTTTTAACGTACTCCGTAAGGTTTATGAGGGTGAATTTTATCAACTCCATAACCTTGTTAGCTTCTACCCTGTGGGCGGATTCGCACCGCTCGTTTTCTTTGGGAATTTCGCCCCTGCCTGTGGTTTTGGCTACGCTTGTGTAGTTACTGCATATGCCTGTGGGTCTGTGCTTGCCGTTGTCCATGCGGTGAATATGCAACTTGCCGTGACAACACGAGCAATAAAGCATACCAGACAATGGGTGTACATAGCCCTGTTTATCAGGGCGGCGCATGGCTTTCTTGTCCAAAAGCCGTTGTACGCTTTCAAATGTTCCCCTATCAATAATGGATTGGTGTGTGTCGGGGAATACTTGCCACTCGCTACGGTCAACATATTTACATTTCTTGTCGTTAAGGTGCTTTTTCGTTTTGAAGTTTACCGTATCGCCACAATATTCCTGTTTACGCAACATATCAGTAACCGTGCCGTTCGTCCAGTTGTAAGGGTCTTTGAAGTCCTTTGTTTTGTGAAGCCCAAGCCCTTTTTGTTGCAAATAATACGCTGGCATGGGTATGTTTTCACCCCTTAGAACCGTACATATTTGATATGGGCCTTTACCCTGTAATGCCAACTTGAAAATATAACGTACAACGTCGGCGGCTTCATCATCAACAAGCCAATGAAACTTATTGTCGGGATTCTTGGTGTAGCCATATGGTGCATGGGTAAGCAACGGTTTACCGCTCATGCCCTTTGTTTGGTTGCTTGACCTTATTTTTTTCGAGATGTCTTTTGCATACCACTCTGACATTATGTTGATAAACGGCGCAATTTCAAGGCTGTCGGGGTTTAGGCTGTCTATGGAGTTATTTATCGCCACAAATCTAACATCATGTATGCGAAAATGCTCCATTGCTTGCCCAACTTGCAGATAATTTCTGCCCCACCGTGTCATGTCTTTCATAATTATTGTGCCTATCTTGCCCTTTTCCACATCGTTCATCAACTCCACATAACCCTCACGGTCAAAGAAACGCCCTGTTTCGTCATCGTCCGTATAGTGCTTGATGTTGATTAGATTGTTTTTCTTGGCGTAACCCTCCAAAAGTTCTTTTTGGTTTCGGATTGAATAACTCTCATCTTCCCCACGGTCTAAATCAGCTTTGGAAAGGCGGGAGTATAACGCCGTGATTTTACTGTAATTCTGCATGGTTGTAACCCCTTTCGGTATTATAGTCACCTACGTTGGTTATTATTATACTCCTGTGGGTATACCGCCCCATTTACGAAAACGCTTGTAAATCTCACCCGAATAAGCCGCCGTCTGCGGCTCTTTGAAAAGCAGATGAAATTCGTCCATAAAGTAGCGCGTTGTTCTTTTCGCCGCTCGGTTTTCCGTTACCCTGTTCCATACTTGGTCTTGGATTATGAGCATACCCAACTTTTTCAACTGCTTACCCAACTGTTTAATATCAAAACAGACGATTCTGTTATTGACGTTTACGTTGGTACGGTGGTTGAAAATGTTAAGGCTTCCATGCACATAGATTTCAAGGGCAGTAGCCACCCGTTGCGCTTCGGCTTCGGGCTGTTTGCGTAACTCGTCATAAAGATTTTCGAGTATCGGCATTTTTTCGGGGTCTAACTCGCCGCCGTTCGCCGCCGCTTCCGCAAAATATTCACGGTAGACGTTCCGCACGGCGCGGTCAATAACCGTTTTTTCCACAGGCTCAAGCCCACCCTTGCCCCCGATAACCAACTCGCAAAGTGATAAAATAAAGTCACTTTTAAGCGATAAAGGGCTTTCATCTTCTCCGTAGTTCAAATTTACGTCCATAGGATTCACAAAGTCGGTGCTACTCTGTGAAATGTTAATGACTTGCCCGTGCAAGGCATGAACAAGGGGGGCGTACTCACTTTCGGGGTCGCAGATAATAATATCGTCTTGCGTAATGAGGAATGAGTTTGTGATTTCACGTTTCGCCGCAAAGGATTTGCCGCTTCCGGGTGTGCCGAGGATTAGCCCGTTTGGATTTTTTAAGCGTTTGCGGTCTGCCATAATCATATTGCCCGATATGGCGTTTCGCCCGTAATAAAGGGCTTCCCCGCCTTGGAAGATTTCCCGCGTGGTAAAGGGGATAAACACCGCCGCGCCCGAAGTGGTAAGCCCGCGTTCAATGGGGATTTGATTCATGCCAAGGGGCAAGCTGCTCATAAGCCCCTGCTCTTGCATATAATCCAAACGGTACAAGGCGCAATTATGCTTTTGGGCGATACCCGATACTTGAAATACACGGTTATCAAGTGCCTGTTTTGAGCCTGCTACATTTACCACGATTACCGTAAGCATAAACATTTTTTCGTTACGGTTTTGTAGGTCTTTTAGTAGCTTTTTGGCTTCGTCACCGTAGGTATTTAAGTCGGACGGCATTATATCCATGTCGTAGCCGCTCCTTACGGCTTTTTTCTGTTGGTCTATTTTCATGCCGTCTAAGTCTGTGATTTTGCGCTTAATCATTTTCACCGCTTCGTTTTGTTCAATGCCGCGAATATGCAAGGTTACGGCGATATTCCCGTCCACTTCCAAGAAGTCGGCAAGTATGCGGTCATTCAATTCAGGTGCAAGAAGCTGTAAATAACTTGCCGCACCCATTTTGCCGCCCACGCGGAACGTGCGTCCCTCGCCAAAATGAAAAGACGTAGGCGAGATATAATCCTTTGTACCCATGCCCGTTTTCGGCAACCAATCCCACTCAAAATTAAAGGCTTCGGTAGTGCCGAGATGTAAAACGCCGTGCATGGCGGCTAACCGTTCCTTACCGTTTAACGCCCGCGCCGCCGCACCCATCAGCTTGTAATGGTTGAGTATATCCATTTCAATACGCCCAAGCCGTGATTTTGCCATTTTTAAGCTGTCGGCTTCGATTGAGAACGTCAAATACTTGGTACGCACAAGCCCGTTGTTGCCTTTTTCAAGCTGTGTTT
>Ga0209755_10003961_pt1 | contig 17940 bp, 16 predicted proteins | sample TergutCo191P1_FD_187301 | JGI IMG/M metagenome (GOLD analysis project Ga0209755, IMG submission 187301) | Cornitermes sp. P1 segment gut microbial communities from Petit-Saut dam, French Guiana - Co191P1 (SPAdes) (version 2) | ecosystem: Host-associated > Arthropoda: Insects > Digestive system...
TGGTTGCAAAGTTTAGCGGTGACGAATTTCTAAAAATGAAAGAACTACTACTGTCTTACGAATGGGCGCATAAATCAATGCTCACAAAGCTGAACATTATTCACGAAGCCCATAAGCATTACCAAAATACTAATCCCATTGGACATATAGAAGGGCGAATAAAAACACCCAAGAGCATTGCGGGGAAGCTACATAAGCAAGGTATAGAACTTACTGCGTATAATGCAAAAAGGCACTTAAAAGATATTGCTGGCATTCGCATAATCTGCCCCTATGCAAAGGACATTTATTTTTTAGCTGGTTTAATAAGGGAAATGCCAGACGGCAATATCATAAGCGAAAAGGATTACGTAACCAACCCCAAGCCGAGCGGTTATCGAAGCTACCATATCATTATGGAAATAACGATATACCATTCAGGGAAAACAGAGGTCTTGCCAATAGAAATCCAAATCCGCACGGAAGCCATGAATTTTTGGGCAACGTTGGAGCATCAAGCAAAGTTCAAGTATAAGGAGCATATACCCAAGCATCTTAGTGACGAACTTGTAATCTGCGCTACCAAGATTGCGGAGTTAGATGAGCGGATGTTTTTGATACACGAGATTATTTCGTTAATCAATAATGATAGTGATAATAACTAAAGGGATTTACTGACTGGCTGTCTTTGCCATGAAAAAATCACCTCTTTCGGAATTAAGTTGAGTCCATCATGATTTAGATACAAACACAAAAAAAACCCAACCGGTCGCTCACACCGACCGGTTGAACCCTCCTTCCATTCCGCCAACTCTCTACTGCAAAATCCCAAACGTAATCTGCACCTGCGCGGTAATATTCAACTCACCCGCCTGCACAGGCACAGCCATCTCTACCATAGCCGGCGAAGCTGCCACTGCCATCATATCCCCTGCAAACCTCTGCACAGGCATGAAACCGCGGCCGGAAGTCTCCGTTACGGAAACCACAGCCCCAAGCCTGACATCCATAGCCGTAGCCAGCACCTGCGCTTTTTCTCTTGCCTGCACTACTGCTTGCGCCAAAGCTTGATTGTACGCCGCTGTTGCGTCCTGCACATCGAAAACTATATGGCTGGACATGTTTGCTCCGGCTTCCGCAGCTGTGCTAAGCACCGTGCCTACTTGCTCGATATCGCGTACTGTCACTCTCACCGAGTTTGAGACTTGGTAGCCGATTATTTCGCCTGTGCCCTGCATCCAGTCATGGCGCGGATGCATGGAGAAATGCGCTGACTGAATATCAGCTTCGTCTATTCCGAGGCCTTTTACGACTTCGATAACTGCTGCCATCTTGCGGCTGTTGTTGCGCTGTGCTTCTGCCGCGCTTGTCTCTTGAGTTTCTACGCCCAGTGTGATGAAGGCTACGTCGGGCTCGATTGATACTATGCCTTCGCCGTTTACGTTGATGTGACCCTGTTCGCGGGCGGCTACGGGTGTTGCAAGTACAAGCATTGCTAGTGCAAATAGGAAAATAAATTTCTTCATGATAACTACACCTCGTCTATTATTTTTTTTAGTTCCTGCTCGTCTTTTGGGTTTGACGGCCTTTCTGCTTCGTACAGCTCCCATTCTTCTTCGTGCGTTACAAATTCCTCGGGAGACAGGTCGGCGAACTCGCCCAGTGTTTCCATCTCTAAGAACTTCCCGTTGGTATACGTTTCGTAGCACTCGCCTTCGGCAGGCTCGAAGTATTTTAGGAAAACTTGTCCCTTGTTAAAATACGCCGCCCAACCCGCTTCGTTGTTATAGCCCAGTTTGAACGGGTTTTGTTTTGACGGGTCTTGTGTCAGGGTCAGGTACTCGCGTCCCAGATACAGGCGGCTGTCGTTCAGCTCCGAGTATTCCCAGAACGTGAAGCTGCGGTTCGGAAGCAGGCCTGTTTCGCGGCTCGGCATGGGCATTACTTCCACGCCGCCGGGTGCTAACATCGTCGCCGCCCACGGAGCCAGCTGAATGTCCCATGTGCCCACGTTTTTGATTTTGTGGGCTACGGTTATGCGCGGGGCTTCGGGGTCTATGGTGACGGTTATGCTTTTTTGTATGCCGTTTAGGCGTTCGGGCGCGGCGGTGAAGCGTGCGCCGTTTTCCAGGTAGCTGACTGTCACAGGCTCGTTGTCCGGGTGGTAGCAGCGCGGTACGATTTCGGGCGAAACCCATAGGCGGTGCCCGCCGTACAGGATGTATTGGCCGTCGAAGATATCGTACTTTTCGCCCAACGTCCCCTTTTCGGGGTCTTGCCAAAGCATGTTTTCCATCCCGCAGCAAGCGCAGTATATGATGCGCGGGCCGTAGTCTAAGGTCACGCGCAGCTCTACTAAGCCGTTTGTGAGTTCGACGCACTTGCCGAACACGGGGTCGCGGACTACTTTTTCCATGTCACACGCTCGTCAAACGGCTTTCTTGCGGGCTGCCTGCCCGGTTTTACCGGAACGCCGACGGGAAGGATTGTGCGGGCTATCTGTCCGGCAGGGATGTCCAGCAGTCTTGCTAAATCAAGATGCATACCGCTAAGCCTGCTTTGCCCGTCCAGCCATACGGACGCGTAGCCAAGCGCCGTTGCGGCAAGCAGAATGTTCGAAACAGCCGCGCCGTAGTCTTCAAGCTCAAAATCCAGACCGAAGTTAAAAGTCACGCGCCTTGTGCAGGCCACTATGACCGCGGGCGCTGTCCTTACCGCATCGCTGTTGATTAGCTTCGCGATTTCCGCGCGCAGGGACGGGTTTGTTACTATGACGAAGCTGGTCGTCTGCTCGTTGCAGCCGGAAGGCGCACGCATTCCCGCGTCCACGATTTTTACGAGGTCAGCCTCGGGTATTGTGCCTTCCTCAAACTCGCCTCGGTAGCTGTGCCTGTCTTCTATTGCTTTGAAAAAATCCATGTCTTCTAATTCCCCTTTCTCTCAGCAGTATATCACAATTTGTAAATACGCGCCTCATACGGACGCAGTTTAGCGGCTGCCGAACCGTAGTTTCCCATAAGAAACTGCGCATCGCCCGGCGCGGCGCTCTTTCTTGCCCTCGCTTGCAGGTTCGCTTCTATGTAAAAGTTATCGCCAAGCGGCGAGAGTATTCTTGTATAGTTAATAAAACCGCCGCCGCGCGCGTCGGGAAATGTAAGCGCACCATAGACCAGCGCAGGCGAGGCGTTTCTTATCCCAATCAAATCACTGTAGAACGACAGCACAGATGTCGCGTCAAGCTCCTGGCTGTCCGCGTCGTCATTTTCGAAGCCCAGCTCGTCGCCCTGATAGACAATGGGCGTGCCGCGCAGGGTCAGCTGAAGCATGGCAAACAGCTTTGCCAAGCGGTCGGCGTATATGCCTTTTGCGTCAACTTTCGCGGCAAGCCTCGCGGCAAAGTTATTGAAGAAAAGCGTGTGCCAGCCGTGCCCCTTGTCGGAGTTCAGCTGCTCCATGAAACGCCGCTTTAGTCTCGGAAAGCTCTCGAAATGGTGTACGGTAAACAGCAAATCCAGCTCCTCGCGGTAGGCGTCGCTAAGCATTCTGGCGCCGCCCAGCCCCACACCCGGCGCCTCGCCCAGCGAAAACGCGCCGTGCGGCACAAACACACCGCGGCGCAGCTCACGCAGATGCCCGTGCAGCCGCGCATCGAAATACTGATGCTCTATGCCCATATTATGCATAACACGGCTGATGTACGGGTCTTCGTCAGGCAGGGTATGCGCCTTCGAAATATAGTTCATCACATCCAGTTTGAAACCGTCTATCCCCAAATCAAGCCACCAGCCCATCATCGCATAAATCGCCTGCGAATCAGCCTGTTCCAGCGTCAAGTCCATGACAATGCGCATCCCGCGCCAGCGCAGCTGCGCTATAAGCGCGTTAAGCGCCTCCGCCCCGCCGTATTCCGAAATGACAGAAAAATAATCGCCCGTGTCGTAAACAGGGCTCAGCCGCAGCGCGGTAATGCCAAGCGACTGCAAATAGTCAAGCTTAGCCGCAACACCGTTCAAGCCGCCGCGGAAGTCGCGCAGCCGAATCTGATAGAACACCGCTTCCTTCCACCAAGCCTTCGCGGGCAGCACCTCGTCCTCGGGCAGCCCATCCCCGTCCGTCAGTGCCGGCAGCGCGTAAACCAAGCCCGACTTGCCGAGCAGCTTCAGCACACCAAGCGGAAGTCCGCTTCTAAACAGCAGACTAAGCTTCAATTTGTCAGCCACATCCCGCCCTACGGGATGCATATATATGTCGCGCAGGCTGCTTTTTTGTGTCACGTTCCCACCGCCTTCGACTAATTATACCACAAGGCATTCATATAGTAGTGACTTGGGAAAAAATAGCGCAAAAAACTCACGGCGCCTAATACCTCCCGCAAATCAAAAAGCACCCCGCCCATCAGGGCAGTGAAGACAAACCCAAGCGCAAGCACCGCAGGATACACCCCGTCCGGCAAAACCAAAACAAGCCCAAAAGCCGCCGCACAAACAACAAGCAAATAAACCAAAGCCGGAAAAACATCCCCCATCACCCAAACCCCCGGGAAAAACACAGCGCCCGCAGCCGCCGAAACAGCCATAACCGCGCCCGTCATAACAAAAACCGCAGCGAACCCCGCAAACACATAAAGCGCAACCTTCCCGCGGCCAACGACCCGCAGCCGCCTCATGACATCCCGCTCCGCCGTCCCAAGCGCACAAAGCATGGCCAAAAGCTGCGCAAACAGCGCAAATAACCCATGAAAAAGCCGCCTAAACGGCACCGCCCGAAGAACTACCCCGTCACCATGCACAACCACAAGCCTGTCCATAAGCGGCCCGTCAGCCAAATACCCATCGACAAGCGCCTGTATATCCGCAGCCGAAACAGAAGGCAGCACCCGCGCCCCAACCTCCCCGGCAACAGTCTCCAAATGCGCAGCAGCCACAAGCAGATTAGTAACCCTGTCAGTAACGGTAGCGGGCGAAGCGTACAGCAAAATCCCGCCGTCCGTAAAGACATAGCCTAGCTCTAGGCGGCGGTTAGCCACATCATTCCGCAGCTGCACGCGGTCGTAATAGCGCCGCAGCGACCAATCCTCCGCACCGTAAGCCGCAAGGCTGTCAAAAACCCGCGCATCCGCACCATACACACCAATCTGTATAGAAAACCCGTCAGACCTACCGAAAACAGCCCCCATCGCAAGCAGCGCAAGGGGCACAGCCAAAGCAGCAAGCCAAAAGCTCAGCCGCGCCGCGCTTTTAAGTCTAATCCAAAAGAAAAACATGCCATCACAATCCCAATTATCAGTATTATAAAAATGTCACCGCCCGCCGCGTAGTAGTTAAGCGAAAACCACCGCATAGGCAGCATAACCCGCGGCAAAAAAGCAAAAGGCACAATCCCGCCGCTCGCAAAATACATAGCAAGCGCAACAAAAAACACCACTAAAGCCCGCGAATAAATTCTGCCGGCAAATAACCCGAAAGCACTAATACAAACAGCCAGCGCAAGCGTAACAGCAACCCCCAAAACAGGCACCGCAGGCAGCCCAATAACCGCGACAGCAACAAACAAGCCGCTCCACCGTATCAAAAACACCCGCAAAGCCGAAACACCAGCCAGCTGAAACCGCGCCAAAATCCCGGCAGAATACCCCTTCAAGCTAAGCGCAAGCAGCCCAAGCATATACCAAAACACAGCAAACCGCGCCGCGAAATAATCCGCAGCACTCCCTTCCACCAAATCCACAACCTCCCGCGAGAACATCTCGTCATAGCGTATAAGCTCCTGCGCAAAAGCCAGATTGACAGGAAGAAGCACAGCCTCCCAGCCATCGCCCGCAAGCCCAAGCGTGGCATAAGTCCCCGCCTGCGAGGCAGACAAAAACGCGATTCCGCCGGAGGCAAGCAGCCGCACCATATTCGCCTGCAAAGGAAAACCGCCGCCGACATGCACACTAAAAGGGCTGTTGTACCCATGAAACACATCCCGCGTAAACCCGCGCGGCAGCTCTATAAACACGGGAATATCCCCCGCACTAAGCGCAGTAAGCGCTTCACCCTTCTCCATAAACTGCAAATCAATCACATATTCGTTGAAGAAATCATAAATAAAAATCAGCTCGGGCGTGCCGTCATGGTCTACCACCCCAACAGTAAACGGCTCAAACAAACTGCCCCGAGCCGCAAGCTCACCCGCCCCAAGCCACAGCACAGCCCCCACAAGCAGCCCCGCCGCCAAAAAAGCCAATACCGCCCGCCAAGCAGCCGCATAGCTCTTTATCTCCAAATAAACCATCCTAGCCATACAAGACCTCCGGCAAATCAATCCCCTGCGGCTTACCCTCGTAAACAAAGGCTCCGTCCCGCAAAATATATATCCTGTCGCACCAAAGCAGCTCGTCGGGCTGATGCGATGTAAACACCACGCCCGCACCCGCACCGCGCCGTTCTTCAAGATTTTTAAGTAAAATCCCCTTAAACCCGATATCAAGCGCGGCAGAAGGCTCGTCCATAATCAGCCAATCGGGCTTGTGCAGGCAGGCCAAGGCGATGGACAGCCGCTTCTTCATCCCGCCGGACAGCTCATACACCTTCTTCTTCATCATACCGCCGTCCAGCCATCCGCCGTATTCGGCTTCCTTAACCCCGTACGCCGAAGCCCAAAAGTTCAAATTGTCACGTACCGATAAATTGTCGAACAGCGCGTTCTCCTGCGGAACGTATCCGATTTTCCCCGTCACATGCACTTCTCCGCCGTCAGGCTTCATCAATCCCGCCACTATCGAAAGCAGGGTCGATTTCCCCGAGCCGTTTTCGCCCGCGATGCCGATTATTTCACCAGTTTTTCCCTCGAAATTGATGTTATTTAGCACAGGTTTTTGGAATTTTTTGCAGACATTTTTCGTCAGAATCAATGTTACATCCTCCTTTCCACCATTCTACATGCATTATCGCCAGGTTTGCAATAAAAAAATGCAATAATATAACACTTTACAAAGCAGGGCAAGAGTGTTTTAATTGCAGCAAGCATCAGTAACGATTATCAGAAAACGGGAGGGGAATTTCGATGCTGAAAAATATGAAAATCTCAGGGAAGTTGATACTGGGTTTTGCCTTGGTACTAGCGATTACCGTAGCCATAGCAATCTACGGTATAGTCAACATCAATACGCTAAACAACAACTTTAGCCTGATGCATGACTTTCCGACACAACGGTATGCCACGCTAAACTATATGATGGCTGACCTGATGGACGCGCGTCGAATCGTGACAGCTATGGCTTTCCGCATGGGTGACGAAGCTCAGCTTACCGCCCTCTTTGACGAAGCAAGACACGCAGAGGCCACGCTGTATCATTACTTAGATACATATCAACAGAATATGCGCGCCGACAGGCAGATAAATCCCGTTAGACAGGCGGAGCTTCTGGCGGAATCAGAAGTTTTGGCAAGTTATATTCAGCAGTATTACGATGATGTAATAAACGCCATGTTTGAAGCGGCAAGAGCCGGCATCCCCGGCAATCCTACCCATCTGGCGGAGATTGACGCGATTCTTGAAAGAGGGGCAATCGTGTACGCAAACCTCTCCGCATCGTTTAACGTGCTGAGAGAAGGCGCGCAGACCACGATGAACAACCGCTTCGACGAAATCAACAGCATAACCGCGCAAACCGTGGTTATCATGATTTTCTTAAGCATCGCGGGCTTGGCGCTTGGGCTGCTTATCGCGTTCTTCATCTCCCGCGCTATAACAGTGCCGATTCAAGCGATAGTGACCGCTCTCGGCGAAGTAGCGGGCGGTAAGCTGAACGTGAACATAGACCGCTCGAACATTTCAAGAGACGAGACAGGCATACTAACGCGCGATACCCTCGCTGTGGTAGACGTAATCAAGGACGTTGTCGAAGATTTGAATATCATCAGCCAAAAATTTGACCGCGAAGGCGAACTGGACTACCGCGCAAGCACAAGCAAATATCAAAACTCCTTCCGCGATATGATTGAAGGCGTTAACCATATCTTAGAAAGCCAAGTGGACGACATAAACCACATAGTAGACGCGCTTAACCACATGAGCAACGGCGATTTCAACGTGCAGATGAACGACCTGCCGGGCAAGAAAATGATTATCCCGGAAACCATCCGCAACGTAACAGCAAACCTGCGCGGCGTAAGCGGCGAGGTAAACGATATGATTAAAGCAGCCGTAGCGGGTAACTTCTCGAACAAAATTGACGACAGCAAGTACCAGGGCGACTGGAAGACCATCATGTCGGGCCTGAACCAAGTTTCCGACGCGGTGGATGTACCGCTGACAGAAATCGAAAGCGTAATCACTAGCCTGTCGAAGGGCGATTTCGGCTCGAAGGTTAGAGGCAACTACCAAGGCGACTTCCTGCGCACAAGCCGCGCCGTCAACTCGACAATCGATGCGCTGGCGAGCTATATAGCGGAAATGAGCGAGATTCTTTCGGCAATCTCCGGCGGTGACTTAACACGCACCATCAGCCGCGATTACGTAGGCGATTTCAGCGAAATCAAGAACTCGCTGAACAATATTTCAAAAACGCTGAACACAACAATGAGCGAAATAACCGCGGCAAGCACGCAAGTGCTGTCCGGCGCGAAGCAAATTTCCACAAGCGCGATGGAACTTGCAAACGGCGCAACAGAACAAGCCAGCTCCGTACAGGAACTTAACGCGTCCATCGACATGATTAACCAACAAACAAAACAAAACGCGGACAACGCCGAAGACGCGTCGGGGCTTGCAAACAAGTCAACAGAAAACGCGACAAACGGCAACGAAGCTATGAAGCAAATGCTTGACGCAATGCATCAAATCCGCGAGTCAAGCAACAGTATTTCGAGCATTATCAAAGTAATTCAAGATATCGCGTTCCAAACGAACCTGCTGTCCCTAAACGCGGCGGTAGAAGCAGCCCGCGCGGGCGAACACGGCAGAGGTTTTAGCGTTGTTGCCGAGGAAGTACGGAATCTTGCGACAAGAAGCCAATCGGCAGCCACCGAAACAACCACGCTCATCGAAGGCAGCATCAACAGGGTAGAAACGGGTTCAAGCATAGCGGAATCCACTGCCGAAGCGCTTGATGTCATCGTGAGCAACGCCGCCGAGATTATGCAGATTATCAACAGCATCTCCGGCGCGTCCAAAGACCAAACAGAGGCGATTGGACAGGTAAGCATCGGCCTAAGCCAGATTTCGCAGGTTGTGCAAAGCAACTCGGCCGTGTCCGAGGAAACCGCGGCAGCCGCAGAGGAGCTGAACTCGCAGGCAGAGATTTTGCAGCAGTTGGTTTCGTACTTTAGAGTTTAGAAGTAAAAAGAGATAAAAAAAGATGCGAGGGTACTCGAAACCCTCGCTCTTTTTTTACCTTGACTAAAGCCCAAGCAAGCCTTCCATCAACAAGTCCGGCTCATGCACATGCTCGAAGCGGCACCAAGGCAAGACCACAGGCGCCTGTGTGCCCGTCACGATTACTGTACGGCTCTCCGCGCCAAGCCTGCTGACAAAGGCCTCCGCGGCACCGGCTAACCCAATCACCGCACCCGCGTGCATCCCTTCGGTCGTATTCTTCCCGACCACATGCACTTCGCCTATCCACCCAACCCTAGGCAGCAATGCCGCGCCCTTGGCAAGCGCGTCAAGCCCCATGGTAAGCCCCGCCAAAACCGCCCCGCCCAAAAACTCACCTTCGGCGTTCACCACATTAACCGTGGTAACTACCCCAAAATCGATAACAACAACAGGCGCGCCGTATTTCTCCAGCGCTCTAGCACAGCAAACCGCCCTGTCCTCGCCGAGCAATCCCTCGTAGCGGCTTGTGTTCAGCCTGCCGCATTTTGCAGTGTCTACCCTGCGCGGGGGTTTTCCTGTTTTTTCTTCCAAGACCGCCGCAACCTCGTCCGTGTAGGCAGGCACAACGCTTGCGATTATGCTGTCCGTGATTTCCGCGTCAATTTTCCCAAGCGCCGCAATATCCCATGTGTTAAACACCATCTGCTTGCCAGCCGACCCGCTAAACGCCGCGCGAATGCTTCCGTTGCCTATGCTTACTGCCAGCTTCATGCGCCCGCTGTCTGGCTGTACTTACGCAGACCCTCCGGTACTATTGCGTTTGCAATGTTATTTGCATGGTCAGCGCAGCGTTCCAAGTCGATTATCATTTCGGAAAAAATCGCGCCGCTTTTCGGCTTACAATCCTCTGTTAAAATTCTGTCCAAGTGGTTTTGGTTAAACCGCTGTGCCATTTCGTCCATTTTTACCTCCAGTTCTTCTGCCTTAGGCAGGGCGCGTTCGTCCTGCGAATCGTATACATCGAAGGCGAACAGTACGATTTTCGCGGCAAGGTCAGCCAGTTCTTTGATTTCCTTGCCGGCGGTTTCGGAAAAGGACAAATCGTTTTCCTCCATCACGATGGTGTATTCCGCGATATTCTTCGCATGGTCGCTTATCCGCTCTATGTCAGACAAAATTCGGAAAAGCTTGCCGATATCCTGCGATTCCTGGGGAGAAAGGCTCATGCTTTTTATTATCCAGACCAGCTTTTCGGCGATGTTATGGTTCAGATAGTTGACTATATCCTCATTTTCGAAGACTTTCTTAGTTTTGTCGGTACTCTTGCTGAAAAACGCGTCCAGGGACATGAGGAAGTTATCGCTTGCGATTTTGCTCATGCGCCCAACCTCGTAGCGGGCGTTCATCACCGCGATTGCAGGCGTCCGCATGACACGCTCGTCCAGGTACATAAGCTTCTTTTCGTAACGTAACACAGTTTCCTCGCTCTGCACAGGAATCAGCTTCTGCATCAAAACCGCAACATAGGCAACAAACGGCAGCAGCAGGAACATAGTAGCAAAGTTATACAAAGTGTGGAACATAGCAACCTGACGCGCGCTCTCCGCCCAAGTAGCCTGAAACCAAGCCAAAATACCCGGAAACATGAAAATGAGCGTACCGAACACAGTACTGCCGATGATATCGAACATTATATGGAAGGTAGCGGCGCGTTTGCTCTCGCGGTTAGCCGGAATGGACGCGATTAGGGTGGTAATACTAGTGCCGATGTTAGTACCGAGGATGATGAAGGCAGAAGTCTCAAAAGGAATAGGCACATCGTTAAGATGCATGGTGACAAGCAGCCCCATAGTAGCGGACGAACTCTGCACAACCGCCGTAAAGATAAAACCGGCAAGGAGCGCCAGAATTGGATTTTCAAAACTGGCAAGCATCACATTAAACGCCGGCTCGTTGGCAAAGGCGCGCAAGGGCGTACCCATAGTAGTAACCCCAAAGAACAGCACCCCAAACCCAAGGATGATATAGCCAATATTTTTGACGTTACGGTTCTTGAAAAGCAAATGCATGATAATGCCGACGAAGATGAACAAAGGCGCGTAGGTATCGATGCGGAACGCAATCAGCTGCGCACTGAACGTAGTGCCGACATTAGCCCCCATGATAACCCCGATAGCCTGCCGCAGGTTCATAAGCCCGGAATTTACAAAGCTGACCGTCATAATAGTAACCGCGGTCGAGCTGTTGATTGCGATTGTGGCTAAAATACCCATAAGGGCGGCGAGAACACGGTTCGCGGTAGCAAGCCGCAGGATGTTTTGCAGGCTGTCGCCCGCGACAAGCCCAAGCCCGGAGGACATGATTTTCATGCCGAACAGGAACAGGCCCAGGCCGCCGAGTATCATTATTATTGTTTCGAGTCCCATTTGTGACAACTCCCTTTGGAGGGTATTATAGCATACTTTTTATGGTTGCAGAATCAAGAATCAGCTTGCTTCGCATTAGCACCTTGCCATATTTTTAATAAAACCCCATGCAAGGAAAAAGCGAAAACAGCTATAAAGAGAAGAAGAATTATTAACCATTGTACATAAAAAGCCCCTACTATGATTACAAGTAAAGCTGATAATATAGCCCCAAATGCCAAAGCCGATTCATAAAATAAGTTGCTCTCCATTATGAATTTTTCGCCTTTCCAATATTTAGTTGCATTTAGCCTTGTTGTTTCTTCTTCCATAAAAATTATACTTCTGGTGCTTCTGTAAAACACCATAAACAGCACTACAGAAAACATAGTAGCAGACCAAAGTAATATAGAAACACCGGCAAGGGGTAAGAGAATTGCAGAAGCATAAAAATATTTCCTGTAATCAACAGCTTTTTTATAAAGGCGGGAAAAAATCATAACGAAAACATAAACAAAAGATGTCAAAATCCCAAGGCTTAAATGCGTGTCAAATGTTATCATAACAAGAGCAGTAGTAAGAATAAGGATTGTATCTGAAAATCCTGTCAACGATATAACAAACCAAAGCTGAAGCCCTTGTTTAAGGTGGTTCGCCTTTTTTATTGCCATAAAATAACCCTTTATATCCAGCTTTTTGCGTTCTCCCTCAACCGGCTCATCATTAACTAAAAGCGTTGATAGTATTTGCAGAAAACCTATCACTAAGATTATTATTGAGATAAGCAGGAAATTCCTGTAAAAGATAATCGCTCCGAAAGTAACGGGGAAAATAAGGTTAGAAGCAGAAAATAAAAATACTTGAAAGGATAGAAAAGATAAAGTGCCTTCACCTTCTGAATTTTTGGAAACAAAAAACTGGTCAGCGCAAAAAAACAAACCCACTATACAACCCCACAGCAAGCCAAAAACCATGTAGAAATAAATCAATTCTTCATGTAATGTTACTATTAAAATTAATAGTATACAAGCCAATGCCGTTGATAATCTTGTAACATATATGGGCTTGAACTTCTTGCAGAGTACACCGCCAATTAACTGGAAAAAGAAAACGAATGAAAATTGAAGCAAGCTGAATATACCTAAGGCTACAAAGCTTTCGCCGGTTAATATGAAAATCTGTGCAAGCAAAAACGTACTGACAAAAAGGCTTATAACACCAAAACATAAATTTATCAAGAGTAGACCAACCATGTTTGAGTTATATCCAATTAACATTAAAATCCCCCCGCTTTCGTTTAGTTAGTTGCCACTAACTAAACTATGGTACTATACCAGGGGCTTTGAGTCAAGACGCGTCACAATAAAAATAATTCAAACCCAATCCACCACCCGCAAACCTTCAATACCCGCAAAATCCTTAGTATTGTGAGTAACAAGCACATAATCATTGATAACACAAAAAGCAGCGATAAACAAATCAATCTCCGATATTGGTTCGCCTTGCTTGATGCGGATTGCATAGATGCGACTAGCTTCGTCCCATACTTCAAGTGTCATAGTTCCGATGCTGAACTCGTTGCATAAATCTTCAAATTGTTTTAGTTTATTACCTGATTTATTTAGCCATAGCCACCGTTTCACCTCGTAATATACAAGAGGAGGAATAACAATATTGTTTCCATATCGTATTTCTTGCCTATACTGCCTAAAAACGCTATGATTACCTTTCAGAAAATACGATACAATATTAGTATCTAATGCAAATACAGTCATAGGTCAACTGCTCGAATGATATTTGGGCGAGGGATATCTTCAATACCTATGTCTAAAGGTTCATTACAAGCATGGATTTCAGCTTGCAGCTTGTCTAGCGCCTTTAAGCGCCGCTCAATAAGACCTTCCGTAGAGCCTTCCTCCGGCTCGTCAAGTACAGTTACAATAATTTTCCGACCCTCCGGGATGGTTGGGTTCCCAAACGGAATAATTTTTCCATTTTCATAATAAGCGGAAAAAGCTTGCATTGACATCAACTCCCTTTGATTGTAATTCAAGAGAAGTATAATCTGATTAGAAAAATAATTCAAGTTCCGGAAGCAAAAGCAGACAGCCCAGAAGGCTCAAAAAAAAGCAGTTGGTTAGCCAAAAACTAACCAACTGCCCATCAACCCCTTAACTTAATTCGAATGCGGGGTATCATCATCGTTCTTCTCGCCCTCAGGCTCCTCCGCAGCAGCAGCCTTAGCCTTCGCACCCTCGATACTCTCGTGCAGCGTATGCGCGATATCATCCACAACCGCCGCCGTCTTTTCAAGCACCGCTTGGCTGACTTTTTTCAGCTTAGGCTCTACATCTTTATAGGCCTCTGCTGCCTTTTGCCCAAATTCTTTTGCAAAACCTTCTGCGCTTTTCGCGAAGCGGTGGATTTTTTCTTCTACCTGCTCGGCGGTTTCTTCGCTGATTAGGTGCGGGGTTTCCGGCACATTTACCTTTTCAAGCAGCATGGCTGCCTCGTCCGCGGAAATTTTCCCTTCCTCCAGCAAGCTCAAAATTTTCAGTCTTTCCTGCCTCATAGTTGAATCCTCCTTGTTCTCTTTTTTTCTCTACCATCTAATATACGCAGCGAAAAGTATTTTGACTGTTGTCTGCAAAACTAAAATCTCACACTAGCTTCGTTTGTTACTCTGCTGTCAAAATAGTAGACAAACACCGCACGCATACTGTCTGCCGTGCCGCGCACTACCGCCGCGTATGAAGCCACACTGCCTGTCGGCAGCGCTTCATTCCTCGTCAGGTCGTACAGCCATAGTACTTGGCTTTCCGCCTCCACTATCGCCATTGTGTTTCCGTTCACATCGAAACTTGCCGCGCGTACCGGCGCTTCAAATGCCCCGCCCAAACGTCCGATACTATAATCTTCCACATTGCGGTAAAAAATATCCCCCTGTGCCGCGCGCAGGTTGTCGCTGTTTGCGTCGTTTACACGCTCTGGGCGCGCGTTCGGCTCGTCTATCGGTACCGAGTATATGCGGAATCCGCTGCTGCCGTTAATAAAATACAGCCGCCCTGCGTGAACCAAAGTCTCGTAAGCCGCAAGCCGCAAAAACACCGCGCTTTGCATCGTGTTCAAATCCAAGCGGTACAGGAAATCGCGGTTGCTGTGGTTGGTATAAAACAGCGAGTTTCCGTATACCCGCAGGAACGATGTCATTTCGGCGGAAACGGTTTCGAGCCCTGTGCCGTCTGTGCGTACGCGGCGCAGATTGTAGCCGCTAAGCCCGTCGCTGAAGTAGATGAAATCGCCGTGTGCTGCTATAAACGCGGGGCGCACGCCGCGCAGCAGCATTTCCGTGCCGCGCGCCAAGCCGAATCCGTCTTGGTACATGCTTCTGAAAACGTAGGAACCGTGTTCGTAAATCGAGCCGTTTAGCATGACGGACGGGTCTATGGGGTCGGTTATTGCATACGCGATATGCAAACGCACAAAAGCCGTAGGCACGTATACTTCCGTTTCATCGTCAAAATAGCCCTCGTATTGGTCAAAATATCTGGTGAAATACTCGCCGAGCCCGCCGTTTGTGTATCTGGCAAAGTACTCGTCGTAGTATGCGCTTGCGTACTGCATGATTTCCTCACGCTCCGGCCCAAAGATAAGAAACAGCGGCACAGCCACCAAGGCAAGGAGCAAAACGCCCGTTGCGGCAAGGATTGCTATTACCGTACTCTTTTTCATCTTCTTAGGCTCGCGGGATTTCTTTGTTTCTTCGGAATCCGCGGGCTTATCGAGCAGAATCTCCTTGTCGCCTTCCACATCCATTACGGAGCGCAGCTGCCTGCTGAAATCTTCTATAGAGCCGTAGGCCGGCTCGCTTGTCAGAATATCTTTCATAGTGGTGGTTAGGCGCGGGGGCAGTCCCATGCCTTCTATGGTGGGGTTTTCCGCTATGGTCGGGTTGTAGGCTACGCCTGTGGTCAGACGGTAGAACAGTTTTATTATTTCAACAATCGTCTGCCTGTGGCTTACCTCCCAAGTGAACATGGCGTCCACCATAAGCTGACCGTACGAGTTGGCGCCGATGGTGTCGGGCTGAAACTGGAAGAAGATGCCCTTCTTTGAAGCGGCGATTAGGCATTGGATTAGCGGGCGCATCAGTACGTATGCTTCGCTGAAATTCCGCGGGTCGCTGCCTAACGCTTCGTCTAAGGTTTTGTAGCGCTTTGTCAGAAGCCGCACAACGTATACCGTGTTGTTCAGCTCCATTACTTCCTCTACGGGCGCGATAAACGGCTCGTTCAAGTTAACCAGAGCCTCTGACATTTTCACAAACCGCTCAAGCGCTGTCTCGAACTCGAGAACAAAACGCTCGGTCGGCTCTAGCCCGCCTTCTTCCGTCCTGCGCACCATAAACGACGGATTAAACTCGGTAATAATATAACCGATATCCGCGTCTACATTCGTGTTGAGCGCTTTGTAGTTGGTATAAAAACTGTCGCTTTCGAGTATTTCCTCTACTACATATGGCGCCATCTTAGGAAAGTCAGCCATTTGAACTCTCACCTCTGTTTTTAGTATATCACAAAATTTACGGCTTGACAGTTCTTTGTTTTGTTATGTAGTATACCGCTATGAGTATACAAAAAATTCTTATGACTTTTGCGTTTTGCTTGCTCATCATAATCGCCTTTATGATGATTCGGCCCGAGTCGCATTTGCTAGTTTCTTGTGCGGACAGCGGTGCGCCGCTTTTTGTGCATCCGATGCAGGAAGGCGATGTTTTCGAAATCCTGTACATCCATTCGGTGAACCAAAGCCCTGTCACGGAGTTCTTCATCATCCGCCGCGGGCAAATTTACCTGACCGCCATGGAATTCGACGGCTTCGGCGCGGGCGTTCCCGCAGAGGTTGGCGAAGGGCAGGAGCTGATACGCCTGCCTGACGGCGGAATGCGGCTAGAAGGCCTCGATAAGTGGATGGACGAGCTAGTCTACTTAGTAAGCAGCCACGAGCTGCATATCGCGGGTGATGTCATTCCCCTAAGCGAGCTTGCGGGCGAAGGGGTGCCGCTGCGGTTTGGGTTTAATGCTTAAAATGGCGGGTTCCGCTTATGACCATCGCCATTCCGAGCGCGTCGCATGATTCTGTCACAAGCGGGTCGTTTTTCGAGCCGCCAGGTTGGATTATTGCGCTGATTCCCGCCTTTGCGCACGCCTCCGCTACATCGGGGAAGGGAATCATCGCGTCTGACGCTGCTACAGCGCCTTTCGCCGCATCGCCCGCGCGCGAAAGCGCCGCTTCTGCCGCCCATATACGGCTCACTTCACCGCCGCCTTGTCCCAGCAGCCGCCCGTCCTTTACCACCACAATAGCGTTCGACTTCACATGTTTTACGACCTTCATTCCGAAGACCATGTCGGACATTTCTTGTGCGCTTGGGGCTTTTTTTGTTACCGTGCGGCGTTCTTCCGCTTCTATGCTGCCGTTGTCTGTCTCTTGGATTAGGAGCCCCGTGCCAACACTTTTCATCTCGTATTCCGCTTTGCCGTCCTTGGGCAAAACCACCAAGCGCAGGTCGCGCTTCTTTTGCAGAATTTTAAGCGCCTCTGCGGAAAAGGACGGCGCGGCGATTACTTCTAAGAAGGTTTCTTTCATCAGAAGCGCGGCGGCCTCGTCCACTTCGCGGTTATATGCGACTATGCCGCCGAAGATGGAGATGGGGTCGCAGTCATAGACGGCTCTGTATGCCTCGGAAGGACTGTCCGCAAGCGCCGCTCCGCAAGGGGTCGCGTGCTTCACCGCCACACAGGCGGGTTTATCCGAAAACTCCCGCACCAGCGACACCGCCGCGTGAACGTCCGCGATATTGTTGAACGACAGCGCCTTGCCGTGAAGCACCTCGCCGAAATCTTCCGCGTAGAAGGCAGCTGCCTGCTGCGGATTTTCGCCGTAGCGCATGTCGGAATGCTTTGTAAAGCTTATAGTAAGCGTCTCGGGGAACTTTTCGTCAGTTTCCTCACTAAAGTAGCGCGCTATATGCGCGTCATATGCCGCGGTGTACCGAAATGCCTTTGCGGCCAGTTTCCGGCGGTCGAGCTTATCGAAATCGGCGTAGTCGTCCGGGTCGCACAGCACTGTTACGTACTCGTAGTTCTTCGCGCCTGCGCGGAGCAGGGCTACGCCGCCTATGTCTATGTTTTCGAGTGTCTTTGTTTCGCGGAAGGGGTAGAGGTTGACGACCAGCACATCTATGGCGGGG
>Ga0209755_10003962_pt1 | contig 17935 bp, 18 predicted proteins | sample TergutCo191P1_FD_187301 | JGI IMG/M metagenome (GOLD analysis project Ga0209755, IMG submission 187301) | Cornitermes sp. P1 segment gut microbial communities from Petit-Saut dam, French Guiana - Co191P1 (SPAdes) (version 2) | ecosystem: Host-associated > Arthropoda: Insects > Digestive system...
ATTGCAATAACTATATTATTTTGAGGAGGCAGTTATGAAAAAGACTGTGCTTTACGGTTTGTTAGTGTTTTTACTGGCATTTGGTTTTATTGCTTGTGGTGATGGCGGCAATGGTGGGGGTCCTAGTTACCCCATTTCTGGTACATTTTTACGCGACGGTCCGCTGGGTGTATCAATGACATTCAACAGTAATGGAACATTTGCTTTTTCTGTGATGGAAGAATCTGTATTTACAGGAACTTTTTCCATGGCCAGGAACGTAATAAGCATACATATTCCTGAATTTAGCTGTGATTGTTTGGAATTTGATAATTCATGCTATTGTGGTGATGGCGCACCTTCTAGCACCTGTGCTTGTGAACCTGTGGATATCCCATTTGATGTTACATGGTTTAGGCTTGATGAAAATACCCTTGTAACCGGGCTTGGTACACATTGGAGAATATACGGCACAAATTCAGGGCCTGGTAGTCCTGGTGTTCTTGCGGGAACATTTGCTCGTCAAGGCCAGCTCCCTATGGCAATCACTTTCAACGATGATGCAACTTTTGAATTTACTGCCGGAGTTCAAATAATAGGGGAAGGAGAATTTACGGTTGTCGGTAATGTTGTGACCTTAATTCTTCCTGAATTCCCATGTGAGTGTCTGGAATTTGATAATTCATGCTATTGTGGTGGTGGCGCACCCTCTGACACTTGTGCTTGTGAGCCTGAAGCTCCGCCGTTTGATCTGGTTTGGTTTATCGTGGATGCAAATACTCTTGTAAATGCACTTGGGATTAACTGGGTTAGAGAATGAAAAAGTGCTGTTAGAGTGCAAAGGTTCAATTTTGCACTCTAACAGCATAAATGCATTTGCCAGTATAGGGGAAGGTATTATGCAGTGGTTGGAAAAAGCAAAACCAGCACATAACAAGCAGTAACTGCTTCGCCGCCTAACGGCGGCTCGGGCTACGAAAAGCCGTGTTCGGGATGCGTCTATGATAAAAGTCAATCCGTTTCCAGAACAATTCCTCTTTTTTTCAGAAAATTCCTGTAACAGCCCATTTTCTTCTCATGTTTGTCCGCCTCCCTTCCATAGTGGTATTCCCCCTTCTTCAGCATCTGGTACATCTCGGAGAATACGCGACGTCGCAGCCCGGTCCTGACGAGCCCCGGTTTCTTGTACTCGCACAGCCGATCGTACCACCCCCGCAACTTCCCGCTCGCCGCGAGAACGTGCCGCAGCGACTGGGATACCAACGTCGCAGCCACTTTGCGGCCCATCTTGTTTGTTCCCCTTACGTTCACCGAGGTGTTCGAGTTCGACACCTTCGGCGCGGAACGAAGGTACGACGTGAACGCCTTCGAGTTCCGGAAACGATCCACGCTGGTTATGTCCGCTATCACCGCTATCGCTATGAACACGCTGATCCCCTTCATGCTCGTGAGGATCTCTATCTCCCTCATGTAGGGGACGGCCCGCGCCATGATCTCGTCCTTCAGCGGCCCCACGAGGGCTTCCCGGCTTTCCAGGTAGTCCGGCAGATAGTTCACCCGGAAGGCCATGGCGGTTCCGTTTTCAAGCCCGCGAATCTTCCCGCGGTTCTTCCGGTCGAATATCTCCTCCTGCGTGAACCCGTACAATTTTTCCTTCAAAAGCGAGTGTATATGACACAGTCTGGGGTATCAGTCATCTCAGGGTTAATGTGCCCCTCCGGCCGGGAGATTAAGTTTTTCGTGATGGAGGCGCGGTAACAAGAAAGTAAAACGGAAGGTCTGGACTGGCACCCGGAACCGTTTTATACTGGAATCAGGTTCGGGAAATGAAAATAACCATAGCCATTTACGGCGCGGGTTCCATGGGAACGGTTCTGGCCGCCTTTCTTTTCAGGGCAGGGTACAAAGTTGATCTTATCAGCCGCGACCGGGAGCATATCGAAGCGCTCAAAACAAGAGGGGCAAAAGTCACCGGGGAAACGTCGCTTTCCACCACGCGCTTTGACGGCGAGTACGATCGGGGTTGCGCCATGCTTCCCGCTGAGGTTTTTGAGTCGGGCAAAACGTACGACATAGTTATTCTGTTGACCAAACAGGGGGAAAACGCCGCAAGCGCCGAAATGCTGGGACGTTTACTTGGAAGAAACGGACTCCTCTGCACCATGCAAAACGGCATTCCGGAACCCGCGCTACAGGCCGTTCTTGGCAAGGACAAAGTACTGGGTTGCATCTGCATTTGGGGCGCAACCAAAACGGCCCCCGGCGTGGCAAGGCTTACCAGCAAAGTTGACAGCATGAAGTTTTGCCTGGAAGGCACGGAGGACATTTCCCCCATCGTACTTTACGGCGTAAAATCAATTTTTGACAACGTTTGCCCAACAACGATAGAGGGAAATTTTATTGGGGCGCGCTGGAGCAAGCTGCTTATTAACGCCGCCTTTAGCGGTACCTCTGCGGTAACGGGTTTTAGCTTTGGCGAAATTGCCCGAAACCGGCAGGCAAGAAACGTTGCCCTGAATGTTGTCAAAGAATGTATTGATGTATGCCGCGCCGCCGGAATCAAAATAGAACCGGTGAACGGCAAATTTTCCGCCAACTTTCTGTATTTCAAAAACCCGGTAAAAAAACTGCTGCTTTCGCTGGTTGTGCCGATTGCCATCCGGAAGCACCGCGCGATAAAGTCCGGAATGCTGACTGACCTGAACCGGGGAACCCCCTGCGAAATTGAGGCCATTAACGGGGAAGTTTGCCGCGCCGGAAGGAAACACGGCGTTCCAACGCCCTACAACGACTGGATTGTGGAAACGGTGCATTCCATTGAACGCGGGGAACTGATTTACGGGCCGCGAAATCTGAAAATGTTGCAGGGCTGAACGCTATTTTTTCTGGCAATCTCCTGAGACAGTCAAATTTAGAGCCGCCAAAGTTGGATCTATTTTTCTAAAATGCTCGCGTGAATATACCGCAACTGCGCCCGCCATAAAAACGGCGACAAAGATGACAATCCACGGCTTTGCGTAAAACCATTCAAGAAGTACCCCGAAAAGTAGTTGCCCCACTGGGTACGAACCAAGTATAAGGGCCATGGCAACCGCAATAATTTTGCCCACAAGCTCCCTTGGCGTTTCCAGTTGGATAAACGCCAATATCTGGATGGTAACGATTTGCGTTGTTAGCATTATAAGCGCACCGGATAAAGTGATAACAACATAGGCAATGGTTTCCGGCACGCCAAACAACAACACCAAACCTATGGGGGCAATGGACATACTGCAGGCAAACAATAGCCAATGGGCTTTCTGTATGGTCAGTTTTTTTTCCAGCGTGCCTACCAAAATACTGCCCAGCAATCCGCCGCCCATCATGATTCCCTGACTAAGCCCAAAAAGGTTCATCGGCATATCAAGGGTTTGGGTTATCAGCACCGGAAGCCCCACTATAACCATTGCCAATGACGGTATGCCGAATAAAAACATAGCAAAAACCACTTTGCCCAGAATGGGTTTTTCCCTTGTCGCGAAACGGGCGCACCGGGACAAATCATTTTTCAGCATTGACATAATGCCGCCTGCGGATTCCTGTTCTTTGTACGGAATGCGGATAAACAAATCTATGACCGCGGCGGCGACAAAAATCGCAATACTGATAACAAGGATGGGGAAAAGGTCTTCGAAAGTTGCGTAGAGAATACCGCCAACAACCGGCCCCACAATATTTGACAAAGAAAACACGCTGGTGGCAATGGCGTTTGCGGGAACCAGCTTGCTGGCAGGAACAAGAAAAGGCACGGCGGACATTGTCGTAGGCATGTACAACCCCTGAACCACGTTGAGCGCCATTACTTTCACAATCACCAGAGTCACTATCACTGTAACGGATGTAACCTGGCGGTTTAACACGATGAACAGCACTATAAGTACCGCCGTAATGGTATCTAGGCAAAACATGATTCGCTGTTTTCTGCGCCGATCCGCTATAACGCCCCCAACTGGCGACATCACGATAAGGGGAACAAAGGACAGCGCCAAAACCGTCCCAAACAGTGCCGGCGAACCGGTGATATTCAAAATGTGCAACGGCAGGGCAAAACTGAGTATCGAGTTGCCGAACAACGCAAGTACCTGAACGAGTATTATCAGGGAAAAATCCCTGTTCCAAAGTTTGCTGTAAGCGTTAACCATTTTGTTGCGCCTCCACGTTTTAAATACCGACCGCTGGTATGTATCGTGGCGCAGGGCTTGGTTTTTGTCAAGCGGAGGGCGAAAGTGAAACAGGAAAACTGGACTGCCGGTTGTAGCAGTACCGAGAATCTTGCATGGGGAGTTTCCCGTGCCGATGGTACTGGGCGTTTTCCGGCTCCGGAATTCAGAAAAGAAAGTTTTCCATATCCCGCAGCACTCCGGAGAAGCCCGAAAAACTGGTTCTGGTTTCAGGCAGCGAATGCAGAAAAAGCTCGCCGTAGCGTTTCTTGATAAGCCGCCCGTCCAGGACGGCAACCACGCCCCTGTCGGCGGAACGGCGCATCAGCCGTCCAAAGCCCTGCTTGAACTTTGTTACCGCTTCCGGCAGGGAAAGATCCATGAAGGGGTTTCCGCCGTTCTTCTGCACGGCTTCACGTCTGGCTTCGAATACGGGATCGTTCGGGGTCTTGAACGGCAGGCGGCAGAGGATCACCAGCCGGAGTGTGTCGCCCGGTGCGTCCACGCCTTCCCAGAACGAGCTTGTTGCAAACAGTACGGAACTTTCGTCGGCAAGGAAATTTTGCAAAAGACGTGTGCGGTCATCGTCGCCCTGTTTCAGGCAGCGTATCCCCAGGTTTTGCAGTTCGGGCAATGCGGCGTTCCAGGCACTGTTAAGGGACTGGTAAGAAGTAAACAGTATTAACGCGGAACCGCCGGCGACGGCGGCAAGCTGGCCTACAGAATGATTAACAAAATCCTGGTACGCCTCTTCGTCTGGCAGGGGCGCGTCGGCGGGCACGGCAAGCAGTACCGCGCTGGAATAGGGAAATGGCGAAGGAAAACAGCCGGTGTAGAACGGGCGGTTTGCGCCGGCTCCTTTGCCTGGTTCCGCTTCGCCGTAACTTTCACGGGGATCCTGCAAGTACCGGCCCAGCCCGGCCCGTGTCGCCCAGTAGCCAAAACTGTTGTTCACGGCCAGCGTGGCGGAAACGCAGACAATGGTTTTGTAAGGTTTGAAAAGGCTGTCCCTAAGACTTTCGGCAAGTTCCACAGGGCTTTGGGTAAAAATTGCCCAGCCGCCATCGGTACGCTTTCCGCCGGAAGCCTTTCGCCGCTCGATCCACATCACTTCGCTTTCCTTTTTGCGGTAGTCGATAAACGCCGAACAGATACCGGCAATGGCGTCAAAACGCCGGAGTATGGCCTTGACTTCCCAAACGCCGGAATCGTCGTCGGCATCCTCCGGGAGTGTGCCCAGAAGGTCCCGGACTTCTGCGGTAAAACCAACCAGGCATTTTTTCAGTTCCAGAAACAGGGGGAAAATTGCCGTCTCCGTGTTGGGAGTCGTCCTGCCGGAAAACCGGAACGTGTCTTCGTAGCCGCAGACGTTCAAGGCAGATCCGTCCAGTGCCAATGCCGCTTTGCGAATGGCCTCAAGTTTGGTAACAAGATTTTTCAGACTGGTATCGGTAGTTGGCAGCATGGAACAGATTCGCAGCAGCAGACCGGCCTGCCTGGTTCTGCGTTTTCGGTACAGTCTTCCCAGGTGGCGCAAAATGCCGGGCCTGCTAAATTCCTTTGAGAAAAACGAAGTGGCCGCATCCTCAATGGTGTGGGCTTCGTCAATGATTACCCGCGAATAGGGCGGCAGCACCGCCGCCGTATTGTAACCGGCACCGTCACGCCTTGCGGCAAGGTCGGCAAAAAAAAGGTGATGGTTTACAACAACAATACCGGCGCTGGCGGCTTCCCGCCGAATGGCAAGAACGAAACAGCGGCTCTGCCACGGACAGCGTTTCCCCATGCAGATATCCGCATCCGAGCAAACCCTTGACCAGACATCCTCCGAAGGGGGAAAGGGCAGTTCGTCCCGGCCGCCGGTTTTGCTGGCTTCGGACCACTTTGCAATGCTTTCCAGTTCTTCCTGTTCATCGCTGCCGGGCAAATCCGGCTCTCGCAGGGTATCCTCCAAACGCTGGAAACACAGGTAGTTCCCCCTGCCCTTTACCAGAACCGCTTTCACTTTTGAGTCGGTGGCATTCTGCACCAGCGGTATGTCTTTGCCAAAAAGCTGCTGCTGCAGAGTGATTGTCGCGGTGGTAATAACGACACGCTCTTCCGTTTTGGCGGCGAACTCCAGGGCGGGCAACAGGTAGGCAAAGGACTTCCCCACACCCGTACCCGCTTCGGCCGCGCCAATGGCGTCTTCGTTGAAACAGCGGACAATCAACTCCATAAGTTCCAACTGCGCCCGTCTGGGCTCGAAGTGATCAAGGCGGGAGGCAACGCTGCCCCCGTCACGCAGGGCGTCGATAATACTGGCGGCATCAAGTTTTGGCACTCTTTTTTATAAGCGATTATGCCGGATTAAGCAAGGGCCGCAGGACACCTCCGGAGGCACGCCCGCGGCGAAGGCGGCATAAAGCGGTTACTGCCGCAGGAAATCCAGAATCGGGTCTTCCCAGCTTCGCGCGCGTTTCCCCGCTTCCAGGAAACGCCGGTAGGAGTTGGCGATATGGGTTTTGACATCGGCGATATCCGCAGCGGGAAGTCTTGTTTCCGGAACCGCAAAGGGGCACTTTTCGCAGTCTGCCGTGGCACCGGAAACACAGTTACCCGTGGCGCAAATGCATCTCATGCGCGAATCCTGCGCCGGAGGGATTTCCTCAAAAAGCCAGGAACAGAAAGCTTCGGCTTTTTCCGGCGGAAACAGTTCCGCGTCAAAGCGTGTCATGGCGTACAGCGACGCGCCGATGCAGTTTACGCTGTGCTGTTTCACGAACAGAATCGCCTGGCAGATGGCAAGCGCACCGCGCCTCATTTCCTCAATCTGGGCGGCGCATTTTTCGTCCAGGTTTAACGACCAGAGTATCGCGGCAAATTTGGCGTATGCAAAAACCGCAACCATTACGTGCAAACTTGGTATGCACATTAGGTGGGGGTCCAGAACGTGGACGAAAAAAAACCGGGGCCTGGAAACGTAAAACGGTCTTTTCGTAGTGGAAAGATTTTTCCGGTATACCTCGGTGGCAAACCGGTACAGTTCCCCCATCGACGCTATAAAATCACGCGCCGCCTCAAACGATCCGGGAACCCGGCCCAACCCGCAGTTTTTCAGCAGGAACGTCAGAACCCGTATCCAGTAGGGAACGAACCCAAGGTAAACGTTCATCCAGGATGGCGTAAAAGGGATTTTCAAATCCAGCGGATGATCCACCCTGCTAACCGGAACGCGGCTGGGGAACAGCGCATACCGGAACTGGCGGCAGAAAAAGTTTCTGAATATCGAAAAGATACAGCGAAGCGCCGTGGGACGAAGCGAGGAATTGCCCAGCGTCCTGACAAACGCGTAGCCTACCGATGCGTTATATACACTTCTCATTCAGAGCATATTAGCACACCTGCACTTGAATGTCATCCGTCCGGAGTGCTACAATTTGCCCATGCCAGAGCCGCTTGCAAATGTTTTTTCCGCTGTTGGTTCAGCCATGGTTGGGCCGCTTGTGAACACTCTTGCCATCATTGTCTGTTCCCTGGCGGGCTGTTTTTTGATAAAGGGAATCCCGGCACGGTTTGAAGAGCACGTAAAGAAGGCTATCGGCATAGTAATCATTTTTGTCGGCATTAGGGGCGCGTTGGAAAACCAGAACACCCTGCTTCTGGTAATGAGCGTAATTGTGGGCGCGGTAATAGGCGAGCTTGTCAATCTGGACAAACACATGAACCGGTTGGGTCTGTGGGCGGAGCGCAGGCTGGCCATGGGCGGCAAACCGGAACCGGAATCGGCGCCGGAACAAAAACGCAGTTTCTCGAAAGGCTTTGTTTCCGCCAGCATTCTGTTCTGCACCGGTTCCATGGCGATTGTCGGCTCCATGCAGAGCGGGCTCCAGGGGAACCACGAGCTGCTCTTTACCAAGTCCGTTCTGGACGGCTCCATATCGCTGATTTTCGGGGCCACTTTTGGAATAGGCACCGCTTTTTCCGCCATTCCGGTTCTGGTCTATCAGGGCGGTATTGCGCTTGCGTCTATGGCTGTAAGCCAGTTTCTTACGGACGATATTATAAGGGAAATGGCCGCCGTGGGCAGCCTGGTTATCGCCGGAATCGGCTTCAATTTTCTGGAAATAAGGGAAATTAAGGTCGCCAACCTGATTCCGGCCGTGTTTGTTCCCCTGGTGTGGCTGTCCATTGGAGGCTTAATTGGAGGCGGCTGAATTGGCGATTGAACCAAAGGGCGAAAATAAGGCGAAAAAGCGCTTTTCTTGTTGAAACCGGTTTCCCGCAGTGGTATATTGTAAATATGGCGATCTCTGGATTTGGCACCACAGCTTCAACGGCCCTTACCGCGGCCGAAAACCAACTCGTTAACGAAATTGAGGCATGGCTCAAAGAACATCATCCGGAAGACGGCAAAGTGGTTAGCGAAAGTTTTTCCAGACTGCGAACCTTGGGCAACGCTATTTTCGCCTACCCTTCGGTCCGGGACACGCAGTTTCTTATGGGCGAAGTCTTCGACGAAAGCGGCCTTGTCGAATCGCTTCTTGCTTTTTCGTCGTCGTCGCACCTTTTGCGAATACCGACCAAGATTGTCGCCATGCGGAGTTTTCTGGTTGCCAAGTTCCACGCCTTTTCGCTGCTTTCCAGTCTTACCATCGGCAGGGAGGATCACTACGAGGAAGTCCGGCAAACCGTTTTTTCGGTAATCAGCACGCTTATTGCGGAGGTCGTGTACTTTTCGTGCATGGAGGACCCCCACTTTTCCCGCGAAACAAAGACCAGCCTTGCCTGCGATCTTATCGAGCTTTGGGACAGCGGGGTGGATCAGCGCGGTTTGCGCCATTTTTCGGCGCTGTCTTCCCTGTGGGTTGCCCGGAACTCCAACCCTCCAAACTTTGGAACCATGGACGGCACCACGGAACTTCTGCGGCTGACAATGGATTTGGACGAGGACTGGAGGGAGTTCCTGGTGATGGAATCCGGCAACGAACAAACCCGGTGGGCGCTGGAGGAATTCCTTTTCGGCTTTTCCTGGGAAGAGATACAGGAAATCCGGAACCAGCTTGCCCACAGCGACGAAAACGCCGTCGGCCTGGACGGAATCCAAAACTATTTGGGTTCGTCGCCTGCTTTTTCCAAAATCGACGAAAAAGACCCCAGGACGTTTTACGACTTCTTCATTGAACGAAGGGATGCCTGCATATTCCGCAAAAAGTTGTCCGCGCCCGGCCCCATTCACACGCTGGAAGAGATATACCTCAAGTACCGAATCGTAATGGAACTGCGGTAGATGCTAAGAATCACCGTTTGCGTACTGCTGGGTTTCGCCCTCTTTATTGGTTTTACCGCCGTAAACACGCCGCCGGCGGAGACGGTTCCCGCCCCGGTGATGCTGGATCCGGCGACGCATGTCGAAACCGGGCTGGGCGAACACCTTACCGTAAAAATCGCCGTCATAGGTACCGGGGACGAACTGTTTTTCTGGTGGGGCCATATTGCGCTGATAATAGAAAACACCCTGACCGGACAGAGCCATTTCTTTGACTACGGCGTTTTCTCGTTTGCGCAGGAAAACTTTTTTATGAACTTTGCCATGGGCAGGCTAATCTACTCCGTTGCGGTGTCGCCAACCGCGTCGAACATCGCCAACTACCGGATCGACAATCGTGACGTGATTATTTACACTTTGAACATTCCACCTCTAAAACGGGAACTGATATACCGGCAGGCGCAAACGGACGTGGGAACGGACTATTTGTACCACCACTTTAGGCACAACTGCGTTACGCCCCTTCTGTATCTTATTGACATTGCCACCGAGAGGCAGTTCAGCGCGCAGTTCGCAAACGTGGACGAACCGGGGCGTTTTACCCTGCGCCAGCACGTTCGCCGGCATACGTGGTTTTCGCCGTTCATAGACTGGGGTCTCAACTTTTTGATGGGACAGGAAATCGACCGCGAGATTACACCGTGGGAAGAAATGTTTCTGCCCTCCGAACTTGCAAGGAACATTTACAATTTTGAGTTCTACGTGGAGGGGGAAAGACAGCGGCTTGTTTCCGGCCGGGAAGAGGTTTTCATGTCGGAGGGCCGCCCGCCGGTTCTGGACGTTCCGCTTACGCAGTGGCCCAGACAGCTTGTCTTTAGTTTGGCGGTAGCCCTGTTTTTGGGTTTTCTGTTTTTTATCCAGGCAAAGAAGTCCCCGGCCTTTGGTCAGGTTGCGCTGGGGATTTGCCACAGTCTGTTTGGCCTTATTTTTGGCGGGGCGGGTTTGATGCTGTTTTTCATGGCCAACTTTACCAGCCACGACTACACTTTCAACAACGTCAATCTGTTTTTCGCCAGCCCGCTGCTGCTTCTGGCAGTACCCCTAGGCATACGCTATGCGTTTTCGGATAATTACCATAAGCGCCTGCGACCGGAGTTTACGCTTAGACTGCTGTGGCTTCTTGTCGTTTTGGGCATATTCGCGTCGATGCTGGTAAAGCTGACACCATGGTTCTGGCAGGACAACCTTACGGATCAACTGCTGCTTTTGCCGATCGCCCTGGTACTGTCGCTTGAGCCGGCGGGACTGCGAAGAATGCTAAGGCGTATTTTCTGGCGATGGCTGTAGCCACGCAAAGGATGGAGTATGAGTTCTTCTAACGATTGGCGCGACGTAAAGTACAACGAAACTTTCGAGGCCGAACTGCGCGGGCTTGAACGCCGCAGGGCCAGCGACCCGGACTGCACCCTGGCGGATATCGAAGGCAAACTAAGGCATTTGCGTATTCTGGACGGAGCGGACCAGGGCGGCAGAGGCGGCGTGCAGGATGCCGTTATGGCCGCAACCATAGCCGCCCACGAAGTTTTTCTGTCTCAATGGAAAGCGGAACTGGGGGGATAGACCCGCAAGGGCTTGTTTATGGAGAAGGACGCGGGGTTTCATGGCCTTTTGCTGTAAGCTCAGTTTTGTTGCACATATACCGCAGTGCATTGGCTGGTCACATTGTGCGCCCTCTTGACGGCACTCCATTTCTAGGATAAAATAAAGTGAACTTTAGATTATCCTAGAAACGGGGCGGTCTTTTATGGATTATCTCATCCGGCATTTGGAACGCAAATTTACCAAAATGAGCGGGTTTTTCAAGGCGGTTCTTGTGACCGGGGCGCGGCAAGTCGGCAAAACCACCATGCTTCGGCATCTTGCCAGGGGGCAAGACAGGACTTACGTTACGCTCGACAATCAAATGGCGCGAAACCTTGCGAATCGAGACCCCGCGCTGTTTTTCCAGACCTACAAACCGCCGATCATTATCGATGAGGCGCAGTATGCGCCCGAGCTTTTCAGCCGCGTCAAGGAGTTGTGCGACGGAAGCGGGGAAACCGGGCTTTTTTGGCTAACGGGTTCCCAGCAATACGAGATGATGAAAAGCGTCCGCGAAACCCTTGCGGGGCGAATAGGGATACTCCAACTTTACAGTCTTTCGTATAGGGAAAAGGAGGGGCTCCTTTTTGATGCCGATTTGGATTTTTCTTTTGACGGTCTGCAATCCAGAAAAGCGAAAACGCCGCAAAATGATGTTGTCAAAATTTTTGAACATATCTGGCGGGGCGGTATGCCGCAGGTTTTTCACGCAGACGGCGAACAGCGAATGGAATACTACAATGCCTATGTAAGCTCCTACATTATGCGCGATGTCGCGGAACTTGGCGGCGTAACGGATACTTTGCGTTTCGGGAAATTTATGACAGCCTGCGCCGCGCTTGTGGGGCAGCAGGTGAATTACAGAACTCTTGCGGAGTCGTCCGAAATCTCCGAACCTACGGCAAAGCAATGGTTGAGGCTGCTTGAGGGGCTTGGAATCGTTTACCTACTTAGGCCTTACGCAAACAATGCGCTAAAACGGCTAACCAAAACGCCTAAACTTTATTTTTTGGATTCAGGCCTGTGTGCCCATCTGTCAATGTGGCTAACCCCCCAAACGTTGATGGCTGGAGCCGCCAGTGGGCATTTTTTTGAAAATTATGTTGTTACCGAATTGGTCAAGGCCTTTGCGTATTCCACCGCCAAGGTAAACCTTTCCTATTACCGCGATTCCAACGCAAAGGAGATCGATTTGCTTTTGGAGGAAAACAACAGGATTCACTGCCTGGAAATCAAAAAGTCGGCCAATCCGGACAGCCGCGAGGTCAGGAAATTCGCCTTGGTTGAAAAGGCGGGGCTGGAACCCGGATACGGCGGTATCATCTGTATGTGCGAGGAAGTGATCCCGATTGACGGGAGGAATTGTTTTATTCCGTGCAATTTGATTTGAGAAATCTTACAGCCGTTGGGCCTTTCCTTTTCCTTCATCCGTTTGCGCGTTTTTCGTCGCACAGGCTTCCGGCATATGCGGCAGGACGGCGGAAGAATCTTGGAGCGCAACGGCGACTGTAAAGTAACTGTTTTTCTCCAGAGCCGCTTGTTCATGGAATAGTAAACCTCACCACTTTTGATGTTTCCCTTGCGCTGGAAAATGGTGTTGGTAAGCAAGGCCACGAATATCCCCACAAATATCACCATGCCAATTCCCGCTATAGACAACCCGGGGTAATACCTATTAAGATACAGCGAGTAGGAGTTCTGAAAAATGCAGTGCTGGCCTTCCCTTACCGCTTTTGGAAAATACCTTCCCATGCCTGGAGGTAATCTTTTCTATTACGACTCCGCCGGAAACGCCACTCCCACGGAGCATACCGGCCCGGAGAAAAACGATACCGGCGGTAAACCGGTGGTGGTACTTATTCACGGCCTGGGCGATGAAGCGGATACGTGGCGGCATGTTTTCCCCGCGCTTGCCGACGCCGGTTATAGGGTGCTTGCCGTTGACCTACCGGGCTTTGGCCGCTCGAACTGGAACGGCGGAATCAGCATAGGCGTTCACTGCAAAGCGGTTCTGCGCCTTATAACGTCCGTGGGCGCGTTCGCCGGTGTTGGCGTGGAACGCTCGGTGGTACTGGTCGGCAGTTCCCTGGGCGCGGGAATCGCTGAACTAATCGCGGTCAACCACCCCGGTTTGGTAAAGGGGATAGTTTTAGTCGCCGGGTGTTTTCCTTTTGAGAACAGCGTTAGCAAAAAACTCCTGTTGCTGGGGTTGCCGTTTCTGGGGAAAAAATGGTATCGCGGTTTTCGCAAAAATCATGAAGCTGCGCGGAAATCGCTGTATTCGTATTACGGCAATCTGGATGCCATGTGTGACGCGGACAAGGATTTTCTGCGCGAACGGGTTATCTCCAGGGTGGAAAGCGCAAACCAGGAACGCGGCTACCTTTCCACCGTCCGCAGTATGAACGTTTTTTTAATGTTTAGTTCGCGGTTCATTGCGCGAAAAATAAAACTTTTTCCAGGCAGGATTCTGGTTTTGTGCGGAGAAAAAGACCGCGTTTTTCCGCCTGAAAAAACAGCTCTACTCCGGAGCCTCCGCCCGGACGCGGAATTTGTTACCGCTACAGGCGCTGGGCATCTTCCGCACCAGGAGAAACCGGAACTCAGTACCGTGGAAATACTGCGGTTTTTAAGCACAGTGAATTCGACCGGAAAGTAAAATTGCCGACCGCTTGACAATGATATGCACTATGTGTATCATCTTTGATGATGGCCCTGTGCGAAAAGGAAAACGCGGCATTCTAACACCTGGCGTAAAGGCAGACAAATGGAAATAGTAATAAGCGTTGCAATGTCGGTAAACCGCGCAATTGGCAGGGACAACACCCTTCCGTGGGCGTTAATGGCGGACATGGCGGAGTTCAGAAAGGCGGACCTGGGGCGCTTCAAAAAAATGACCACCGGGTATCCGTGCATCATGGGGCGAAAAACCTGGGAATCCCTGCCGAAACGCCCGCTTCCGAACAGGCCCAATATCGTCGTTTCGCGGTCGGCGGTGGACGTTCCGGGAGCAACGGTCCTGCGCTCCTTGCCGGAAGCGGTGCGGCACTGCGAGGGACATGAAAAGATTTTTGTCTGCGGCGGTGCCTCTATTTATCAAGAGGCGCTTGCCCTTGCCGACAAAATTGAACTTACGCTAATCCGCCGGCAGTTTGAGGGCGACGTTTTTTTTCCGGAAATAGACCCGGCGTTATGGATAAAAACCGACGGGACGGACTTTGACGGTTTTTCGTTCATCTGTTATACTAGAGTTCTATCACAATCTAAGGAGACGCGATGAAAGGGGCTACTTTGGTGGTGCTTGCCGCCGGAATGGGAAGCCGTTACGGCGGCCTAAAGCAGATGGATAAACTTGGAAAAAACGGCGAGGTGTTGCTCGACTATTCGGTCTACGATGCAATGCGCTCCGGTTTTGACAGAGTTATTTTTATAGTACGACGCGACATGGAAAATGAATTCCGGGGTACGGTTCTTGCCCGCATGGAATCCAAAGTGCGTTGCGAGCTTGCTTTCCAGGAACTGGACAGCCTTATTCCCTCGGACGTTTTTGCCAGAGCGCAGGCCGCCGGAAGAACCAAACCTTGGGGTACGACCCACGCGGCGCTTTGTGCGGCGGACAAACTGGACGGGCCCTTCGCGGTGATTAACGCCGACGACTTCTACGGTCGCGAGGCGTTCGAAGTTCTGGGCAAACACCTTTCCGGCCCCTCCGGAAACGATCCGGTGATTGTGCCCTACCGCCTTGACAAAACCCTGAGTTCCCAGGGAACGGTCGCCCGGGGTGTCTGCGAAGTCAGAGACGGCTATCTGGTTTCCGTTGAGGAACTCACCGCTATAGAGAGGAAAAACGGTGAGATAATCGACACCGGTGCGGACGGCTCTATACGCAAACTGGCAGACGACTGTCCGGTGTCGATGAATTTCTGGGGATTTCCCGCGACCCTGCTTCCGGAGTTCCGCAAATACTTTGACGATTTTTTGCAAACGTTTGCTGGCGACATTCCGGGCAACATAAAAAGCGAATGCTACATTCCGCGTATGGCCGACCGGTTTATCCGGCAGGGCGTTGTCAGGGTTAAGGTTCTGGAAGCGGATTCGGACTGGTTCGGGGTAACGTACCGCGAAGACCGGGAAGCGGCGGTGCAAAAACTGGCAGACTTGACCAAAGCCGGTGTCTACCCCGAAGCTCTTTGGCAGTGAGAGGAGCACCCTGATTTGATTGTTGGCATTGACGTCGGCGCGACCATAACCAAAGCGGTTTTTGTCGAGAACGGTAAACTCACCCGCAAAATAAAAACCGGGGCCTCCGATGCGGTAACTTCCGCGACCGGCGCTTTTGGCAAGATACTTCTGGAAAACGAAATTCCGATAAGCGCCGTTGAAGGAATCAGGATTACCGGTGTCGGTGCGTCGCGGATAAAAAGCGATATTTTCGGAATTCCCACAAGCAAGGTTGACGAGATTAAAGCCATCGGCACCGGCGGCATGTTCCTTTCCGGATTGGACGACATCATCATCGCCAACATAGGCACCGGCACGGCAATCATCGAAGCAAACGCGCACGGCATTTCCCATTTTGGCGGCTCCGGCGTGGGCGGCGGCACCATCGTTGGACTTGCGAAAAAACTGCTGCCCACCGCTGAATTTGGCGAAATCGTAAAACTGGCCCAGACCGGGGATTTAGGCCTGGTTGATCTGCTCCTGGAGGACATAACGGACAAAGACATGGGTTTTCTTAACAAGAAGACCACCGCGTCCAACTTCGGCAAAATGGCTGACGGCGCTTCCAGCGGGGACATTGCACTGGCGATCATCAACATGGTGTATCAGGTTATAGGAATGCTTTCCGTGTTTGCCGCCAGGGCGAAAAACCTAAACCGTGTGATCGTAACCGGCAACGGTAGCAGGAACAAAGTGGGGCAAAAAATCCTTGGCGAAATCACCGCCATGTACGGCACCGCGTTTGTATACCCAGCAGACGCGGAATACACCACGGCGGTTGGCGCCGGGCTTGCGTGAACCGGACTTTGGATAATGGCTGGATGGAGTCCCGTTCAGGGAAATATTGCTTGCGTTAATTACAAGGGTAAACCCCAGCTTTGCTGGGGGACTCCCAATGTTTGACATTTACGGAAAAATAAAAGAGCCTCCAGTCAGTGAACCGCTCAAAGTTCAAAAGACAGGAGGCAAAAATGACGGAGGAGAGAAGTCTAAACCACAGCGTATGGGAATGCAAGTACCATATCGTATGGATACCGAAATGCAGGCGTAAACGGCAGTATGGACAGATAGCCAGGCATCTTGGGGAAATATTCCATGAACTTGTGAGACACAGGGAAAGTCGGATTGTGGAGGGGCACTTGTGCCCCGACCACGTCACATGCTGATAGCGATACCCCCGAAGTACTCCGTTGCGCAGGCAGTGGGTTACATCAAGGGGAAAAGTGCGATAGCGATAGCCCGAAACCACAGAGGACGGAAGAGGAACTATACAGGGGAAAGTTTCTGGGCAAGGGGCTACTATGTATCGACAGTAGGTCGGGACGAGGAGGCAATCAGGCGATACATAAGCAAGCAGGAAGCTGAGGACAACCAGCTTGAGCAGCGGGAAATGTTTTCAGATAGATAACAACCACGGCCGCCCTTAGGCGGCTCCCAAACAACCGCTTTGAGCGGTTCATGAATTCAAGCCCCCGGCTCTGCTGGGGGTCTTTGACTTTCATGGCTTTGCCCGAATCCGCGTGTTGACAAAAATCGCGTTTTCTGGTCTACTTTAAGGCAGATGAACAAAGGCGTTTATCGGCATTTGGCTTTCCCCATTTGCCGGTAAGCGCCTTTTTGCTTTACTAGGAGGCAACTATGAGCACAACCTGTCCTTCCTGCGGCGTGGATAAATGCGCGGATCATCCATCGCCGGCAAAGTGGAAACATAGACGGTAAAACGACCAATGAAATCCCCCATAGTCCACTCGGCAATGACGTCTTCGGATAAGGTTATCGCATATTTCCAGCCTATTCTTTCCGCCGATTCCCATGCGGTATATGCCTATGAAGTCTTGGGGCGGTTCGTGGATAACGACGGGGCGGTAAAATCTCTGGGGGACTTTTTCTCCGATGCGAATACCACGGATGAAGAGGCTCTAAAAATTGATCGGCTGGTAAGAAGATATGCCATGCGCAAATACGCAGAGGAAAACCGAAGCGAAAATCTGTTCATAAACATCAGGTTGGCATGGTTGGCGCAACATGCGGACAATCCTGAAAGGGAACCGACAATACGGTGGATGCGTGAATTCGGCATAACCCCGGACAGGATAGTCATCGAAATCACCGAGGAGGAATTCAACACAAGCGATGCATTGATAAACGTTATAAGTCGCTATAAAAATGCCGGCTACCGAATCGCGCTTGACGATTATGGCAAGAACGCCAGCAATATAGATCGGCTTGCCATTCTGAAGCCGGATATCATAAAAATCAACGGGGAGTACATCCAGAAAAGCGAGAAGTCCTATTTCTACCGCGAGTATCTTAGAGCCGTGACCTTCTTTGCCGAGACGCTCGGAGTCGAGGTGCTGTATGAGGGCATAGAAACGCAACGGCAGCTTGACATATGTATTTCCTCCAAGGGAAGGTTTTATCAGGGCTTTTTGATTGCCCTTCCCCAGGAATCAATGAGCAACGCCGTTGTCAACAAGCAGGTTTTCATCGATTCGGTCGGGAATGCCTATAAGGCGCTTCGCAAAAAAAATATCGAAGCCGATGCATTGCGAAATTCATTGGATGCCAAGCTCGAACGTTTTCTGCTTGAAAATCCGTTTTGCCAACCGGAAGCGGATATCGCATACCTAAAGAAACTTTGCCAGGA
>Ga0209755_10003963_pt1 | contig 17931 bp, 15 predicted proteins | sample TergutCo191P1_FD_187301 | JGI IMG/M metagenome (GOLD analysis project Ga0209755, IMG submission 187301) | Cornitermes sp. P1 segment gut microbial communities from Petit-Saut dam, French Guiana - Co191P1 (SPAdes) (version 2) | ecosystem: Host-associated > Arthropoda: Insects > Digestive system...
CATTTGAAATAAATGCCACATAGGTGCCAACCTCGTTATTTTTAAAACCATCAAATAATGCCTTTTGCAACTTATGCAATTCCAAATCAATTCCCACAACGCCCACAAATTTCTTATTGATAAAAAGAGGGTTAGACAAGGTTATCATTGTGCGTTCTTCCGTTTCGCCTTGATATTTCCATTTATACGGCTCGGTCAAATGAAGTTTTCCTGTATTTTTGGGAATATGGTACCAGTCATCATCATCGTTAACATCAGAAGTCTCTTCAACGGCAATCTCCACTTCGCCACCCGATGCAGGATGGAATACATCTATATTGTAATACTTTTCCGGGTCGGTAAGCTCTGCGCTAAAAACTGCGCCTCTCTCAAAAACAACGTAAACATCCGAAACATCAGGCTGATTTGACATGGAATACAGTATTTTTTTCAAATTTTCGGCTTTAATCGAATCATTCAAGTCAATCACCGCAAGCACAGAGACCTCCAAGGCCTTGAGCTGCGCAATTTTGGCTTCCAAGTGCCCCCTTACAACATCACTGCGCCATTTTGAGGCAGTTATTGCAACTTGATACTGAGACTCTCTATTTACTTCCGAAGAGCTGACGAGAGTAATTGTTATAAGCAAACCTACTAGTATTGAGTATGCTGCAAACAATATCAAGGGGATCTTAAACTTTAAACGCATTATTTTTCTCCTATTTTGCGCAATAAGCCTAAATCTAGTAAATTTATTCCCTGCATATAGGCAATGGCAATGCCGTAATTTGTTATGGGCACACCTTGCCGTTTCGCTTCTTCTATTCTAGACAAAACATGTTTGCGATTAAACATGCAAGCTCCGCAATGAATTATCAAAGAGAATTCGGTTAAATCCTTCGGAAAGTCCGAGCCGCTCACTACCGTCACCAGCGATGTGCGTTTTTTTAGCATATTGGGAATTTTTTCCCTGCCTATATCTTCGCTAAGCGGCGCATGCGTACAGGCTTCCGCAATCAAAACATGCGAGTTCTCCGTTAAAGAGTCAATAGCTTTTGCGCCGGCCAAAAAAGTTTCAATATCACCTTTATACGCAGCAAAAAGAATGGAAAAAGATGTTAGCTTGCTCTCTTTAGGCTTTTTCTCATGCACGGTTTTTAGCACCTGCGAATCGCAAATTATCAAACTCGGCGCTTTATTAAGAGCCTTCAAAGTTTCATCTATTTTGTCTGTTGTACAGCTTATCACTATGCATTTTTTGTCTAAAAGCTCACGAATTGTCTGTGCTTGCGGAAGTATAAGCCGTCCTTTGGGAGCCTGTTTATCTTGAGGCATAACTAGCATAACAACATCGCTTTCTTTAGCCAATTCTCCGGTTATTTCAGGCTCATCCTCACCCTGTGCAATGTCAATCAGCCTCTCTTTCAATTCATCCATATTGCGCTTTTTCAATGCATTTAAAACAATAACATGTTCGGGAATCCTTGCTACAATTTCCTCGGTATTGTTATTTTCCATATCGTTGACAACAATAATAACCTTAACGTTTTGCTCTCTAAGCTTATGTACCCAGGAAAGGCTCTCATCAACATCGGCATCGGCAAATATTACTATAGCCATATCCGTTTTTTTCATGACTTCCTTGGTCTTTTCAAGGCGCAAAGTCCCCAAACGCCCTTCATCGTCAAAACCCGCTGTGTCAATAAACATAACAGGCCCAATACCATTGATTTCCATCGCTTTGCTCACCGGATCCGTGGTAGTCCCCTTTTCTTCGGAAACCAGCGCTACCTCTTGCGATGTAAGTGCATTCAACAGCGTTGACTTGCCGCTATTTACCTTTCCGAAAATACCTATCTGCAGTCTCTCTAGTCTCTTCGCTTGCATAATCCCTCAAATACTCCTTGAATGTAGCAAGAGCATTGGCGTTACAATGATCCGCTATCTTTCCGCTCTTAACCATGCTCATAAATTTATCGCCAGTACGCCCCTGACCATAGCAAGCCGTGCAAAAACTCGGCATATAACCCAACTTCAACAACCAATTCACAATCTCATCTAAAGTTCTGGTATCCATAACCTCAAACTGCGCACTGCCGTCTTCAGGCATTGAATAACCGCCAACGCTGGTACGTGAACCACCGCTTATCTGAGAAACGCCAAGAGCCAAAATTTTCTCTCTCATTTGCATATTCTCTCTAGTGGAAATAATCATTCCGGTATATGGAACCGCAATTCTTATAATCGCAACAATTTTCGCAAAAGTTTCATCGCTTACCTTATTTGAAGGGAGAACACGAGGAACGCTGATTGTGTGCGGACCAACGCCAAAAACTTCCTCCAAATGCTCGGCATGCATCAATAAACCGGTCAAATCATAAGCCGGTGAATACAATCCGAACAACACGCCAATACCCACATCATCTATGCCGCCTTCCATAGCTCTGTCCATGGAATAGGAGTGATAGTCATAATCGTGCTTGGGGCCACTCGGGTGCAACTTCTCATAAGTCTCTCTGTGATAGGTCTCTTGAAACAGAATATAAGTTCCAATGCCGGCACCTCTGAGCTTTCTGTAATTCTCAACGCTTGTTGCCGCTATATTCACATTCACACGGCGAATATCGGCGTTTTTATAAATGGTATCTATGCTCTCCAAAATATATTCAATAGGATTATTATCCGGATCTTCCCCTGCCTCAAGCGCCAAACGCTTATGCCCCATATCCTGCAAAGCTATGACTTCCTTGCGAATTTCATCTTGTGATAATTTTTTTCTCGCAATATTTTTGTTCTTTAAATGAAACGGGCAATAAATGCACCCGTTCACGCAATAGTTAGATAAATACAATGGAGCGAACATAACTATCCGCTTCCCGTAAAACTTTTCCTTTATATGCTTTGCCAACTCCTCAATCTGGTGGTTATGCTCCTGCGAATCGCATTCAAGCAAAACCGCAGCCTCGCGATGAGAAAGCCCTTTGCACTCTCTCGCTTTCGCAATAATCTGCGATATCAACTCATAATTGCCTTTATTCTTTTGAGCATACTCCAAAGTATCCAGAATTTCTTGGTGGTCTATAAAGCTGCCCAAACTCAATCTCCTTTCTTCAGAATCTTTCTTGTATTTTCCGCCGCAGCTCTTATATGCTCGTAAGATGATTTTGCGTTCTCGTCTATGTCTGTCACTGCTTCGGTCATAATTTTTATAGCCCTGTTCGCCATTTTAGAAGTCTCTTTTGTGCGCATTGCAGATTTTGCGGAACTATCGGCAAGAGTTCTAATCTCTTTTGCAACTACATCAAAAGCAAGCCCGTACGAACCGGCCTTTGCAGCTTCTACAGAAGCATTAAGAGATATTATATTTACCTTTTCCGCTATTCTCTCTATCTCCATAACCATGCGATCATAAGAAGTAATAGCTTCCGCTATATTTTCTATGTTGGATGCTATTCCGGATGACATGGTTTTGATTTTGTCGGATTCCTTTAAAATGGTATCGAATCGGCTTAAATTGCCTTCGGAAATGGATAATGCTTCCGAATGCATTTTTTCTATGCAATGCTCCGGAATGCTAATTCCCTTTGCCACTCTCCTAGCCATCTCATAGCAAGTATCGCAACCACATGCGCCGCAATCAAAATGCCTGGATGCCTCATTGTTTTTACCGAGAGCAGCAAAAGCGCTGTTTAGCTTTTCTTCGGTAATGTAAATAGGAAGCTTGGGAATAGTAGCATATTGCCTTGTAAAATCTTCCAGACTAAAGGTTTCGTCAAACGTTCTGAAAAGTTCTTCCACATATTTCAGATTGTCTTTATTGATCGCCTCTTGCCTTAAATTATCCATTTTTGTATTGATGTCAAAAATATTGATATCGTGCACGCAACCTGTTCCGGCATTACATCCTTCCATGCAATTTAGCACGTCAAATACAACCGGAAGCCTTGATATAGGCTGGTGAGCGTATTCATCAAGAGCCTTATAAACAATGCTCGTTCCTTCTGACTTATCCACTCTCAGCGACTTGCCAACGTAATGTTCAACAGACTCCTTTAAACCGCCCGGCATAGGGTATAAAGAACCCAAACCGGCTTTGTAATTATCAAAACCTCTTTCTTGCGAAGGCAACACAACATTATGCTTTTGCATATATTCCTGCAATTTCTTGAAAGTTATGTTGTACTCAACAAGATGAGTCGCCTCAAATTCATAGGTTTTTGCCACGCAAGGAGAAAGCGCAGCTATTTTACCAGGAACCATTTCGTATCTGCTCATATACACCGCTGTGCAAAGCATTGGCGAGTGTACGGGAGACAAAAACCTCAAAAGCTCATTGCGATGAATTAAAATATAATTCACAATAGCCGGACAAGGTTGCGAAATAATGGGTTTTGGCCCGTTTTTCTGAATATACCGAATATGCGCCCAAGTGCAAATATCGGCACCCAAAGAAACATCGTAAATAAACTTAACCCCTAATGAGTGCAACCAAGCGAATAATCGCCCGTAATTGTTGAAATTAGATTTTACAGCAGGCGCAGCAAACATGCTGATTGTAACCCCGGAGCGCAAATCATTAAAAAAGCGTTCCGTATCGTCTTCGTAAAACCTAGAACCGTGATGACAAGCTGTCAGGCAATTCCCGCAAGAAATGCACCTTTCATTGTCTATTTTTACTTTGATTTTGCCATCTTCTTGTTTGTAAACAAAATTGGCCTCATCAATAGGGCAAACCCTTATGCAACGATTGCACCCAACGCAGTGCTCCAAATCAACATGAATAACATTTCTCATAACCTAACCCTTAAGTTCTAAAGTTGCTCAATATAGAGTTTAAACGTTCTGCCATAGCCTTTAAATTTTCTGCTGTTTCACTAAGTATCGCTGAATTTTCATTTACTTCTTTCGCATCTTCGTAAAGAGCACCCACATTATCCGAGATGCTTCTGGAATTCTGAGCCACGCCGCTCGCTTTTTCTGCGGAAGTTCTCGCAGATTGCGTTATCTCGCCAACGGAATGCACCATGCGTTCCGCAACACCATTGGCTTGCCCCGCATTGTTAGAGATTTCGTTGTTAGCTATAGTTTGCTGTTGCACGCTATTTGCTATGGAATCTATAGAGGTATTTATTTCGGTAATAACAGACGAAACTTTCCCTATAATATCCACCGCATTATTTGTGCCCTTTTGAATGCTTGTTATGCGGCTTGCAATATCATCTGCGCTTAATGCGCTCTGATATGCGAGTTCTTTGACTTCGGCAGCTACAACCGCAAAGCCCTTGCCTGCTTCGCCTGCGCCTGCAGCCTCTATGGTCGCATTAAGCGCAAGCAAATTGGTCTTATCCGCAATCTTTTTAATAACATCCGTCACATTGCCTATTTCTTCTGCTGCAACTCCCAGCTTGTTCATAACATCGGTAGCTTCAACGGATTTTTGCGTAGCTTCCGCAGCTATTTTCTTGGACTCGTGAGCACTGTCGGTTATTTGAGCCAAGCTTGAGCTCATCTCTTCCACAGCACCGGCAACAGAATTCATATTTAATCTAACCTGTTGTGCCGTGCTAGCAAGCTGATTGGTATTTGCGCTAACCCAGTCCGCATCATTTGCTATAGAATTTAAATTGTCACCGGATTCCTTGGTCAATTTAAATGCCTTTTCCGATTGCTCAAGAGCCATCGATGAAGATGCAGCTAATTTACTCGAAATATCCGACACACGTGAAGACGCATTCAACAAGCTTCTCGCTTCTTCTTGTGTTACTTTAATAGCATTGGCCATGCTTATGAAAACCTTCTGCATAAGCAAATACAAAACTCCAATCCACACAATCACACTGCCGAAAATCGCCAATAATGTAACTTTCCTGACTTTCTTTTCTTCACGCTGCAGAACATCAAGAGAAGTGATGTAAGCCACAGACCAAGGCATATCAAGCTCCTTTACAGCCATTGGAACAAACGGCATAATTGAAATTTCACCTGTCTCCAGACTTTCTTTAACTACCCGATGTTCTTTGCCTCCACGTATGGCATCCAGCAACTCTTTTTGCTCAATTGCAGGCAGGTCATTGCTTATAGACTGGAGCAGATGATTCTGATTGGGATGCGCCACCTTTAAGCCTCCGTTTGAGACAAGAATCACATAAGAACCGGTTGAATTGTTTTTCATGCCATCGAATAACTCTTTCTGCAACTTATCAAGTTCCAAATCCATTCCAATCACGCCCACAAATTTTCCATTAACGAAAACGGCCTTGCTCAGAGTGATCATCAAGCGTTCTTGCTGTTCTCCCGGATATCTCCATTTATACGGTTCGCTAAGATGAAACTTTCCGGTTTTCTTTGAAGCATGATACCATTCATCCTTCTCTTCAACCTTATAGGATTCTTCAATCTCAGTCTTTATGGGACCTTTAAGAGGACGGAATACATCTATATTGTAATATTCACCTGGTTTGGTTAAGTGATCGCTAAATACAGCTCCCCTTTCAAAAACCGCATAAACATTGGAAACCGCAGAAATGTCTCCATCACCCATGCTTTCCAGCGCAAGCGAATTTAACATTCTTTCCAAGCTTATTGCTCTAACCTGATCATTCACCAAGTTAGCCAACGAGCCTACCGAGGCTTCCAAACATTTTAGCTGTGAAGCCCTTAACTCCAAATATCCTCGAATGATATTGGAATGTTCTCGCGAGTAAGCAGTTGCTGTTTCGTATTTTGTCGCCCTGTTTAGCTTGTAAGTGCTAACCAAGGTTACAGTTTCCAGTAAGCCTATAACCACGATATAGGCGACAAAAAGAACCAATGGGATTTTATACTTGAGCTGCATTTTCTTCTCCTGCTTTTTTCTGTAACAAAGCCTTCATTGAAAGTTTAACCTTACCTTTGGGATCTACACCAAGGCACAACACAGTAACTTCATCTCCTATATGCAAAGCGTCTTCAACTTTTTCCAAACGCTGCTCGGAGATTTCCGAAATATGAATTAATCCGTCTCTGCCGGGCAAAATCTCTACAAAAGCACCAAAGGGCTGAATGGACTTCACTTTTCCCTTATAGATCTTGTTCGGTTCCGGCTCGCTTGTGATATCCTCAACCATCTGTTTTGCCATTGCGCCGGCTTTTGCGCTCGGTGCCGCAATATCCAAATTGCCGCTATCGTCTATGTTAATTTTGCATCCGGTTTGTGATTGAATCTTTTTAATCACTGCCCCGCCGGAGCCTATAACATCACGAATTTTGGTTGTTGGAATGCGCATTTGAATCATTGTGGGAGCTAGCCTTGAAAGCTTTGCGCGAGGCTCCGGTATTGCTTCTTTTATCTTAGAGATAATGTGCAAACGACCTTGCCTTGCCTGCTCAAGAGCCTTGGACATAAGCTCTGGAGTTATACCCTTTATTTTAATATCCATCTGGAAAGCAGTAATTCCGTTTTCCGTTCCGGTCACTTTAAAATCCATATCGCCAAGGTGATCTTCAGTGCCTGTTATATCAGATAGAATCTCAATTTTTCCACCTTCATTAACGGAACCTTTTTCGGATATCAAACCCATCGCAATTCCCGCAACCGGGCCGCTTATGGGAACGCCCGCATCCATCAAGGAAAGCGAGCCGCCGCACACGGAAGCCATGGAAGAAGAACCGTTGGATTCCAGAATTTCAGAAACCACACGAATTGTATATGGGAAACCTTCGGGTGTAGGCAACACTGCATTGAGCGAACGTTCCGCCAAATGCCCGTGACCTATTTCACGCCTTGAAGTGCCGAGCTTTTTCACTTCGCCAACAGAGAACGGAGGGAAGTTGTAATGCAGCATATAACTCTTTGAAACTTCGCCTTGCAAGGTTTCAATGTGTTGCTCATCGTTCTTTGTGCCGAGGGTGCAAGTCACAAGAGCTTGTGTTTCACCACGCTGGAAAACTGCGGAGCCATGAGAGCGAGGCAGAATGCCGAGCTGAATTTCAATATCACGAATGTCCGTTGTTTTGCGGCCATCTATGCGCACGCCTTCGTTTAAAATCATTTTGCGCATTGTGTCACGCTCAATGTCTTTGAACGCCGCTTTCGCAAAAGGTTTAAGCGTTTCGTCTTCGCCTATTATAGCAACAACAGCTTCACTTGCAAGAGCTTTTTCTTCCAGAGCCGCCATTGCAGGGTAATGCTGAGTTTTAACCATTGGAGTGTGCAGTGTGCTGCACAATTCGTCGTAAATAGCAGTTTTAACGGCTTCGGTGATTTTCACCGCATTTTCGTTTTCAGCCTTGGGTGTAAGCTCCATTTTCGGTTTTGCCACGCGAGCAACCAATTCGGATTGCGCTTTGCAAAGTTCCTTTATTGCTTCGTGCCCGGCTTGAATTGCCTCCACCATGATTTGCTCGGAAACTTCATAAGCTCCGCCTTCTACCATGCATACGCTGTTCGCTGTGCCGCCAACCACCATGTCAAGCTCGCAAATGCTCAGTTGAGCAAAAGTGGGATTTATAACCGGTTTGCCTTCAACAATGGCAACACGTACTGCAGCAACCTGTTCTTCGAATGGAAGCTCGGAGACCCCGATGGCGAGGCTCGCCGCACTAACGCCGAGAATGTCTGCGTCAAAATTTTTATCTGCGCTTAACACCTGAACTATTACCTGGACCTCACGGGTGAAGCCTTCTGGAAACATCGGGCGAATAGGACGGTCAATGATCCTCGCCTTGAGGGTCTCGTCATCGCCTGGGGGTGCTTCTCTCTTTTTATAACCGCCCGGCAAACGGCCTGCGGCATAAGCTTTCTCTCTGAATTCCACAGTGAGCGGAAAAAAATCCGTATCTTTTTCCGGGCCAAAGCACACGGTTGCAAGCACAAAGGCATCGCCCATTCTAACAACTGCGGAGCCGGCGGCTTGTTTGGCCAAGCGACCAGTCTCCAGTACAAGCTCTCTTCCGTCCGGCAACTTTGCGATAGCTTCTTCGGCTTTGAGCATCTTAAATTCTTGCATAATACTCCCCTACTGGCTTAATTGCCACCTCGTAAGTTGAGCTCTTTGTGCAATGCGCGGTAGCCATCCAAGTCTTGGCGAGCATAGTATTTGAGCAACCTTTTGCGTTTAGACACAAGCATTTGCAATCCGCGCAGGGAGTGTACGTCCTTGCGGTTTTTGCTGCAATGCTCTGTTAAGCTTGCGATGCGTTCTGTAAGAATGCCTATTTGTGAACGTACATTGCCGGAATCGCTGGCATTTTTCCCTAATTTAGCGATAATCTCGGCAGTTTTTTCTTTGGTTATGGTAGCCATTACCTTCTTTCCTTCTGAAATATTGTGTTTGAAGATAATATAGAAAATTTCCGGGATTGTATACATCCGATATTGCAATCATTACAATACCATTCGGTGAGCTACGTAAGCTAAGTCCTCTTTCAGCCATTTCTCTTCAATAATGTCTTCAAAAGGTATGACAGCAACACTTTCTTGTATATAATTTTTCTTCCATGCAGGTTCTTCATGATTTTTATTCATAACTGATTTATAATCCATATTTGCATATTCTTTAAATCCATATTCCAAACATTCCATATCCGACTCCGAAAGATATTCCGTCTGTGGAACCCGCTCTGCGTACAATGAGCTGTCTTCTCTGTAAAACGCTATCCCACCACGTTTAATCTTAGTCGCATCATACAACCAACCAGGAACAGTCCCAAATTCCATTGCAATATATCTATCGCCTGTTATCGGGCGTCCGTGCTTGTTGAGATGATTTTTTTCTGCTGAAAAGAGAATTTTCCAAATATTATACATACTGGACTCCCCTCGCTGGATAATCCAAAGTACGCATTCAATAGCTTTTTGCGTATTCATGTTAAAGTGAATTGACATTTCTTAGACTCAACCTCCATTTATAAATATACAAAACTTACAACCTCACATAGCAAGGTCTCTTAAACCTAATTTTTTCTAAATTACTTAGTATGGATTCCAATAACTATGATAACCTGCGTGAGAGTCTTAAATGGCTTTTATGGAAACTAGAACCCTCCGGCACTTACCTGACCGTTGTACCGGAACTTATCCCGCAGAATTGGAGTATCAATGAAATCAAAAAGATTCTTATACAGAATTATGTTATTAACTTTGACCTCGCAAAGATTGAAAGAGCAATTAGAAACCCCTCCGGAGAACAGGAGCTTGTAGGCCCGCCTCTTGAGCTGTTTGAACATGGCAAACGCAGATACATGAAACTGCAAGTTACCCCTATGCAGGTACTTTTTGCCATGGACGCCGGCGTGCTGCAGACAGATTACCGCATAACCGTTGCCGATGTGCTGTTTCTTTTGTCCGAAAAAGCCGTAGTTTACGGGATAGATTACGAAACAATAGATGAAATTATATCAAATGAAGTTTACGGGCGTGAGTTTATAGTGGCAAACGCCGTGCCTCCCGTAGCGGGGCAAGATGCCGTTATAAACGAGGTCGTTACAATAGACCCGGATATAAAACCATTCTTAAATGAAGATGGAACCGCAGACTTTAAAAAATGGGATAACATAAGGCAAATAAAACAGGATGAAATTATATGCAGGCGAATTCCGCCAACTCCGGGCATACCCGGAATCAGCGTGTTCGGGTACCCTCTATCGCCAACTCCGGGTGAAGATTTTGCTCTGCCGCAGGGTGTAAATACCAAAGCAATAGATAATGAAACAAAACTTGTAGCTGCCAGAAACGGTTTTCTCTACCGAGACCAGCGCTATATTTGCGTGGGTTGCGTTTATGTGATAGACGGCGATGTTGATTTTAAAACCGGAAACATTGAATACTTCGGCGATATTCTTGTCAAGGGAAATGTGATATCGGGATTCTCAATTGTTGCAGACGGCAATATATCCATTCATGGCAGTGTGGAAGCCTCACATATAGAGTCCAAAAAAGGCAGCATAACCTTCAAAGGCTCTGTTTTTGGGCAAAACAAGGCAACAATCATCGCAGATAAAAACATAAATGCGGAGAACATTCAAGACTCTAACCTCAAAGCCGGCGAAATAGTCAAGGTTAAAGGGCAAATTCGCAATTGCAAAATTGAAACCAGACACCTGGAACAGCCTTCAGACGGGCAGATTATAAGTAGCACTGTTCTTTTCAGCGGATACTTGAAATGCGGATGCATAGGCGGAAAAGCAGAAGCTGTAAATGAATTCACCCTGTTAGACATTGACCGCCGGCTGCACAAAAGAGAGCTTATGAACGCAAACGAGCTTTTGCAAAAACTGCTCGGAGCCATAGATGTTCTGCAAGGCAAGTTTTTGGAGATAAACCCCTCGGATACAAGCCCAGAAGCCATAAATCAGAAAAAGATCTTGACCTCCAAGCTCGACACCTGCAATCACAGCAAAGAACAATTGCTGATAAAACGAAAAAGACTGACCAAATTAATAGAGATGATGCCGGACAAGGAAGCCCTGGTAACCGCATATACACTTATGCCCGTACTCAAGCTTTCAATGTATGGTTCCATAAGAGAATTCAAGCATGAATTAACGCACTTGCAAATAGGATGGCGAAATGGCTCCGTTAAAATGGAAGGCATTTAGTTTACTATATTATTATTGGAGATAAAATATGTCTGAATGCACAATAAAAGATAACGATGGCTACTTCCAAATTGTTGATTTTAATCTGGAAGCTGACGATTTTCATGATATTTTTCAAAAGATAGAAGACGCTCTGCTCTTAAAGAAGCAAGACTTGCTCTTCTCGCTTGCTACTGTCGGGGTACTTTACAGCTCACACCTTGCCATGCTGGTTAGAATTCATCAGTTGATGCACAAAAACAGCTTGCGCTTTGTGATCTCTGATATTTCTGCGGAAATAAAAAACCTGCTGCAAATAACCCAGCTAGACAGCATTTTTTCAACCTATGAAACTGTAGATGATTTTAAAAACAGTTTAAAAAAAATAGCTGAAGAGAAAACACAGCCGCAAATAAATTTTGAATGGCAAATAACAAAAACCGATCAGGATGTTGCCAATGTAATATGCCAAGGGAATATGTTTGCCGGAGAGCAGTTAGACAAATTGCAGGAAAGCGTCTCGGATTTTTACAGCATAATTTTTGATTTCTCAAATTTGCAATCCATGGACAGCGCTTCCATAACCTTTTTAGACAAGTTTGCAGATAACCATTCCGTATCCGTTGCCGGAGCAAATGAGGAACTAATTGAGCAGTTCCGCCAAAAGCTCATCTACGGAAAAATGAAACTCCTGTAAAACACAATGCCCAGCCTGAGAGCTTTGCTCCTTAGATTGTTTTTGGTCGGTTTGGCCATATTTGTCATTGTTCTTTTTATAAAAAAATCAAAGCCCGAGCTTGATGCGCAAAGTTTTGCCGAGCAGAATCCCGAATGCAACGAAATTAAAATACATTCAAAAAAAGAAGCCCTTATGGAATGTTTTTTCCATTTTGAATCGGTTGGAGACCTTCTAGGGGAAGATACCCTTTACATGCCCATGGCAAGGTTTATAGGCGATAGATTCCCCAATGAGCTTCCTCTAAGGGTAAAACATATATTTTCCTGGCCAAACGAAGTGACTGAGTCCATAAGAATTTCAGGAAAAAACATAAGCGTAATACGTAAAGAAAATGCCATTTGGCGAAACGAACATACTGGCTGCAAATTCCCAGGCCTCTGCCCTGTTATGCCGCTAAAAGGCTCGGCCATACCGCAGCAATTCGCAAAGGAAGATCGCCAGGCAGAGCGAATTTTCAGAAACAAATTCAGTGCGATAGGCGAAGCTCCGGTCAATGCTATTTTGCCCGGGAAAATATTAAAGATTGAGCAACATCCGCTTTTTTCCGTAACTATTTACCATGGCGATAACATATATTCAAAAACCAGCGGACTCAACTTTTTAAGCGACGATACATATACAGGCAAACTCATTTCTCCGGACCAGCCCATAGGCTTTTTGCCGCCAATGGATACCGCCTTTATTTTTGTGGAAATTATCCGCAATGGGAAGTATGAGCTGTGGGAGAAGTTTTATGAGGAGAGCAGGTAAGCAAAGCAACAGCTTGTGCTGCGATTCCCTCTTCTCTGCCTGTGAAGCCCAGTTTTTCTGTGGTTGTGGCTTTTATGCCTATTTTTGACTCTTCTATTTCCAGGGTTTTGGAGAGGATGGCCTTTATTTTTGCACGATGTGGGTTAATTTTTGGCCTTTCTGCCATCACAATGCTGTCTATGTTTTCTATTTCAAAACCAAATTTTGAAATTTCTTCTTTTACATTTTTCAAGAGTATTTGGCTGTCTATATCTTTGAATTTTTGATCTGTGTCCGGAAAATAAGTACCTATATCCCCAAGCCCGGCGGCTCCAAGCAAGGCATCACAAATAGCGTGGGTTAGCACGTCTGCATCGCTGTGGCCCAAAAGGCCTTTGCTATGCTCAATTTCCACGCCTCCGATAATGCATTTTCGCCCTTCAACAAGGCGGTGAACATCGAATCCTATTCCTATTTTGAACATGCAATGAATGTAGAAAAAAAGGTTAGCGGTTAGCAGTAGGCAGCCATAGGCCAGCAGCAATTAATGATTATTTTAATCATTAATTTTCTATATTCTGCTTTATGTCATTTTATGCGGTAGCGGATAAGGAGCCTTTGGCTAAGGCTCGGTTCAAAAAAGAGAGTGTGGGTTCGCAGAATTATGCTATGGAGCTGGGGTGAATTTAAGGATTTATAGGATTTGTAACGAACCCGAGTTCTTTGGCGACTGCGAGCATGTTTTTGTCGAAGGAGCAAACTTGTATTTCATTTTTGCCGTGTTTTTTGCTTATATCAAGAACGGTGGCTATGTGAATGGCATCGAGGCTTTTACATTTGGAAAGCATATCATAATTGCTATGCACGGAATATTCAAAAAATTCGTTAATATCTCTGTAAAAAACATCGTTCAAAAATTTATTGAGATCTTGCAATCTTGTTGCAAGCCATTCACTATTAACTTTATTAGCTATATCTCTGTAATTTCTTCTCAAAACAATGTTTGTTTCAAATCGGAGAAGAATGGAGCTAACTCTGACATTATTGTTCCTCCAAATAGCAAGAGCCTCCTCTGTTCGAGGTTCATTCATCAAAATTGTGAGCAAGATAGAAGAGTCGAAATAATTAATCATAAACTAAAATCTATCCGAGCGACAATATTCGTAGTTAGCCCACCAATCTTCGTGTTTTATTTTGGGTTCTGTGTCAAGCCAAGCAGGTCTTTCTATTTGTTTAGGACTTCTTTTAGGCAAGCTAGCCCTGCCAGCCTTTGCTTCTTCAATCATCCATTCAACGAAATTAGCCTCTTGTTCGTTATTAACAGGGTACATCACTCCGTTGCCGAGGTCTATAACTCTATGGTAAGGCTCTTTGGCTGCCCCGACTTTGGCTTTTGTGGTTGTGGAAGTTTGCATAGTAGTAATATACAAAATGAGTTCAAGGAGGCGGCGTGAAAGATTTCACTTCTGCCATAGTTATAGGTTCAAGCGGATTTATAGGGACGCACCTTTGCCGTGCCTTGTCAGAAAAAGGCGTGAAGGAAATACGCAAAATAGATATAAAATCCGAAACTCCGGTGGATATTCGCAAACCTTTCGATATAGAGGGCAATTTTGGCGAAAATACGGTAATATTCAACCTCGCTGCAATTCACAGAACGCCCGGGCACAAAGACAACGAGTACTTTGAAACCAATATGCTTGGCGCAGAGAATGTCTGCGGCTTTGCAAAAAAGCATAACATAAAGACAATGGTTTTCACCTCCAGCATTTCTCCTTATGGGGCAAGCGAAGAGCAAAAAACGGAAGAAACATTGCCCACTCCGAACACTCCTTATGGAATCTCAAAACTGGTTGCAGAACATATTCACAGAGAATGGGCGGCAAGTTCCTCTGAGCATTTTTTGAGCATAGCTCGCCCAGGCATTGTTTTTGGCAAGGGCGAGAATGGCAATATGACCAGGCTTTACAAGGCCCTGAAAAAACGACGGTTTGCTTACGCCGGCCGCAAAGACACAGTTAAAGCCAGTGTTTATGTGAAGGATTTGACTCGCATTTTAGTTGAGATGGTGGAGAAACCTAAAGAACGGATGCAGATTTACAACTGCACATATTTCCCAGCCCCAACTATTCAAGAAATCGCAGAAGCCATGAACAAGGTGACTGGCTTGAATCGGTCTATTCCTTACATTCCGAAAACTCCTCTTATGGCAGCAGCATCTGTTGCCGGCATGTTTGGCGGCCTAGGTCTTGGCATTTGTCCTGAACGAGTTCGCAAGCTTATGGTTTCAACTAATATTAGCGGAGAGAAGTTGAACAGGGATTATCCGCTGCGGTTTGCATTGGGTGATGCTTTTGCGGATTGGCTTAAGGATTGTGACGGGAGGGAGCTGGAGTGAATGTGTCTCTGATAATTCCCACTTGCAACGCAGAACCATACTTGGACAGCTTGTTTTCCGTTCTGGAAGCGCAAACCATGCCCATAAATGAGATTATAGTTATTGACTCTTCTTCAAATGACAATACTGTTGTCATGGCTAAAAAACGCAAGAATGTGAAGACTATGGAAATAAATCGGGCCGAATTCAATCATGGCACTACAAGGCACAAGGCGTTTTTGGAAAGTATTGGAGACATAGTTTGCTTTTTAACGCAAGATGCTTTGCCTGCGAATGAATCTTACATAGAAAATTTAACGAAACCCATTCTGGAAGATTCTAAAATTGCGATGGCTGGAGGCAGGCAAGTAGCCAGAAAAAACGCCAGAAACAGCGAAAAATTCGTGCGCCTTTTTAATTATCCTGAAACAAGCAAAATTTGGGGCAAAGAGGATGTAAGCGAACTTGGCATAAAGGCTTTTTTTCTTTCCGATAGCTGCTCTGCATATAGCCGTAGCGCATACATGAGTGTGGGTGGTTTTGAGAAAAATATTCTTACAAACGAGGATATGGAGATTGCGGCTAGGTTTTTGGATGGAGGATACAAACTTGCGTATCAGGCGGATGCAGAGGTTTATCATTCGCATAATTATACATTGCTTGAGCAGTTCAGAAGAAATTTTGATGTTGGGGCTTTTTTGTCTATGTATCCCGAGCATTTTTCCAAGGCAAAGACAAAAAATGAAGGCATGAAGATGGCTAAAAAAGTTTTTGGGAAGTTACTTAGGGGGAAGCATTTTTTTGAGGCTGTTTATTGCGGCGCAGATTTTTCAAGCAGATTTATTGGGAATTTTATGGGTTCAAGGTATAAAAGACTGCCGCAGGCTTGGGCTAAGAGAATGAGTGGGCAGAAAGCGTGGTGGGAGGGGTGATGATTCCCAAGATGATCCATTATGTTTATATAACAGACAAGGTTCCTGATAAAACACAGAGGTATATTGATACTTGGAAGATTGCAAATCCTGATTATGAAATAATCCGTTGGAGCAAGGAAAATTTTGATATGAATTCTGTAGAATGGGTAAAGCAAGCTGTAGAAGCAAAAAAATGGGCTTTTGCAACTGATTATATTCGTCTTTGGGCGTTGTATAATCATGGTGGAATTTATTTGGATGCAGATGTTGAATGTTTAAAGTCTTTTGATGGTATTTTGCATTTGCCTTATTTTTTAGGCAGAGAGCATAGCAAAGGCATAATTGAGATGGCGGTTTTAGGAGCGGAACCAAAATGCGAGTGGATAAAAGACTGCCTGGATTATTACAGAGACAGAAGCTTTATTTTGCCTAGCGGCGAATTTTCCATGGAACCGATTCCGCATATTATGCTAAGAATTTTGGGCAATAAATACGGATTAAAGCGGATAAAAAATACACAAGAGTTCAATAAAAATTCCAAAGAAATTCAAGTTTTGCCAATTGATTTTTTTAGTCCAAAGCCTTGGGATAGCGAAAAATTTACAGTAACAAAGAATACATATACGATTCATTATTTTGAAAAGAGTTGGGAACCTCATGAAAAATGGCACTCAAGGATATCTCGCAATATAAAATGCTTTGTTAGAAAGATTATAGGTAGTAAAAAATACTCGAATTTTATGTGGTTCTTATATGCGAGGAATCTAAAATGAAAAAACATATAGTTTTATTTAATGATAATGTAAATAAAAGCGGTGGAACTGAACGGATGGCAATTCTGTTGGCCAATGAATTATATTTAAGAGAATTCAAAATAACATTGCTTAGTTTGTATATAGGAAAAGGAACATTTTTTCCTCTGAATCCGGGAATAGAAATTGAATATTTAAGCAACTTGAAATTTAAGCCATTAAAATACATAGCAGATATTTTTCGCATGAGAAAAGTGCTGAAAAAAATACAACCGGATATCGTTATAAGCATAAATAATATGTTTTTCAGGACTTTACCGGCTTCAATAGGCTCAAAATGCAAATTATATTCATGGCATCATAATGTAAAATATGGCGTTTATTCTAAACTTTCTTTTAAGATGCTCAATATTCTGATAACTAATGTTTCAGATCTATTCATTCTATTGAGCGAATCAAATGCGAATTTTATAAGAAAAAAATATAATAATAAAAAAGTCACATTTATCCCAAATCCGCTTACAATTAAAAATAAAATTACCCCAAGTTGTTTACAGAATAAAATTGTTCTTTATGCAGGCAGAATTTGCAAAGAAAAAGGAACCGATTTACTTTTACAGGCTTGGAAAATTGTTTATGAAAAATTCTCTGATTGGCGTTTGCAAATCGTAGGACAGTTGGACGAGAAATTTCTTTTTGAAAAGACGGAAGGAGTTGTAATTAATAATGCAACTGCAAATATAGGGGAATTCTATGAATCCGCATCTATATTCGTTATCCCATCCAGAACAGAAAGTTTGCCGTTGGTTGTGATTGAGGCAAAATCTTTTGGCTTGCCTATTGTATCAACAAATTGGGGGATGAACGCTAAGGACATGATACAAG
>Ga0209755_10003964_pt1 | contig 17923 bp, 18 predicted proteins | sample TergutCo191P1_FD_187301 | JGI IMG/M metagenome (GOLD analysis project Ga0209755, IMG submission 187301) | Cornitermes sp. P1 segment gut microbial communities from Petit-Saut dam, French Guiana - Co191P1 (SPAdes) (version 2) | ecosystem: Host-associated > Arthropoda: Insects > Digestive system...
TTAAACCCAAATGCTCCAAGCCATGCATCTCCACCATCCGGATCGTTGGACGCAATGGATATTGTGTATTCTCCCGCTGCTGCATAAGTATGAGTAATACCTGCGCTTGTTAAAGCATTTTGCGGAGCACCGGCATCGGTGCTGGCTTTTTCTTCAATAGTTTCATCTCCCCAGTCAATTTTCCAATTATAGGATTTGCCCCAGTTAGAGTTACCACCTAGCATTCCGCTGAGCGGTATGGCGAATTGCTCGCCGGCTGCTACTTTTACTTTTAAATTGAACAGTTCGCCAACCATAAAATCAACATTTAAGCGCCGCATTAGAATAGCTCCGCCGCCATCAAGGTTTGCCGAAACAGATACCAAAACAAACGCCCTGTATATTCCAAATTCCAGCCCTTCTTTTGGCTTTATGCTAAACGATTGACTTGAACCTTTGCCAATTCCATTGCCGGAAATGCCGGTTAAATCAAGTTCAAACTTGTCTGCATCTTCTCCGGTAATATTAAAAATCGGTTTACCGACCGGTAGAGTTCCCGTGTTTGTCACTGTAATAAATCCCTGTGGCGCAATAGTGTAATCGACTATTGCCGTGAGTATTACATTCGATTCGCTAAGTTCTATATCGTGGTCATCTGTCACCATTTTCAATTTGCCGGGAGGATCATAAGCCACATAGCTTCCCCCATCTGCACGGAAATATTTGGCATCGCCCCAGAGATCCGTATCGGTTGGACCTTTTGCGTCTTTATTCACAAAAACGCCATATTCCGCAACTTTTGTAACCCAAATTTCCATTTCGTCTTTAAGCGGAGGGGCGAGCGTGATATACCTGTTTCCTGCCATATAAACGTTGCTCGAAGAACCATCGGCTTTGTAATTGCCTTTAATCACTGCGCTTCCACCAAGCCTGAACACGCTTGGAGTTTTGTCCGGATTTTTATCCGTGGAATACGGCGAGTTTGCAAAATGTACACCACCGCTATAGCTTGTAGCGCTTGTGCCGCACTGGTTTCCAGTGATTATGCCGCCGCTCATATTGAATGTTGCCCTAAGCGCATATATATACACGCCGCCTCCGGAAAGGTTGGTCTTGTTTCCCGTAATTAAACCGCCGCTCATATTGAAAGTGCCGGAACTATCAACGTAAACTCCGGCACCGTTATCGCCGCTGATATTGTTATTTTGCAATGTTGTGCCGTCATTCATATTGAAAATTCCGCCACCTGTAACACGGACAAGCGCTTTGTTAAGGAAAGGCATTTCATGGGCAACTTTGCTTTTCCCGTCAATGGTAATATTTTGCAAAACCAGAGTGCCTTTTTGCACCAAAAACAGATGCTCCGTTGTTTCTCGGGAAAGTGTGCGCGGCGTTGATGTTGCGCTCATTATGGTGAGAGTGCGGCCTGGGTTATTTATTGTTAAGCGCGTAATTTCAAAATCTGCGCCAATGATAATGTTCACATCTGATTTACCGGCATTAAATCTCTCTACTGCTGCAATTAATCCGGCTGAATTAAAAACGATTTCTTGGGGAGTTTGCGACCAGGCGCTCACAGCAAAAAACAAAACTGCTGCCAGAGCTTTGATGTTCCTGATAGTTACCATAATGTGTCCTCATTTTGACAATGTATTGACGATCAATATAGTAAGTTATCCTACACTCTTCTCCAACTTCAGCGTTAGCAGGGACCTTGCCTCGCTGGCAAACTCACCCGGCAGCTCTTTAAACACATCTTTGCTAAAGCCCCCAACCACCAGCCCTATTGCATCTTCCCGAGCTATGCCCCGTTGCTCCAGAAAAAACAGCATATCTTCGCTAATTCGGCTTGTACTGGCCTCGTGCTCCGTTTTTGCGCTTTTATTTTGGGTAATTATCACGGGAAAAGTGTGCGCTGCGCACTTGCTCCCTACCAGCATGCTGTCGCACTGGGTATAGTTTGCGGCATTTTCTGCATTTGCTCTTATTTCAACCAAACCCCTGTATGCGTTTGAGCTTTGGTCTGCGGATATGCCTTTGCTTATGATTGTGCTTTTTGTGTTCTTGCCTATGTGAATCATTTTTGTGCCGGTATCTGCCTGCATCTTGCCGTTGGTCAGAGCTACCGAGTAAAACTCCCCGGAAGATCCTTCGCCCAGCAAAACGCAACTCGGATATTTCCAGGTTATAGAGCTACCAGCCTCGACTTGGGTCCAGCTCACGTGGCTGCTCTTGCCTTTGCATAAGGCTCTCTTTGTCACAAAGTTATACACGCCGCCTTTGCCGCTTTCACGGTCTCCGGCGTACCAGTTTTGCACGGTGCTGTATTTTATGTTCGCATTATCCAGAGCCACAAGCTCAACAACTGCGCTGTGCAATTGGTTGCTGGAAAACTCCGGCGCAGTGCAGCCTTCAAGGTAGCTAACTTGCGCATCACAGTCTGCTATGATCAGTGTGCGCTCAAACTGCCCGGCTTCTTTGTTGTTGATTCTAAAATACGTGGATAAATCCATTGGGCATTTAACGCCCGCAGGAATATAAACAAAACTTCCATCGCTGAACACTGCGCTATTTAACGCAGAATAATAGTTGTCGCCGGGTGGCACAACAGAGCCAAGATATTCCTCAATCAGCTCTGGATAATCTTTAACTGCGTCGCCAAAACTGCAAAAAATCACGCCTACTTCCAAAAGCTTTTTCTTATGGCTTGTGTAAATAGAAACGCTGTCAAACACTGCATCCACCGCAACGTTTGCAAGTCTTTTCTGTTCGTTGAGCGGAATGCCGAGCTTTTCAAATGTTTCCAAAAGCTCGGGGTCAACATCTTCAATGCTTGCATGTTCTTTTTTATTTTTCGGTGCGCTGTAATATACTATGTCTTGCAAATCAACTTGTTCAAATTTGAGTTCGCCCCAAGTCGGCGGTTTCATGGTTAAAAACTTCTCATAGCTTTTTAGCCTGAAATTCAAAAGAAATTCCGGCTCTTTGCGAATGCGGCTAGCTCTGCGAATAATCTCCTCCGAGAGCCCCTTTTCAAAGGATTCCGTTTCAATGTCGGTTACGAAGCCGTATTTGTAGGGAGTGGATTGGAGCATTTTTTTACCAAATATACAAAACTGAAAAATTCTATATTGTACCCCATGACAACACAGCCAAACGTTCCTCAATCTTACAGGTATCTCACTTTTGCCTTAATTGTAATAGTTATAGGTTCAATTGTGATTTCCGGTGCATTTTATACCGTTAAAGCCGGCGAAAAAGCCATTGTTTTCACTTGGGGTGAAATAACATCGGTTACCAGCGAAGGTTTGCATTTTAAAATTCCGATGATGCAAACCATCTCAAAAGTGGATATTCGCACGCAAAAAGCAGAAGCCCCTGCACAGGCGGCTTCCAAAAATATGCAAACGGTTTCGACTATTGTAACCCTGAACTACCATCTGAACCCTAATAAACTGGATGTTCTGTATGCAACTGTAGGCTTGGAAGTTGAAAATAAGATAATAGCGGCTCGTATTCAGGAAACGGTTAAAGCCGTGGTTGCCCGCTATACCGCAGAAGAACTTTTGACCATGCGCGAGCAGGTGAAAAATGAAATCTCTGAGAGCTTGACCCGGCAGCTTTTGGACTATCATATAATAGTAGGTGCCGGCGGAGTGCAAATAACCAACTTTGAATTTAGCCGAGGCTTTAACGAAGCTATTGAAGACAAACAGGTTGCCGAACAAAAAGCCTTGACTGCAAAAAATAATCTCGAAAGAATCAAGGTTGAAGCAGATCAAAAAGTTGCCCAGGCAAGAGGCGAAGCAGAAGCTATTCGCATTCAGGCAGATGCTATACGCGCACAGGGCGGCAAAGAATACGTAAATCTTAAAGCTATTGAAAAATGGGATGGCAAATTACCGGTTTATACAGGCGGCAATGGTCCAATGCCGTTTTTGGAGGTTAAATGAAATTATTAGCTTTGATAATATCTTTAGCTTTTATAATCGGTTGCGAAAAAAAAGAGCAAAGTGCTACGGATATAATAAAGAAGCGTGGGGTTTTGCGTGTTGCTGTTTCAGGCGATGATCCGCCTTTTGGCTACATAGATAATCGGGGTAAAAACCAGGGTTATGAAATTCGCTTTGCAAAGAGGCTTGCCGCAGAGCTTTTGGGAGATACTGCGAAAATAGAATTTATAATTGTTGAGCCGTCTGCCCGCATTGATGTTTTGCAGAGCGACAAGGCAGACATAGTTCTTGCAAATTTCACGCATACATTGGATAGGGCAGAAATAGTTGATTTTGCTCACCCTTATATGAAAGTATCCATAAGCGTTGTTTCGCCAAAATCTGCGCCCATAAGAAGCGTTGATGAGTTAAATGGCAAAAAGTTAATCGTATCCAAAGGCACAGTTTCCGAAGAATATTTCCTCAATAATCATCCGGGAGTGGAAATTTTAGCCTTTGAGCAGATACATGAAACTTTTTTAGCGTTAAAAGACAATAGGGGGCATGCACTCGCAGAAGATAACGGAGTTGTATTTATATGGGCACAGGAAAATCCGAACTTTGAAGTCGGTATTGGCTCTTTAGGTTCGGTTGGTGGTATTGCTCCTGCGGTTAAAAAGGGTAATGCAGAACTGCTCGCTTTTATAAATAAAACTATTGAAAAACTGGAGAAGGAACAATTCTTTCTTAAGAACTTTGAGTCAACGCTCAGGCCATTTATGGGCGCAGACGCAAAGCCAAACGATTTTATAGTTGAAGGCGGCAAGCTTAATTAAGAGCAAACCTGGTTTCTCCCGTTTTCCTTTGCTTTGTACAGCAATTTATCTGCCATATCATAAAGTACTTGAAAATTGTGTTCTTTTTGCGGAACAAGGCTTGCAACGCCAATGCTTATGGTAACGGAAACACAATTATCTGTGTTATTGATTTTAGTGTTTTTTTTCCATACATCCTTTCTAATGGACTCTGCCATTTTAACGGCATCTTCCTTACTGGTGCCAACAAGCAGAATTCCAAACTCTTCGCCGCCCAATCGCGTTACAAAATCATCTTCACGTCTCGCATATTTCACCAGAACATCGGCAATGCTTTTTAAAACAATATCGCCTACGCTGTGGCCGTAAGTATCGTTGCATTGTTTGAAAAAGTCTATATCTATCATCATTAAAGAAATGGGCTTTTGCTCCATTTTCATTCTTATAAAAATCGATTCTATGTTATTGTCAAAATAACGCCGGTTAAACACCTGAGTCAGCGGGTCTGTAAGGCTTTCCACCTCTATTTTTTCTTTTTTTCTTTGCTTCCTGCCCATAAGCAAAATCACAAAAACGGAAACCAATATTATTACGGCTATGAAAATTGAAACCGGAATGATGAATGATTTGTTGAAAAAGAAATTTTTTGTTGCATAGAACGGCTGGACGGGCATTTTCGAAATTAAAACAAAATTTCTGTCAAAAATAGGAGTGAAAAATATGTAAAAATCGTCATCCGTTGCAAATAAAATCGAATAGGAAAAAATTTTGTCCCAATAGTCGCTTAAAGCCAATGTGTCAAGATTATGTTCTGTTGAAATTATAAGATTTTGAGAATAATCAAACATATATATTTGATGTTCCGAAGACTTTTTGTGCTTTTGAAGTTCTCTTGCCAACCTGTCTAAATAAAGAGAATGCGACACAACTCCTATATCTTGCCCTTTGTTGTTGTAAATATTCATGGAAAAATCCATCAATGTTTTGTTGCTTAAAGAGTCATGATACGGCATGGTGAAAGCAATTTTTCCATTGGCTTTTTTTGCGTTCAAAAACCAATGGCTTTGGATACTGTCGCTGTTTGAGGCAACATGAATATTGTGAATATCGGATGTTAGCTTGATTTTCCCGTTTATATAAGCTTCATGCAACTCTTTTGGGCTGGATGTTTCTATTAAATGTGAAGATATAAGCTTGGATTCTAGCAGGGAATATTCTATTTTTTTTAAGTAGAGAGACACTTCGCTTAAAAGATTTGAATTTTCCAAATATATACTTTCTTTTGTTTGTTCGGCCAAAAATGTTCTGAAGTTAAAAATCAAAAATACTGTGAATAATAAAATGCAGGTTAAAATAGCAATCATTGACAGAAAAACCGTCAAACTTTTATTAAGTCCTCTTTTTTTTACTTCAACGATCATGAAAGAAAAAATAGTAAACCGAATTTACTATATTCCTTCCTATGCCAATAACAAAAAGCGATTTGATTAACGAAACCGCAATCTCGTGCGGAGTTACCAGAGATTATGCGAGAATTTCAGTAGAGCAATTTTTTGATGTTGTAAAAGACTTTATCAAAGACGGCAATTCTTTGGAGATAAGAGGCTTCGGTACATTTTCTCCCAAGACCTGCAGCCCGAGGCAAGGTCGTAATTTAAAAACAGGAGAGCTTATACCCTTAGCTTCAGGTAAAAGCATGAGCTTCAAATTTTCGTCTGAACTTAAAGCTAAGATAACAGGCTCTGCATCTAATGTTAATTCAATTGCCAGCAAACAGGTTCAAGTTCGTGAGCTTCAAGAAGCCGGTTCGCTTTAGAGAAATGCCCGCATCCGAGAAAGCCTCTGTGTGCGGATAAAGGCGAAGGGTGGGGAGCTTCCAGGATAAGATGATTTTTATTTTCTGCGATTAAGAATTTCTTTTTGCGCGCAAAGCTTCCCCAGAGCATAAACACCAAATTCTCTTTGTGTTGAGAGAGTCTTTCAATTATCTTGTCTGTGAACTTTTCCCATCCTATGTGAAAGTGCGATGCAGGCGAATTTGCCCTTACCGAAAGCGATGAGTTGAGCAGCAGCACGCCTTGTTTTGCCCATGCCTCCAGATTGCCGTGGGCAACGGGTTTAACGCCTAAATCCTGTTCCAGCTCTTTATAAATATTCAGCAAACTCGGAGGAATGTCAATCCCGATAGGAACGGAAAAAGAAAGGCCGTGAGCTTGTCCGGCACCGTGGTATGGATCTTGCCCCAAGATCACGATTTTTGTTTGAGGTACGGGGCACAGGTCCATAGCGTTGAAGAATAAATTTGCCGGAGGATAAACTGTGTATTGTTTTCTTTCTTGAATTATTTTGCTTTTGATTTCTGCGAACCAGGGTGTTTCAAAGAGGTCTGCGAGCAGATTTAGCCAGGAGCTTTCGAGTTTAACCATATACATTCCTCTGCGAGCAATACGGGTATATTTTGCCTGATAGGATAAGCTCTGGTTCCATCTGCTGTTACAAGGGTATCATTTTCTTGGTGCAGAGGCTGTTTGGTCACCGGGCAGCATAGAATTTCGAGCAAGTCTTTGGATATCATGTGGGGAATATAGAAAATCTTTCCAAATCCTCATCGCTGCGCAAATGCAAACTCCTGTCAAAATTAAGCTTTAATGGTGCGCCCTTTAAACCGAATTCTTCAAAAAAAGTCTTTAGCAAATACCTTTTATAAGATTCATCCACCAAGTCAGGATAAGGCGTCTCTATTGCTATCACAGGAGGGTCAGTCAAAATTTGGCAAGCCCTTTTCAACAGCACAGAATGCCCGCTCCGCGAATGATGCGGATTTTTCTCAATAGCCGCTTTAAAAGTTTCCGCAACTCTATCCCTGCCTATAACTTTTTTGCAATTAGCATAAACAGTCTGAATTTCCTGCAACAATCTGTGAACACGCAAACCTTCCAACGCACTGATAGCAATAACCGGTACCCACTCAAACAGAGGATCCTTTTTTCTAATTTCTTTGACAATCAAATCAAAACTCTTGGAATCCTTATTCTCCAGAATATCCCATTTGTTAATCGCCAAAATCAAGCCCTTACCCTCTTTGCGAATATCCGTTATAATACGCAAATCCTGGATTTCAAAACCTCGTGATGCATCGAGCAACAACACAACAACATTTGAGCGGCGAATACTCTCCATTGTCCTCATATTGCTGAAAATTTCCACCTCATCTTTTTGCTTTGACACTTTTGCTTTTTTGCGAAGCCCCGCAGTATCTGTAACCTTAAAATGAACTTCATTAAACTTGAAATTGCAATCTATGGAATCTCTTGTTGTGCCCGGAATTTCAGAAACCACAACTCGTTCCTCTCCCAATATTCTGTTGAGCAATGTGCTCTTGCCGGCATTTGGCCTTCCGAGAATAGCAAAGGATATTTCGGTTTCCGCCGCTTTTGCGTTTTCTTTTTGCGGCAACAACGTTATCACTTCGTCCAAAAGACTGAGTACTGCATAACCTGTCAATGCGCTCACCGTTCTCGGAGTTCCCATGCCCAAATTCAAAAAAGCCCAGCCTTCTGCTCTGTCGGTTGCATCTTCGCTTTTGTTAGCAACCAAAATTACGGGTTTTTCCGTTTTCAAAATCTGCTTTGCAAACTGCTCATCAAGAGTGGTAATTCCAACTCGCACATCCACCATAAACAGAATCAAGTCCGCATCATTCACCGCTGCAAAAATCTGCTCTCTAACAGAGTCTGCCAAAACATCAATTTGCTCATCGGTCATAAAACCGCCTGTGTCCACAAGCGTGAATTTAGTTCCATGCCACTCGGCTTCCTGGTAATGGCGGTCTCTGGTAACGCCTTCTCTATCGCTTACAACGGCGGCTCTGCGCCCCAAAATGCGATTAAATAAGCTGGACTTGCCCACATTGGGTCTGCCAACTATGCATACAATCGGTAAATCAGCCATCACTCTCCACTAACCCAAACATTCTTTTTGCCAAAAATAGAAACTAATTTCTTCAAGTTTTCCCTTGTAGGAGAAATTTTGAACTGAGAAGTTTCCGTTTTGTACTGGTATCCGGCATTATCGGAGAAGTAAAAATGCAGGGCAGCCCCTTTATCCTGTTTATTTTCCTTGAAAAAATCTTCAGCTTCGGCTATTTGAAAATTAGTGTCCGTTTCAATGTGAAAAACCTTTGCTTTCTTTATCTTGTCTTCCAAATATTCCATGGAAGTCAGCATTAACTGCGGTTTATAGTTGAAAGAAGATATTTTCAATCGTCCCTTTGCCAGAATAAGAGAACCCTCTATTAGCTTTTGTTTCAAGTTGGGCCAATCTTTCTGTCCGCAAAAAGCTTCCATTTTGTCATTTTCGTCTTGCAATACCAATGTGGCAAAAACCTTGCCCTCTTTTGAAGTTCTTTCTCTGACTTCCAGCAAAAACGCAGCGGTTTTTACATCGTATTTGGTATCGAGCAACTCATTTATTTTTGTCTTGTCAGAGACGGCAAAATTCGTGAAGCCCTTAATTTCCGCATAGTATTCATCCAAAGGATGCGCACTTATTTGCACACCTAAAACTTTCTGCTCCTTAGCAAGGCTGTCTAAAAAAGACCAGTCTTCCAGTTCTTCCAAAGCCGGTTCCTTTTCAAAATCCGAACCGAACAAACCCATTTGCGCAGACTGTTTTTCCGCTTTCCACACAGGTGCTTCTGCCAACGCCTTTCCCACAGACGCAAGTTTCTGAGCACGAGTTCCGGGCAATGAATCCAATGCACCGGCTTTTGCCAAGCTTTCCAGCGCAATTTTATTTATGGTTACTTTTGCCAGCAAGTTCAATCTTCTCACCATGTCAAAAATGCTTTTATATTTGCCGTTTTGCTTTCTATCCAATTCAATATCTCTTGCCACAACCGCTCCACAGCCTTTTATCTGCGAAAGACCCCATCTAATAGCCTTGCCTTCAACCACAAAAGCGGAATCGGATTTATTCACATCGGGAGGCAAAACTTCAATTCCCATTCGTTTGCATTCATCAACCTGCATGGGGAATTCTTTTTCCGGATTTTTAACTGCGCTCATAACCGCCGCCATATATTCCTGCGGAAAGTTCGCCTTTAAGTATGCGGTTTGATATGCCACATAGGAATATGTAGCAGCGTGGCTTTTGTTGAATGCGTAGCCGCAGAATGGTCTAAGATCGTCCCAAATTTTTTGTAAAAGAGGTTCAGGATAATTCAGCTTTCGCCCGCACTCCATAAATTCCGGTTGCATTTTCAGCATTTCCGCAGGATTTTTTTTGCCCATAGCCCTGCGAAGAATATCGGCTTTACCCAGAGAGAATCCCGCTAAAACCCGAACTATGTGCATAACCTGTTCTTGATAAACTATAACGCCATAAGTTTCACCCAAAATTGAATTAAGGTTATCGTGATAGCAATTTATAGTCTCTTCTCCGTGCTTGCATCTTATGAATCTGGGAATGTTGTCCATTGGGCCCGGGCGGTAAAGCGCATTCATAGCGATTAAGTCTTCAAGCCTGCTGGGTTTTAGCATTCGCAAATATTTGCGCATTCCAAAAGATTCAAATTGAAATATGCCAACTGTGTTTCCGCCTCTAAATACTTCAAAAGTTTTTTCATCGGTTAAAGGAATTTTATTTATATCCAGCTCAAGTTTTCTGGTTTCCTTGACTGCGTTCACAGTCTCTTGAATCAGAGACAAGTTTTTAAGCCCAAGAATATCCATTTTCAGCAAGCCTATATCTTCTACGTAATGCTTGTCGTATTGCACTGCGGCAATTTCGCCCTCTGCGTTGCTCAGGCGATAAATCGGCGCAAGCTCGGTCATTTTGCACGGTGCTATGATGAGTGCGGCTGCGTGCGTGCCGGAGTTGCTTATCAATCCTTCAAGTTTTATTGCCAAATCCCAAAATTCCCTGTAGGCATCTGTGCTTTCAATCAGATAATCAAGTTCTTCGTCTCTTGCCCTGACATTTGCTAAATTCAATTTGTCCGAGCCTTCTATATCTTTGCCTTCACCATCTTTTAGCAAATCCAGTTTATTGGGAATTCTTTTTGTAAACATTTCCACATCGCCTCTGGGCATATCCAGCACTCGCCCCACCGCCCCCAAAACGGCTTTTGGTTTCATTCGGCCATAGGTTATCAACTGGGCAATGTTTTCCTCTCCGTATTTCTCTTTAATATGCTCTATCAAGTCGCTTCTGTCCTTATCGGATACATCAATATCTATATCGGGCATGGATACTCGGTCAGGATTCAAAAATCTTTCAAAGAGCAAATTGTATGGCAAAGGATCGAGTTCGGTTATTCCCAAGATATAAGCGACTATTGAACCGGCAGCCGAGCCTCGTCCGGGGCCCATAGGAATGCCTTTGTCTTTTGCCCAGTTTATAAAATCCTGTATTATCAAAAAGTAGCCGGGAACTTTAAGTTTTTTTATTGTGGCAAGTTCAATTTCCACTCGTTCTTTTATTTTTTCATCGTTCAATCCGTCTGTATATCTTGAGTGTATTTTTTCTTCAACCAAGTGCCTCAGATATTCGTTTTCATCTGCAAATTCGTTTGGGCATTCAAAGCGCGGCCAAAATTCTGCGCCTACATTTGTCCGTATTTCCACATTGCAACTCTCTGCGATTTTCACAGTATTTTGCAGAGCTTCTGTGTCTTCCGGGAACAGTTCATACATTTCATCTGTTGATTTTAAGTAAAATTCTTCTGTTGAAAAATAACTGTCGCTGAATTCGGCTAATATTTTTTTCTGTTCCATGCAAAGAAGCGCGGTGTGGAATTGCGCATCTTTTTGAGAGAGGTAATGCACATTGTTTGTGACAACGAGCTGCCTGTTATTTTCTTTGGCATAGTTTCTTAAAAAATCATTGACAAGAATTTCCTCTTCAATAAAATGGTTTTGCAGCGCAAAATAGATATGTTCCCGATCAAATATGTTGCATAGTTTATCTAAAAACTGTTTTGCTCTATTTTCCATATTTCCGCAGATGTCTCGCCCAAAGCGGCTTGCAAAGTCCCCAGCTATTGCTATGAGCCCATCTTTGTGCGCAGACAGGAAGTCCAGAGATATTGCGGGAATTTCCTGAAAGCTTTTTGCGGTAGTATATGTTTCGCTTGTTATTTTTATAAGATTTTTATATCCTTCCTGATTTTGCGCCAAAATGGTTAACCTATCATAAGATGATTTGTCGCTTGGTTTTGCGCTGTCGGTTTGTATGTATATATGGCAGCCCAGTATTTTTTTTACATCGGATTTTTCCATGTAAAATTCCAGAATGCCAAACATAAATCCATTGTCGGTGAGTGCTATTGCGTTTTGTCCCAGTTCTTTTGTTTTTTTCAGCAATGCCGGTATTTTTACCGGTGCTTGCAGAAAGGAGTACTCGGAGTGCACTTGCAGGTGCACAAAAGATTTTTCGTTAGTGCTCATAGGTCTAATTTAGAAAACTTAACATTGCTGAAGTGATTTTGAAATTCTTCAGGATGCTCTGTGTGAATGGGCATGATGAATTTTGGTTTTACTGTTTTCACAACCTCTTTGATGGAATCAATGTCTGCATGGCCGCTGGTGTGCAGGTATTCATGTTTGTAAGAATTTAAAAAACTGTATCTTGGTTCGTTTAAATAACCTTTCCACATTGAATAAATCAGCAAACATTGATTGGGATAATCAGTGAAATATTTTTTGAGTTTTTCTTTGCTGCTATCGTTGTCGCGAATCAAAAAGCAGAAGCCGTTTTTTGCGGGAACATCATTTGGTTCAAATTTATAAAACGGGCTTTTTTCGCTATGGTTATCGGTGACAATTTTTAGAACTTCTTTTTGGTATGCATCGCCTGTAAAGGGTCTTTTTCTGTTGAATACTTTGTTGTATGCGTGGTAGAATTCAAAAATTCTGTCTATATTTGTGGATGAGCACAAAATGAAAACATATTTGTGTTCCGGTTTTTCAAATAATTCAATAGCTTTGTTGTACAATTCAAATTCCGTTTGTGCTTTTCCTTTTGCGATGTTAGTGCCTTCGCAAATCAGGCAGTCTATGTTTTTAGCAAAATGCTCAAAAACCTTGATTTTGCCTCGTGGCCCATGCAAGCGGAAATCTCCCGTATAGAAAACTTTTTTGCCATTTGCTTCTATTAAAAAGCTGTAAGCATCAAATGCGGAGTGGTCTATCATAATCGGGGTTACTTTAATGTCTCCAAAGGTTAATTTTTGTGCAGGTTTGAATGTTTTTGTCTTGTTTAGGAATTCAAGTTCTTTTTTGTCAACCAATTCGGCTTTTGCCAATCGTTTTGATTTTACCATATTGATTTTTTTTGCGGTATCTCCCATGTAGATTGGAATTTCGGGCAGAGCTTGGGTTATTCTCCCGATGTGGTCGCCGTGGTAGTGTGTTATGAGCAGAGTGCTATTTTCGGCATTTCCTTTTGTGAGTCCGTCAATATTGACTTTTGAGACGGTTTTTTCCTTGTCTTGGGTTAAATCTGCCCCAAGGTCAATAAAGATTTTGGCTTTTTCGGTTGAAATTTCCGTTACGCACCCGCCAATTTGGTCTGCGCCTTTATGAATAGTGATGTTCATTTTCGTTCTCCGTTTTAAGTTTCGTTACCATTAATATAGATAAGCGTAACGACAGTAGCTGTCGCAATTTTCACTTTTTTATTCTTCACAGTCGCAATCTCCTCCAAAGTCTATGCCAGCAGCTAAGGAAGTTAATCCAAAGAGCATTAGCGGTATGAGGCATATTGCGATGAATATCTTGCCGATTAATTTGATTATTTCCATCTTTTTTTCTCCAAGATTAGTGTTTGCATACTCTATAATACGAGTGAACGGCAAAAATCAACACGCTTTTGCCAAAACCTGCGAAATTTCGCAAATTTGCAGGAATGACTTGTGTATTTTTGAAGTGGTATTCATAATAATTTCGCATTTATTTTCGCCAGATTGCACATCAAAATTCAAACTTTTTGCCTTTTCCGAAACATCGACAATTTCAGGCAACTCTTCCAGTTCCTTAAACAAAACCAATCCATTGCAATACGAAACCATAACAGCAAATAAACCAGCATTATCCACCAGCAAAAGATTCGCCTCTCGAATAAGACTCCAAAGCTTTTTCCCAGCCTCATCTACAAGCTCACAAAGCAAAGTAGAATTTCGTACAAAACTGTCATTAAATTTTCTATCTAATTCAATCAAGAATTTCTGCTCATCAAGCTTTTTGGGCAATCCAAGCTCAATTCCAAACAAAATCGCAGAAAGCTTTACGCCTTTATCTGCCTCTTCCATATCCAAAGCCAAAAATTTATTCATATTCTATAATACGAGTGAACAACGAAAATCAACACGCTTTTGCTAAAAATGGCGAAATTTTGCAAATTTGCGGGGATAGTTTGTGTGTTTTTGAAGTCGAAAATCCTAAAGAGTTTGAATTTTCTTTCTCAGAGATTTATCAAAAGTAAATATGGAATATTTTCTATCTTAAAATATCTGGTTAGCAAACTCATCTTAGTCACCATATCTGATTTTCTATTTTCATCTTATGAAAAAGTTCTTAACACTATTGGCTTTGTTAAACATTTCTGTTTTTTCTCAACCTTTCACGGATTCAATAGAAGTAAAAACTGAACCTGCCAAAAAAACATATAATGAAGTTAAGAAAGTTGATTTGATGGGCTTTGTATTACAATTAAGCTTTTTAAACTATTTTAATGCGGGGCTTGGATTAAATTTTGGAGATGGAACAATTATTGGTAGTCACGGCTGGTCAGAAGTATATGGTTTTTTAGTTGAATGTAATACAAAGGAAGAATTACATCTTAGGTTATATTATAACAAAGAAGGTGGTTCTGCTTTATTATTGTGGGGAGCCTCAGCGATGGTAGTTACAGATTTTGACAAAAAAGCAGTTGGAATAGCACCGCATATTGGACTATCTCTTTTGTATTACAGATATAATATCTATACAAAGAGTAAATTTAATCGCCACGAATTAGTATTGTTTCCTATATATCTATTCTAAGTATACGCTTTTGCTAAAACCTGCGAATTTTCGCAAGTTTCAACCCAACAAAGTCTTCCACTTCTTTTAAAATGCCCTTGTTTCCCATTAGATGAAATGGCTCATAGCCTTTTTCTATGAACTCCAGAATGTTATGTTTTTTGTCCAAAGCTTGGAATTTTTCAACTGACATTTTATGCCTTTTCATAAAAGCGTGCATAATTTCCGTTTGCATAAAAAGTGTAGAATTCATATAAGCCTCCAGCTTTCCCAGTCACCCTTTTGTTCATCATTCCACATATCTAAAATATATTCCGCAGTTTCCAAATATAAATAGGATTTTGGCTTTATCAAAAGTTTATAAGTCTCTGTAGCCATAAAAGCACGCAGGGTCTCTGTTGCTGGCTTTTTATTTTTCTTTGCATATTTTTCTACAATCATTGCAGTCAATGAGTCTATGCAGAATTGAATTGTTTTTGCGGTGATTTTCATTTTATTATTCCTTTGCTTTTAAGCGTTAAAATTTTTGTGGCATTGTTATTGGCAAAATAGAATTGCCAAGGCAGTTTTTCCGGTTCAATTTGAATTATCAGCATATCTATAGCTTTGTCGCTTTTAATGTCGCCGTAGGCACCGGCAAAGAATGCCTGTATTGAGGTTCTTGTGTCGTCATTTGCGGTTGGCCCTATTACAATGTCGTATTTATATTTTTGTTTTTTATTTGTTCTGTTTTGAACAACGAAACGCATCCATTCTCTGTCTGCTTTTTGAAATTCCTTTACATTATAATTTTTTAAGAACTCTGTATTCAGTTCATAAGTATAAAGCCAGGGTTTTATTTTTTCTTTGGGTTTTCGCATTAAAGTGATTTCAAGGTTTCTTTTTGCTAGATTTTCGGAGTGTTTTCTGTTTATGGAAGCATAAAATCCCTTTCCAAAGTCTTTGTACGGCTTGCCGAAGGCAGTATCAATACTGTCAAACTCGGAGGTTGAGCCGTGAAAAAGGGTTAAAATGCCTTGTTGCATAGTAGGTAATGTAGAAAACTCAAAAGTAAGCAAAACAACTACGCTTTTGTTAAAACCTGCGAAATTTTGGTATTTCTGCTATCTAGCGTCCATCCGCTTCTCGTTCAATTTCAAAATTCATAAATGCTCCTTTAAATCACTATCTTTTTTTATATTTGCCTCTCCTAAATCCTCTTTAAAAATATTCTCTATTTTCTTAGCAAAATTCAAAATTTCTTTTGCATTTTCTGAGCTTGGCAACTGACCATCTAATAAACCAATATTGCTAGGATAGCGAGACTCCGAATATATACGGTTAATATCAAATAACATTTTTTCATCTATATTCCAATCTTTTATTGTTTTTATAAAATCATATAATTTGAGTAAATCATGAATTTTAGGAAAAGCAAAGTCAAATTCCGTTAAATATGCTTTGAAATATTTTTCAATGGTTTGTTGCGAATGAAATGCCACTTGTCCTGTTAATCTGGAATCACTAATTGCAGCTTCTGCCATAAGCATATCTCGTTCGGCAAAAAATACCCAACCCTTAGCTTTTTCTTTCATACAATATTTTTCCCGTATCTACGATTTCTTTTACAAAAAAGTCCCTATCTTTCAAAAGATATTCAAATTCTGCTTTTGAATATGTTATTATATCCAATGCAATTTTGCGATTTATTTCCAAAACGACAGGATATATCATATCCCACCGCTTCATTCTTTCATCAAAAGTCTTCGCAAATTCATTAGAATCCAACACTACCAGCACGTCCAAATCGCTGTCCTTTGTCGCAATACCTTTGGCATAAGATCCAAACAAAAATACCTTATACGGCTTTAACTCTTTAAGCCGTTCAGTCATTTCATTTATCAAGTGCTGGTTTTGCATAAATGATAATATACAAAATAATATATAGTACGATTAAGTGGTGAAATACGGCGAGCTTTTGCCAAAACCTGCAAAATTTCGCAAATTTGCAGGGATGACTTGTGTATTTTTGAAGTCAAAATTTGGCATATTCATGGAGCTAGAATTTCTGAAATTTTTTCGCCATCCATTTTAAAATACCAACTTTGGAGAATTAGCTCGTCCTTGCCTTCTTTATCAATAGGTAATCGTTTAATCTCTTTTGGTTGTTCATTTTTATAAGGCATAAGAGAAACTGCATATATTTTTAGATTTTTAGGAATCTCACGTTTAAACCCAAACAACTTATACCATAATTCTCCAGATTTACTTCGCAAAAGTGCTTGTAAGAATGTTGCGTATGCGGTGGCTTGCGTTATTACTTTGCTTACGGGTTCGTTTTCATCTTTTAGTTCTATTACGCACAAAGATGTTGCTCCTCCAACTCCAATTCTTGCAAGTATATCTATGCCACCTCCACGTTTGGGTGCGTATTTAATAATATCACTTGCGTTTATTTGGGTTGGAAATTGGAAATCAAACCTATTTGCAATTTTAATTGGCTGGATATTGAGAAGCGGTTTATTTTTACTTTCTTTTTTAGAAAATTCTTTCAAAAGCAAGCTTTCTATTTTGTGTTCTTTAGACTTACTTTCTTCTTCTATGTCTTTAAAAAATTTCCTAAATTCTTGAGCCTTTTTATCTTGAGCCCAAGATACATCTTTAAGCTCTATAGGACAATGAAAATATTTTTTGTTACTTTTATCACTTTCCTTTGTAGAGATCGTTACTATATCGTTCTTAATTTTTAAGAATGCTACATCTTGTCCTTTAAATCTCATAGCTACAACCATATTTCCTTCTTTTGCATTCCCAAGTCTCATATAATAACGAAAAGGCGGCCATTTAAGAAATTTTTTTGCAAAGTTTTTAATTTTGCTTTCATTGTCGTAAAGGTTTTTGGCATAATCAGCATATTTTTTTTGCCAATCAACTTTGCTACATAATAGCTCTTGTATATCTTCAACTGTTTCTAAGAAACTGCTCATCTTTTACCTCTTTGGTTAATTTGTTTCCAGGAATATACAAAATTTCTCCTAACGCAAGCTACGAAGAAAATATTTTGCCTCATAGCCTATGTGCATAGGCGTAAGTCTCTTTTGACTATTTTGACTTGAGTTTTCCGCCTGAAAAATCTTTGATTTTCCAACGCTCAGGGATGCATTGAAGGCAGCGATTTTCGTTGCTCGCATGCTGT
>Ga0209755_10003965_pt1 | contig 17920 bp, 21 predicted proteins | sample TergutCo191P1_FD_187301 | JGI IMG/M metagenome (GOLD analysis project Ga0209755, IMG submission 187301) | Cornitermes sp. P1 segment gut microbial communities from Petit-Saut dam, French Guiana - Co191P1 (SPAdes) (version 2) | ecosystem: Host-associated > Arthropoda: Insects > Digestive system...
GCAAACCGCCTGAAATATGGCGGTTTTTAGTTTGCAATAAGGCAGGAAAGCGAAAAACTCGGTTTTGGTTTTTGGTTTTAATCACCAGTTGACTTCATATAGTTGGTCTCCCTTTTCACCAAACGTAAGACTATTGCACAGATAACGAAATGGATATTGCGTCCAAGTGCAAAACAGGAAAACTACCCAGTGCGTGGAGAACTTGTCGTTGCGGTTATTATCGCAGCACAACCCCCTAACGGCAAACGAGCGAACCCCATTTCTGTCGCTTATTTATCGCTTGAACCCACTAAAAAACGCTAATTGGGGCTAGACGATACTAAACCCCCAGCCCCAAGAAAGCCCGAATTTCTGCGGTTTATTGGGGTTTGCTAAACGATATTAACGGCTATTCCTTTGCCTGAAGGAAATCCGGCACATATATTCGGTTCTCCATTATGGCGATGACGAGCGAGATTGCGTGGTTCGCGAACATGAGCGATTCCAGTGGGAGCGATTGCTGGATTCGGATGACTGTATTGTCGGGTCTGTTGGTTTTGCTATCGGCGATGTCGTGAAGGTGACTTCGGGTGCGCTCGTTGGCCCGGAAGGGAAGATCAAGAGAATAGATCGCCATCAGCGCAAGGTTGTTGTCGGTGTGGAGATGCTGGGGGAAGCACGGGAGATTGTATTGATGCTTGAGGCAAGATAGTATTTATTGAAAGAGAGGGCGAAATATCAGTGAAAAAATCGGATGTATTTGTTAAGAGGGGAAGTCGTCTATCGGATTTGTTTAGGGCAAATCCCCATATAAAAATGAAAACCCGAGCAAAATCAGGGAATTTAGAAGCCAAAGAAAAAAATTTCTTATAAATCTGGATGACAAAGAGAACAAACCTATACTTCTTGTTCGTAGTTATGCGGGTTCAGGAAAATCCACGTTTTTATTCAAAGCTATATATGATTATGCTCATCATAAGAAAAAAACGGAAGTATGGCTATATAGATTATCAAATCGAACGACCACGGTATATATTGAGGACAGGAGAAGAGGATGCCCCGCTTGAATCGGCAGAGATGGCAAAATTGTATCTCTTCAAGATGTCAAGAGAGAGTATGATGTAGCATGTAAAAAAGAAACTGCAAATTCCGCATTTTATGCGTTTTTAGAGCGCATGAAATGGCGCAGGGTTAAACCTAGAGGAGCGCATCCCAGGGATACAGATGCTACCATTCGTATAATGTTTATGGATGGGGCGGGTTTTGGAAGAATCAGCGACCCTTTATACTGCTGGTGTCCTGACAATATCTACCCCTGCTGTATATTGCCATACACGCCAGGAATGAACCCGATAGAACCTCTATGGCGTGAAGTTCGAAAAGACAGCTTCAAAAATACTTTGCTAATTCGCTTGAGGTCTATTGCACTATCTCAAATGTAAACACCACAGGATTGCTTACATCCTCTTCCAATGGAGATATATCTATGGATTTTATTTTCAATTGTATCCCCAAGGCTTTTTGAAGCTCATAAAGCCGCCCGCCCGCGCAGCGTTCAAAATAACCGATGACATTAGGCGGCGGGATGGCGTATTTGCCCTCTTTGGCGCGTTTGTAATATCCGTGAGAACATTTGAATTCAAGCGTTAGGGTGTTGTCATCATTAAGAACAGGCTTCCACCGTCCAAAAGTTTCCGCAAACAGAGCCATTCTTTCATCAAGGGCTAAATGAGCATACTCAGCAGCAAAGGCTTTTCGCGCTTTATCTGCGCCTGCACCATTACAGCCACCTTGGGTTCGATATAGCCCAAACCTCTGCTCTTTTGTGAGGTGTTTGCTCATGGCTTGTGCGAACTTATCATCCCATTCCGGATTAAAGTATTTAAGCCCAACCAAGTGGGGGCCATTTTCGCATTGGTATTGATTTACAATTTCCTCAAAAATGGCTACAGTTTCGGGCGGGATGCCGCTTTTCTTTTTCTGCATTTCCCTTAATACGCTTATCATACCTTGCCCTCCTCGATTGTTTCTGTAAGCGGATACCATATTTCCATATATAACATTATACCTCAAAGACCGCGATTTTTCAATCATTTTTTGCAAACACAAAGCCGCCGCTTTAGCTCGACTTTTGCCTCATAATGTGTTATCCTCAATATGAGATGAAAGCAAACCCGATGCAATCTTTGAAATTTCTTTGACATCTTCGCCCTCCAACTTTGATTTGCCTATGTAGACTTATTTCAAGCACGAAATAAATTGCATGGGGAGATGAAGCAATGGAAACGACGAGAAGAATTAGAGGGCAGCAACGCAGAAGGCGCGGCAAGAGTGGGGCGTTACTATTTTTGATAATTGTTTTCTTGGGCGTTGGGTTAGTGGCGTATCTATATACAAGCCCCGCACAGGATGCCGGGTTGTCGCAAGAGCTACCACCCACTATGCAATCACCGGGCAATACTCCAATAATCGCGCTTACGCAAGCCAATGCAAACGCTATCAACAACACAGGCTATCTTGCCTTGGTGAACCGTCAGCATGGCATATCGACCGAACTTGACAGCGGGTTATTGGTATCGGCGTGGCCAACTGTGCCTGTTAGTGCAATCGAGGGAATGTATTTGCATCCAACCGCCTTGCAGGCGATTGCCGATATGATGAACACGGCAAGAGGTGCAGATGTTGGTACATTTTTTGTAAGCAGCGGCTTTAGAGGTGAAACTGCACAGGCAATACTATATGACAACGGCGCAAACCGCGCATTTGCCCTACCGCCGGGGCATAGCGAACACCATACAGGATTGGCGGTAGATATTATGATTGTCGGCATTAGTCAGGCTGAAATGGGCAGCTCCGCCGGAGGGCGTTGGCTTGCGGATAATTCATATCGTTACGGTCTTATTTTGCGCTATCCGCAAGGAGCGACACACATTACAGGCATAGAGTTTGAGCCGTGGCACTTTCGATATGTGGGCAGACCTCACGCTTATTATATGCGACAAAACAATCTTGTTTTCGAGGAATATATAGAGCTTATACAAAGTTTGGGCGGAATTTCTTTTGAATTTAACGGCAGAACATATCATGTCATGCACCAAATGCCGCAAAACGGCATGATATACTTGCCTTTTGATTTGGCATTTACAGTTTCAAGTGATAATATAGGCGGCTATATTGTGACCGCATGGGAGTGATTACATGGAATACAACATCTTAATATGTGATGATGATGCGGATATTTTGAATGCACTTGAGATTTATTTGAAGCAAGAGGGGTATGCAGTTGGCAAGGCAATCAATGGGCTTGAGGCTGTAAATTCGGTAAGGGACGGCAACGCTCATCTCGTTTTGCTGGATATTATGATGCCCGAAATGGATGGCATTCAGGCGGCGGTAAAAATCCGGGAGTTTAGCAATGTTCCCATTATATTTTTGTCGGCAAAATCGGAGGACACCGACCGCATCTTGGGTTTAAATATGGGTGGTGATGATTACATCACAAAGCCCTTTAACCCTGTGGAGTTAATGGCGAGAGTAAAGGCCGCTTTGCGACGATATGCAAGGCTTGGCGGCATGAGCAGCCCTTCTTCAAATTTACTGCAAACCGGCGGCCTTGTTATTGATGATGAAAAAAAGCGTGTGACGGTTGATGATGATGAGATAAGCCTAACACCCCTTGAATACAATATTCTGCACTTGCTCATGTCGAGCATGGATAGGGTGTATTCGTCAAATCAAATTTATGAAGCCGTTTGGAACGAGCCGGCCTTCCACGTATCAAAGACCGTAAGCGTTCATATTCGCAATATCCGTGAAAAAATTGAAATTAACCCTAAAGAGCCAAAATATCTGAAAGTTGTTTATGGATTAGGGTATAAGGTGGTGAATGTAGAATGAAGAATATTATCCATCGTGTCGTTATGTTTGTGACACTAATGCTAGGCTTTTTTGGTGCTTTGGCTGTAGTGCGCCTGGAAAGTGCTACTTTTAATCTTCATGCTGGGCAAGTGTATGGCGATTGGTTTTTTGCGCAACAATGGCGTAATTTATTATGGCTATTTGGTTGTATAGGGCTTTTTGCTAATTCGGTATGGTACATGAAGCCAACAAAAACATCTCGCTGGTTCATTCGGAAAATAGATTATTTATATTTGTTGATGGTTTGTTTGGTTGGGATTCATGTTGTATTTTTGTCATTAACCACAGGATTTAATAGGCTTTGGTTTTTCGTTTTTATTCAAATTAGCTTAGATTTCACAGTGATAATTTTGCCAATATTGGCATATCTCTTTGCTATGCTTGCCTTTGGGGAGATTATTGCAAGACTTCGAGATAAAACGTTGTTGCAAACATTGTACTGGATTTATTTTTTCAAAGCCTATCCAATAATACAGCCTATTGGCTTTATTTTTGCCTTGCTTTTGGCAAGTCAATTTCTGTTGATGTTGTCGGTTATCTCTGCTTTTGGCACAATAACTTTTGTTCGACCATTTGCTATTGCCACTATGGGTCTGCTTACTTGTGTAGCAGTTCGCATGATAAATTTAGTAAAAATTTATGACAAGGCCAATGCTGAAAAAATTCGCGCGGAGCGTTTCAAGAGCGAGCTAATCACAAATGTTTCCCATGACATCAAAACACCGCTAACATCCATTATCAACTATGTGGACTTGCTAAAAAACGAAGGGCTGCAAGGCCAGGCCGCTGAACATCTGCAAGTGCTTGACAGGAAATCCGCACGGCTAAAAGTGCTTATTGATGACTTGATGGAAGCATCTAAAGCCGGTACAGGCAATTTGAAAGTGGAAATGAAAGAGATTGATTTAAGTGAAATTGTTGGGCAAGTTTCAGGGGAATTTGAAGATAACTTTGCAGACAAGGGGCTAATCCTCGTTCTTCGTCAGCCAGAGGCACCCGTTTATTTCAACACAGATAGCCGGCATTTGTATCGTGTTTTAGAAAATCTGCTATCAAATGCAACAAAATATGCCCTTGCCGGAACTCGTGTTTTTGTAGAAATTGCCTTGCGCGATAACGGACCACATATTACTATCCAAAACACATCTGCAAGCCCTATTGAATTATCGGATGGCGAAGCTACCGAGCAATTCATGCGCGGCGATAAATCCCGCCAAACAGAGGGTAGCGGTCTTGGGCTCTATATCGCCAAAAGCCTTGTTGAGTTGATAGGTGGCAAGCTGCTTATCAATATAAGTGGCGATTTATTTCGTGTAGATATTTTTATGTAGTGCCCCGCATAACTTAACTGCTATCGACTTGTCAATCACCAGTTCGCTAGGTTTGACCACGCAATCAAAAGCCAGCGCCTTAACTCCTGCCTTTGCGACCCCGGCGAGTGCATCACCAAAAGCCGGGTGGGTTTTGTTGTTTGGCATGAAGTGTGTTCGCCCTGCATCTTGATTATAAAAACCGCATAGGCATCATACCTGCGCTCGGTGGGCGCATCAGGGAACATGGCAAGCCGTGCCGCACAATGTACATTTTGCAGTCAATAAATTGAATTTGCTGCGAACAGAAGATGTGTCTTTAATCGGGATTAGTGCCGATATACGAAAGGTCGTTCAAACGAGAAACTATGCGTTTCCCATCAAAATTTTCATGCAAAAATGAAACTCCGCCAGCCGGGCCAAACTTGGGATCACGAACGTTAAAATCAATCAATCCCTGATGCCAAACCGCCAATGCGCCGCCGTGCGAAACAAGTATGACGTTTTCGGCTTTGCTTGCGATAATGCCGCAATAGGCGGATTCAACCCGATTCCAGAGCTCACGCCACGTTTCGGCCCCGAGAAATTCAGGCTCATCTATAGAATTTATTGGCAATCTATTCTCCTGCGCCCATTGCTTGCTTTTGCCTATTGCGTCGCCATAATTTATTTCGCGGAGTCCTTCGCGGTATTCAACTTCAACACCCATGTATCGCGCAAGCGGCTCGGCGGTTTGTCTTGCTCGAATCAAATCGGACGAATATATTTTATATGCTTGTCCTTTTAACTCGGCGGACAAATTCCGCCCAAGATTTTCTGCTTGCTCTTTTCCTAATTTAGTCAACTCCCAATCCGTCCACGAACCCATCATGCCGTTTGTGTGCTGTATCGATTGCGCATGTTGAATTGTAATTACATTTTTCACGCATTCTACCCCTATGCAATATATTTTTCCTAGCCGTAACTATTATTAGCGTGACCGCTTTTTTGCAGTTTGGGTTTTTGTATATATTCACGGAATCACTCTCTCGGTAAGCAGTTTTTCAAAAGCCGCCATCATAATCATACCACAAGCCAAGCAAAAAAGCAAATCGGATGCCCCAAAGAAGCATCCGATTTGCTTTATGAAACTATCGCACTCTCAGCATTACAGGCTCGTGTAGTCTTGTAAGCCGTGAATACGAGGGCGAGAGATACACTACATCATAAGGGAAATCCACCAAAGCAAATTGCACAAAGAACACATTTGGCGTATATCGCTCGGACGACGAATGAAAGCGCATCCCTGATGACCATACGTTATACATGAACTCATCGCCGGCTTCATTGAAATAGGTCTGCGAAAAAAGCTGGTGATTGTGGTTTTCGGCTCTTTCAAAAGCTCCGAAGGATAAGTGCCACGATTGCCCATCCCAGCGGGCTTCATCTAAGAAAACGTCCTGTGGCAATCTTTCCGCTGTTTCGTTTGCAAGGTCTACTCGCACTCGTTCCATGTCTTTATCAAGCCACACCACTTCTTCTATGAATATCGTAAGTCGCTCGCTTTGGGCAAAAAATGGGCTGTGCAAAATGTGTGATACCATCGCAGGCGAATCAGTTGAACCGAAAGCAGATATTCCGTTTGAGATGGTGTCAAAACGTCCTCCGCGTTCGTTTTCGGCAAAGAAGTGCAATGACCGCAACCATGCTGTATTACCGGGGTCGGCAGAAAGGTTTACCCGCATATGAGTGGGGAAGATTTCCACAGAATCAAGCACCATGTGCTGGCCGTCCAATACGAAGTGTTGGCTGAGATAGATGAGCTCGCCTTGCTCTGTGAAAGCGGGGTCGAATTCAAGGGTAAACGTAAAGCTGGTTAAATTGTCAGGAATGGTGGGTTCAAATTCTGCGAGCGAAGGCACGGGGACTGCGGCATAATAGAAGGGCGCACCTACAGGTCGTACCAGCATTTCAAAAACCAGACTATCTGGCATTTGCTCATCAAAAAAATTAACGACGGTTTGCCTAATGGCCCTCGATTCCAATGTGTGAGAGCCGAAAGATATGGAAACCGGCAAATGTGTTTCTTCGTAGACACAACGAATGGACGGTTGCCAACTGCTCATATAATCATAAACAGGCGAGTTAAGGGTGTAAAAAATATTCAACTGCCGTTGGTCTACTATCACATACTCTACGCGCATGGTGATATCGCCGATAGTCTGCTCCATATCAATGCGCTGAATAAACTCATGCTCGATAGCATCGCTCAATGACGGATTGAAATTGACCGCGAGGGCGATTTGCCTAAGCACTGGAATCCGCTCGAAGGCATATGCGACAGTGGGAAAAATATTAACTGTAGCTGTAATCGTAAGCAACATTGTAAAAACCACGCAAAGGGGCAAAGTGGCGAGCCTTGTGATTTTGCGCTTCCTTGCCCGAGCTTTTGTCTTGGCAGACATTCCCATCATTTCATTTGGAATATCTTCCAGCTCCAGCATTAGGTTGTCGTACTCTTGTTGGCGATTCATGGTATACCTCCCTTAATTTTTAGTCAGACAATTCGAGCCTTAAAAGCTGTAAAGCTCGTCGTTGGCGCGTTGATACCGTGCCTTGCGGCAAATCAAGGCTTTGCGCTGTTTCAGCAATGGTAAATCCCGAAAAATACCGCAAAATTACAATTTCTTTAAGTTCATGCGGTAATTTTTGAATGGCATCTTTAAGCGGCAATGAATCAAAGTCCTCTGCCGAGGGTTCGTGAGCGGATTCATACGGCACTTCGCGCTTTAATCTCCGCAGGGCTTTTTTACACTCATTTATCAATATCCGCGTTAGCCATGTTTCAAAAAATTCCGGCTGGCGCAGCTTTTTCAGTGCTATAAACGCCCTGTATTCGGCTTCATCAACAATATCTTTCGCAAGGCTTTCATTGCCTAAAAATAGCAATGCCATACGATATAGTTTTGGTTTCACTTGGCTAACACGATTGGCAAATTCCTCTGGCTTCATTCTGCCCCTCCCCTCTGCTTTATAGTGGTTTTTGTGCTTTGTAATTATTAGATTCACCAGCGAGGGATTTTTATTTACCTAAAATAAAAAATTTTTATTTTCATCGAATATCCTCAATCTATTATAGCATTAGCCGGAGAATTTTGAAACGCAAAAATTGTTGCAAGAAAATGGTAGCGCGCAAAATGAAGATGTGGCACAATCTATATAGTGATGAGTATACTGTTATTATGGATATGCCCGGTGATGAATGGGGCAAGCTGAATTATCATTTGATGAATAAGCAGTTTATCCAATTCGCAAACAAAAACAAGACTGTGGCAGAAATGATTGCCGACAGAGCCGGCGAGGGCGATGTTTTGCTTAGGATTCTGCAAAACCGCGCCGCATATCTGGCCGACAAGAAAGACTTTATTTCAAATGATGAGGCTAACGCCCTGCTCGATGTTCTTGATGATATGTGCCGCCGTAGTGCTTTTAATGAGCTGAAGTTGCATATCCGCAGAATGTTGGGGTAGTTAGAATGTTTTTCACCCCTTGACAATCACACCAACATATGGTAGAATGTGGATATTATATTTACAGATTACAAGTAAGATACCAGATTGCACATTTGCTGAAGATTCGCCGCAAGCCTTAGCGAATCCAATGCCTAGAATTACCGACAACGCGCGCCATGCATTGCATAGCCGCTGTCCATGTGCCTATCCGGTATCCTTTTTTTGTTTGCTTTCGCGTCATACCAGCTCGTTCTTCAAAAATCCAAAATCCATTACCACCATTGACACAGCCCGCCTTTCATGCAAAAATATTATTACAGCGCAAAATTTGATATATTGCGACTACATCTAAGGGGTGCTGCTATTATGGACATGAAACAGGAAATCAAAGGTTACTTGCATTTTTGTGAATTTCAGAAAAAACTTAGCCAAAAATCTATCAAGGCATATTCGATCGACCTGCGCCAATTCGCCACTCATCTTGATGGGCTAGAGAATAAAGACGACACCATGAAATCCAAAATTTGCTCGTATATATCGGAGCTTCATGCAACATTTTCACCAAAGACCGCCAAAAGAAAACTCGCTAGCTTGCGAGCTTTTTTCAATTATTTGGAGTTTGAGGATATAATCGATGCTAACCCACTACGTAAGATCAGGACTAGGTTTCAAGAACCAAGGATTCTGCCAAAAACAATCCCCTTGAAAACCATCGGGCAACTCTTATCCGCTGCACACAAGGAACACGCCGTAGCATCGACGACTTACGGAAAATTTGCGACCCTTCGAGATGTTGCCATTATGGAGCTGCTATTCGCAACGGGCATGAGAGTTTCCGAGCTATGCTCTCTCAAAACCGAGGATGTGGATTTGGAAAACGGCTGCATCCGCATAATCGGCAAAGGCTCAAAAGAGCGCGTAATCCAAATCGGCAACAAAGATGTACTTTCCATCTTGCTAAAATACAAAAAATCATGCCAATCGCGCCCGATCCAGAGCGGATTCTTTTTTGTGAACCGCCTTACTGCCCGCCTATCTGAGCAATCTGTGCGATTCATGCTGCAAGGTTTTTGCAATAAAATCAAAACAACAACAAAGATAACCCCCCATATGTTCCGACACTCTTTCGCAACTTTCCTGCTTGAAGAGGATGTGGACATTCGCTATATCCAGCGTATGCTAGGGCATAGCTCTATCCAAACAACACAAATATACACGCAGGTGACTTCCGAGAAGCAGCGACAAATTTTGACAGCAAAACACCCTCGGAATAAGATTATTGTTGAAAAATGAGATTTTGGGGGTTGACGGATGGGTAAAAATGGTGTATAATTAACAGTGGATAATTCTTTGTTATCTGGTGTTTCTTCCAAGGCGGAAGTATGGGGGTCAAAAAATGAGCGATGTAGAAAAATTATTTAGGCATACCGATAACGTCTTTACTGTTTTTGTGGTAGAGCAAAGGTTTGTGGTAAATAAAGGATGGGAATATTTTCGTTCATATCAAAATACTAAAAATTTCTTTGATTCAGATGAAAAGGTACGAAAAAGATTTAGGAAAATTATCGAGGTCATGGAGAAAGGGGTTGCGCCTGTTGCGAATTTGATTGGTATGTTTGCCATGCCAATTCGTACATTAAGCATAGCTGAAATCATCACTTCGCTCAGCAAGCTATTTTCTGTCACAGAGCGGCAAGTGGCTGGCCCAGAGGTGATGGATCCTATAATTTTACAAGAAGGCGATGTGACGAAAAAGACCATAACAAAACTTATTCATTTGCACAAAGACAGTATAATTAGGCCTTCAATCATTATTTTGTTAAAAGATAATGATTTTGAGCGCGCTAAAAAGATATTAGCAGAATGTCCGCATGGAATAAACATTAAAATGATTAGGAATAGTGGCGAAGAGGAAGTACATAAGGTCATAAATTGCGGTGCAGAAGATATTGATTCGTTCATCTCCTCTTTTGCTGAACAATGCTACAGCACGTGTTCTAAAACAAAAAAGGAAATTCTTTTAAACACAGCATGGTCAGAAAATACTATCGTTTCTGAGTTTGCCCCTCAACTACTCAAGATAAGAACCAATCTTTTGTTTGACGAAAAGGAAGAAATCAGGAACGATTTAAATGTGCTCGTTGACGAACTTATATCGAAAGGACAAAATTTAAGCGAAAGGGATGAGCGGCTGATACAGTCTTTAGTGTTTACGGCCAAACTCTATCGTGTTTTTTGCAATGATTCAGGGAGCAGCGACATAATAGAGGCCGAGCGATTGGCCACATCGCTAAACAATGAACTCCTTTTAGCACAAGTATACCGCTATGCCTATTTTTTACCAAATTGTACAGAAGAAAGAAGAAGAGAGTTGTACGAGGCAGGACATGCGATATTCCGCAGAAACGGCATGGAGGATCACGCGATTTACTGCACAAACAATAAATTAATTCGTCAATTTTATTCAGAAAAGATTTTCCCGGAAGAATTTAGGGCGATGCAGGTCGAGGCGGTTAATAATGTTCCGGGATTGGTTGCTATGTCTCATATATATAATAATGTCGGGGTGGCATATTTGTATTGCGGGCAAGCCTCGGTTGCAATTGACTTTTTTAACAAAGGACTTGATTATGCCTTATATCAGGATAGGATTGTGCAAAATTTGGCAATCGAAAGCAATAAAATGATTGCGGAATGTTACTCGTATGCCACGATTGACGAAAACAGGCTCAGGCTTCTTATGAGGCGAATTTTTGATGGCATGGGCATAGAAAAAATGCCCTTTCTGTCTGCGGATTATGTTTTGAATATTCTGTCCGTTGCCAATAAGCAAAATCCTCGCTTGGGCGACGAATTGATAAACACATTCCCTGTAAAGAAATTGATAAACGCATCATTCGCTCGCAACTACATGGGTTCGGCCGAACGGTTGCTTCAAATACGCTATCTGGCATTGAAGTTTCCGCAATTTCAGGCATTGGTAGATTCTTGCTCCATTCCCAATATTAAGGTTGCTGCCGAGGGAAGGCGCGCAGAATTTATAGCGCAATATGGCTTAAGCCCCTTTGATTTCGCTACTTGGCTATAACGATTTTTTGGCTATATCCTCATATGCCATCATCGAGCATGCCAATATAAACCCTGTGCCTGTAGGGATTTTTGTGTGTTCGCAGTATATGTCGAAAGATTTTCCTATACCAAAATTATCGCTATTGGTTCGAGCGGATTCTAAGGCGACATCAAACTCGAACGCCATTTTCTTACCTATGGTCGGCATGGTATTTATTTCAAGGAAAAACAAATCCTCCATTTCCAGACGTTTGAGAGCTTCGCTTGCATGAAGCTTGTTTTCTGTGTGCCTGATACGCGCATCAATTCTGCAATATGTGTTTACAGGGAACACTTTTGCAAATTGTACAATCGTATCAACGACTTGTGCATCGACGCTCTCGAATGCCGCTACGTCGTATCTATCCAAGCTCTCTTTTTCCTTAGAATCAAACAACCAATTTGGGTTTAATGATTTCGGTATGTATGCTATCGGAGGCAGCATATCCATGTCTCCGGTGCAAGGGTTGAAAACCAAAGGCATTGTTAATTCATAACCCGCGATAAACTCTTGATAAATGCCATTTGCAAGCTCATCCGATGCTACTGGCCCTCTTTTTATTCCCTCGCTGCTTCCGAGGTTAAGCGGCCGATAGATTCCGTTTTCAGCAGAAAAATCCAGAGTTTTTGGCACGTTGAGACCCATGGCAGAGGCAAGGAGGTTCGATATTTTTTTATTCTCTCCGCACACTATGGATACAGAATTGCTGGGAATGCATGGTATGGAAAGGAAGCTGCACATTGACGGAACCAAGCTCATTGAGCTTAACTCAACACTCCCGCAATTCAAATTAACGACATAATCAATGCGAGGCAGTGTCCCGCTTGTGGCCTTGTTGATAAAAGTTCGAACATCAAGAATAAATGGCACACATTCTAATTCTTGAACGGCATGAAGCCACCCGGAGATAACGTCACCCTTCCAAATGTGATAGTGGCCAAATCCGGGGGCGTCCTCCCCCTCGAAAATATAAACGATTGCGACAGTTTTGCCTTTGAGTAGGTTTAGTGAATTCAAATATTCTTTATCCATTGGCCATTCCTCCTTGCGGTTCGTTTGGTCGTGTTTTTGTTGGATAACAAAGAATTATCCTGTGTTAGCAACACGGAGGCGATGTTGCCAATCGTCGATATACGCTAACCCAACACTCAATTTAACTCAATCTGCAATCTCACCCTTTTCTTTTTCACCAAAACATGATATACTTATTACCAGTAGTCAGCTCAATAAAAAACGAAGGGGTTTCAAATGACTAAAGATTCCGCAAGCATGACAGGCAACATTGCCCTATTATCAAAGGTTTTTGACTTTCTTAACCAGCTAGATGAAAAGCAGATTGCTGATTTCCTCGAAGGCAAAGTTGAATTGCACCTTGGCTCTCAAGCCGATAGCAATATTGAGGCATGATTGATACTCTTTCCATTCCAAAACATAGAAACAACCCATCCCCACCCGCACACGCTTTTAATCACATCCGCAGTTAGTTTCATCAGAGAGCATGACAATTTATCAATAACATCCCCAAGCGAATTAAGCAAAGTGTTTTTGAAGCTGTCTTTTCGGACTTCCCGCCATAGAGGTTTTATCGGGTTCATTTCGTGTAATTCTCAATATGATTATGTCGGCGCAGTTGAACACTCCGAGTCGGCGAGACTGAACACTTGCGTCGGCGAGACTGAACACTTGCAACGGTCAAACTGTACATTGACATGATGGATTGTATATGTTACACTCAAATTGCTTTTACCCATACGGAGGATAGTGCAATGCTGGAGAGCAACACGAGCGCCGTGTGGGGTTTTGCAAGGAGAGTGACGCCGCAAGGTGTCGCTCTTTTCTTTGGGCGGGGTGTTCTTGGCGGGCATCACCATCACTCTCCTTGGAAAACTAATGCGCTAAACTCCGGGGTTCGGGGCAGAGCCCTGATGGGGCGAAGCCCCTGCCTTTAGATATTACAACCCTGCGTTTATTGCGTGTGAGTCTGAGCCACAAGCCCCTTGCGCTGCCGCATAGACACCGATTCTTCTGGATTGCGCTCTGCAATCACAATCCTATAGGAATCATGCACGATGCGGTCGCAGATGGCATCGGCCAGTGTGGGTTCGCCAATCTTTTGGTGCCAGCCGCCAACGTCAAACTGAGAGCAGAAAATCGTCGATGCTTTCTTATATCGAGCCTCTGCAATCTCAAGCACATCTCTGGCTTCGCTGTCTTTGAGGGCATAGAGCAGCCATTCATCAAGAATTAAAAGGCTGACCTGCTTGAAGTTTTTGATTGTTTTGCGATATGTTCCTTCTGCGCGGGCAATAGCAAGCTCACCAAGCAAATCAGGTAGGCGGATGTACCGCACGGAATATAACTTTCGAGCCGCCGCCACACCGAAAGCGTTGGCGATATAGGTTTTGCCGCCGCCCGTAGCCCCAACCATGATTATATTGTGCTTTTCGGCTACAAAATTGCATGTGCCAAGCCTTGTGATGAGAGATTTATCAAGCTGACGGTCGGAGTGATACTCGATATTCTCTACACAGGCATCAGGCATGGCGAAACCCGCACCTCTGATAAGGCGGTTTAGGCGGTTATTCTGGCGAGCAGTCCACTCGGCATGTAGCGGCAAGAAGGCCGCCGCCCAAAGGGCGCATTGCGTAGCAATGTACTGAATCAACCATAAGACCCATACGCTCCTCGAAGGACATCTCCCTAAAATCGAGTTTTGATAGCTGATTACGAAACTCCGATGCCATAACACCCATTTTCATATCAAGAAGTTTGGAAATTGTGTTGTTATCAAGCATTATTTCTGCCCCCTTCCTGCATTGCCAGCGTTTTTGCTATTGCTGGAATCGCTTGAAGCACCATAGTAATTAGCTCCGCGAGTGAAGCCATATTTTGATGCTTGGGATTGGGGTGGTGATTCGGATTCTGATTCACCAATAGGCTTATCTTGACCAGACTTCAAGATGGTCTGTATAGATTTATAGCTTGGTCGGGGTGTATAAAACAATCCTTTGGCACAAGCAGCCTCTAGTCGCTCCTCTGAATACTGGTCTGAGAGCTTTAGTAAAGCCATGCAAGCGCGATAGCCCTGCTGCTCAACTTTATACCCAGTCAAAATAGATTCAACCACAGCGGTGGTATTAGCACCTATTTTAGCAGCCCAACTGCGAAACCTATCACCATCCCATTGCACATATTTCTGGTGATTAGGTGGCATATGTGCCTCGGTAGTGACATAACGCTGTCTTGTGTCGTAAGAGCGCACATGGGAACAGATGCGTGTACCTTCGTAGAAAACTTCTACCGTGTTGCGTGTTATGCGAACGTCTACACGCCGCTTGATGTATTCAAAGGGCACGGAATAATACCAATCATCGGCTTGGATGTGATAATTATAGGAAACTTTGGCATTCTTCCATGTTGCTGCCTCGTAGCTGTTTCTTGGCAACGGAAGAAGCGATGACCGCTCTTTGGCAAACAACGACGCTCTGCTACCGCTTTTGTTTTGAAAGGGCTTGTGATTTAGGGCATGTAGTCGCTCTCTGATAACCTCATTCAACTCCCGCAGACTGAAGAATCTTTGATTGCGGATAGCTGCCAGAATGAAAGTTGACACGATGCCTACTGCACCTTCGACATTGGCTTTATCCTTGGGTGAGCGGACTCTGGTAGGGATAATAGCACAACCGTAATGCTCCGCCATTTCTTGATAGCTTCGATTAAGGATAATCTCCGCCTTGGTGCGCTTAACAACCCCTGTTTTGAGATTATCAGGCACAAGGATTCGAGATACACCACCAAAGAAGTTGTAGGCATTTACATGGGCAGCTATCCAAGAGTCTTGCTTCATATCCCAAAATGCTTCAGCATAAGCATAGCCGCTATAAGGTAGAGCAGCGACAAAGATATATACATCAAGGATTTCGCCTGTTTCATTATCTACAAGCTGCGCCGTTTGTCCTGCCCAGTCAACCTCCATGAATTCGCCGGGTTTGCGGTTTATGTGGCTGGTCGTTCGCTTCGCTCACTGCTCGCTATGCATCCTACATCGTAGCCTTGGTTTTAGCCAGATGCTCACGATAATACAACTTGAACTGCGTAAGTTGATAAGGGATTTCGCCTGCATCACGGCACTTATCGCAATACTCATACCAGAGCAGTTGCTGGGTAACACCGGGCTTGCTCATCTCCTTGTGGATGTAATCGAAGTCTGGCATTTTGTAGGTTGGTTTGCCGTCGCTTGGCGGATACAGTTGTTCCGACAATTCTCTGTCGGATAGCGATTCTGCCGTCTGCCAGTCCAGCGATAAAGCAGATGCTCGCTGGAGCACACCTATTACTGTGGTGCGCGATGCACCAATGCTGTCCGCTATCTGCGAGCGGTTCAGGCCGAGGCTTGATAGCCTCAAGATTTCTCTGTAGTCGGTCATTTTATGACCCCCTTGAAATTATTCGCCCTTTTTCGGGACGTAATCTCATTTTACTACAAAGAATTGAGCCAAGGATAGAGGTGTACAGTTCGACCGCCGAGGGTGTTCAACTTCGCCGTCGCAGGTGTTCAATCTGACCGACGCTGGTGTTCAGTTTGTGCCGCCATATTCACAATAACGATACTTTGTGGATAATCCATGGAAAGGCGCTGTGATACCCTGTTTGCAGCACCTTTCGTTGTTCACGGTTCCTTGCTCCTTGCTTACCCAAGCACACCAACAAAATTGTAGTAAATATCAATCTGCTGCGTCATGGGCTTACGAGGTCTGCCCCTTGAATCGAAAAACGCTTCTTCCGTTCGCACCTTGTCGTGAACCACAATCTTTTCAATGAGTTCACGCAGAGTAGTTCCGCTCACGGCCAAGGTGGGATGAATCCCCATACAGTATAATAAGATTAAATCCAAATTCCTCAGCAATATCAAGGGTTGTGAGGTTTTTGGACAATCATTTTCCGCTATTATACTAATCAAAATCAGGGCAGAAAATCGACCGCTAAAATGGCTTTGTTTCATTACAGCTAAAATTTTTGCTTCGAATAAGGTGGCGCAGGAAAGACCATGACAAGTGTGAGTTTAGGGGTGGCGTTGGTTCGGCAGGGTAAAAGGGTTTTACTCATTGATGCCGATAGTCAGCACTCTGCAACAGTTAGCCTCGGTGTGAAAGAATCCGACAAGCTGGCGGTGTCGCTGGGTAACGTCATGCACAGTATCATCAGAGAACAAGAGGTAGACCCCACAGAGGGGATAATCTCACACAGCGAGGGTATCTCACTAATGCCCTCAAATAACGGACTGGCAGGGATTGAAGTAGCACTTGCCCCGATAATAGGGCGAGAAACGGTACTTAGGCAGTATATAGACAAGGCTCGCAACCATTATGACTATATTCTGATTGATACCGCTCCCACCCTCGACCTGCTGGCAGTAAATGCACTCGCCGCCGCAGACAGCGTAATAATCCCTGTAGCACCAAAATACCTCGATGCCAAAGGATTAGAACTACTCCCAAAGAGTATATCACAGATAAGACGGCAGATAAATCCTCAGTGCCTGTTTCCATTTCAATGCAAAAACGCCTATCGCCCTCACGATAATGGGCGAAAGGGTAAAGGTCTTTAGTTCGGGGTAGGTTGTTGCGTTTCTGCACCCTGTTCATGTTTATAAGTAGGTCGCTCTCTTGTATGTTCAAGGCGTTTTGTGTATACATAGCCGCTGTCAACGTAGTCGTTAGGTTGCAGTGCCCTGAACTCCTCTTGCAGTGCCCTCCATTTTTTTAGTTGTGAGATAATCTATCGGGCATAGGGAATACCGCATAGTTACTGTCATTTTTGGTTCGGTCTTGTATATATACTCACCAAACCTACAAAAAGCCCAACAATATGATACACTAACCTCATGGCATACGATGAGAAATTTAGAATGCGAGCAGTAGAATATCGCAAGGAAGGGCATGCCTTAGATAAAACTGCAAAAACTTTCAAAATCGGCGCTACCATTTTGAAAAAGTGGATAAGAATGTATGATGAAACAGGAGAAATAAAGGATAATCCACCTAAGCATACATTCAAAATGTACCCGCAAGAAGGCGGGCGCACGAAGTGCGGTTTTGCGTAGCAAAACTACT
>Ga0209755_10003967_pt1 | contig 17920 bp, 13 predicted proteins | sample TergutCo191P1_FD_187301 | JGI IMG/M metagenome (GOLD analysis project Ga0209755, IMG submission 187301) | Cornitermes sp. P1 segment gut microbial communities from Petit-Saut dam, French Guiana - Co191P1 (SPAdes) (version 2) | ecosystem: Host-associated > Arthropoda: Insects > Digestive system...
TAAAATTATTATTCTCAGGATAACTTTGAAAACAATCATTATCATACTGCGCTGTTACTTTTACAAGAACGTCATAAATATATTCATTGTCATCGGCTATACCGCTTAAGCGCACTTCTCCTCCGACCAAGGTTCTAGAATCTATACTTGTAAAATTAGTTGTCGGATTGGGAAGACCTGTCGAAGAATTAGTACCTTTAATCGGTAAATGGCTGTTAATTCCGACATTCGGTCTGTCTTTATCAGGGTCAATTACTACTGAAACATTTATATAGTTAACATTTCCGGATACATCAACAAGTTTAAAAGATATCGGCAGTTCCCAAAGATTGTTTGCTACTCCGTCAACGCCGTGAGGTTTAACAAAATAATTACCGTTTGTGTCCGCCTGTGCCGGTATGCGTATTAATTCAGCAATATCTTCAAATCTCCAGCTCCAGCTTGTTAAAGAACCGCTCCATCTTGAGTTAATTGATGCTTGAGAAGGGTGATTTTGAATCGGCAGCGTCGTATCTAATCTTGTATCAGTCCATCCGTCATTTGTTATAGAGTTCGGATTATAAATTCTTACTGCTCTTGTTGCTTCATTTTTACCCAAAGCATAATACATCTTAACTACTTTCTGGTCGTCATTTGTAGTACCTCTGAAAATAATTGTACTGTATAACTCAGGAAGAGAACCTGATACCGTAAATTGATCGTTACCTTGAATCGTAAAAGAAGATTGATCTTCAAGACCAAATGGTTCAATAAAACCAATTACCGGTACTTGTTTGTCAAGAATTATAGCTCTGCTTGTTGTATTTTTATTCCCCTGATTGTCTTCTGCATAAACATGAAGATAATATTCATCAGAAGAATAAGAAGCCATATCATGTCCGTGTATTTTATTTATTGGAATACTGATTTTGCAATTAAGATATTCACCTGTTTTAATTATATTTGAAACCTCTACATAACTATTATCAGTTAGATCATATAAATCAGCATTAATAAGTCCAATTTGAGCGTATACTTTTCCGCTGATATCCATACCATTGGGACTCATTATGTTGTAAGAAAAATCTAAACCGCCGGTCACATTTCCTGTAAAAGGTACTGAATAGTTATAATATTTATTAAAATCCCCTTGCGGTGAAAATACAGGACCTGTTGTTTGAATTACCTCAATACCCACAAATTTGTTTGGATGTTCTTCAGGTGGAATACTTGTTCCGTCTGGACCCAGTTCATTATCAATTCTATACGGATAAATATTTGTTATTCCAAATAAATCTTTTACCTTTACTTTAAAATAGTATGTGCCTGTAGGGTGATAATCTTCAAAGGTGATAGAGCTTAAATCAGTTGGTAAAACCCAGTTACCGCTGTTTTGAACAAGCTTTACCATAGGCCATCGTACCTGAAGCGCTTTTGAACCTTTTGAGGCAAGAGGTTTATTTGCATTGTCATACATTACACGCCATGTTCCCCACTTTTGCGAGTTACTTGGCTGTGATGCATCGCTTGCCAATGTAACAGGTGTATTGGTTTCTTTATCCCACGGCTGCCCGTTCTCATTTACCTGCCATATCATAATCTGAGGATAACCCTCTTCTATTCCGTAAAGATCGCTTGCGATACCCATTATACTGTTGCTTCTGTTAATTTTTTGAAATTGCGCCGAATTATTAAAATTAATAGTATCAAAATTTATCCCCGCAACTAAAGGAATTGTCATTTCAAACTGAGGAGGTGTATTTTTTACAGTTAAAATAATTTCTGTAGAAGTTGTAGTATTTCCTGACACGTCAATTGCCGTTACAGTGTAGCTTATGGTACCGTCCATAATATCTGTTGTATCAAGATCATAGTACCAAAGACCTGTTTTTTCATCTTTTACAGCGTCAATTCTCTTTGTTTTTTCCTGTTTGTCTGCTTTATCAAAATATGTCAGAGTAACAAAGACTTTATCTATACCAAAAGGCTGTTCTATAGAAAGCCATTGTCTTCCATCGCCTTTTATAAAGGAGCCGGCAGCTGTTCCGTCATCCGGAATGCTGATAACAGGCTTCTCAGTATTAACCTTATCTCCAAGACCAATCATGTTATCGCATGCGGAAAAAATAAATGATAAGGAAATAATAAAAAAAGCGGCAAGACCTATAACCCAAACAGTATTAAGCTTACTGGGGGTGGGGGGGGTCAAGTTAACGTATTCTTGATTACTGCATGTTTTTCCGGTGTTATTTGTTTTCATTAGGCTCCTCCGAGTCTATAAGAGTTTTTTTTACTTTTTAAATAATTATATAAAATTTATGGAATGGCAGTGTTACCCGCCATTCCTAAAACCCATCCAGGGTACAATCTAGAAAATATACATTCTCAAGCCCATGATTACATGCGGCACAATAACAGGAATGTCGTTCTTTGCTGCGTCAACGTCTGTCGGAACAAACCACAACTGTCCTTCTGTAAACAAGCTGAATGTCCTGAATTTCTTTTTCTTTGGTATAGAAACTTTCGGGAACTCAAGCTGGAGTAAAAGGGCGCTCATCCATGTGGGCGAACCGCTCTGTGTGTATGTCTTTCCCGGGTACTTGTTGTTTTCTGTGCTGAATGCGTCAAAGTAAGAGAAGTTAGCGCCTAATGCAACATTCATGTACAGCCATTCAAAGTCAGGACCCCATACTGTGATAAAGGGCAATGTGTAAACGCTTGCTAAAAGTTTAATACCGATAACATGACCGCCGTAGCGAACCTCGCCTGTGCCGCCGAGAGCTTCATACTGATCCTGGAACAGGAATCCGTACTGACCCTGTATCTTTACGTTATCGTCAAAGAAGCTCAAACCTAATCCAAAGTCCATGTATGTAGAACCGCCTGCAAAAAGCGTTGGTACTACATCAGGAGCAATCTGCCTTATAAACGGAGGAATTGTAACTTCAAAGTACAAGCCCTGCAGGAAGCCAGGAACTTCGTATAACGACTTGTCGCCCTTGCGCAAGTGGTAAGTTAAGCTTACAAGCTCAACATCATCAGTTGCAGAGGCTGAGTATTTAATTTCTTCGTTATATCTGCTGCCCGGTTCCGGAGAAATGAGGCGGATAACAGGATTTGTCTTATCAACCTGTACAAGCATTCTTGTTACAACAACCTCTTCGTTCTTCATGGTGGACCTTACAACAATGTAATGCATACCTTCAGGCATATCGTAAGTTTCAATGCGGTAGCGGTAATCGCTGTCCTTTGCAACAGACTTGCTTGTCTTTGTAAAGGTTCTGCCGTTATCAAAGCTTATTTCTGTATAATCAAGCTGTTTAGCCGTTAATTTAGCTCTTACTTCCTTATCGGTTGTTTTATCGGCAAGAAGAGTTTGTTCTTCTTCTGTTAATACATAACCTGCGCGTCCTGTAAGGTAGGGTCTATCAAAGGCAAAGTTACCGAAGTTAAAGCTGTCGATAGTAACCCATGGGCCCCCTGCTCTGTAAATGATGTTATAAGCGCGGGATTGAACAACTGTGTTTCCGCCGAAATTACTGGTAACAATAACAGCATTATTGCCGTTCTGTAAATCTTCGCCTGTTAAGCTGAAGCGGAAATAACCTGTCTCGTCAACTTCTGTAACATTTACGTCCCTGCCGTTTATGCGCACAGTTGCGCTTCCAGGAGCATCCGAGCCGCCTGCAAAACCGTAAAGGGTAAACTCACCGCTTGTTTCTTCGTTTTCAAGCGGATAAAGGATTTCTATGTAGTTTCTATATTCCTGACGCGCAATCTGGAAGTTTCTGGACATACGGGTAATATTACCGGCTTTGTCTGTGGCAACAATAGCGAGGTTATAATTACCGTCAGCCTGTCCTGCAAGTTCAAAAGTTTCCTTCATTATGGGATTAGAGCCGAGAGTGCGGTTTCTTAAAGCTGCGCTCATGGTCTGACCGTCCAATCCTCTAATCTGGATTGTAATATCCTGAAGGTTTGGATCCAATACTCTTCCCATTACGTTAACTCTGTTATTCGCAACAGAACCGTCGCCGGGGCTGTCAAGAATAATCTCAGGGCGCGTATTATCAACGTTAATCATGCTTGCATATGTCGCAGGAACATCGTATCTGTCCCAAACGCGGATAAACAATACATGCGCTCCGTCTTTTAATATTTTTGTATTAAATTGATAGTTCCACTGTACGGTTTCCGCCGCTGTTCCAAAGTTGCCTCTTACTGTGTTAAATGTATTTCCGTTATCTGCGGAAATAGCGACTCTTTGAATACCGTTGCGGTCAAAAGAAGTGCCTCTTACTTCTACCTGTTCTCTTAAAATTGTGTCATGAAGAGGATAAACAACAGAGGCAGCAGGTTCTGTTAACGATACGCGGAAGCGCCTTGTAACAGGCTGGCTTCTTACGCCGTAAATATCTTCCGCTATTACAGTAATTGTATGTTCGTTATCTGTAAGAGTATTAAGGAAGATGGGAAGAGAGAAACCGTTTGCGGCTTCTACTGTCTGCCACGGGGTGTTATCAATTCTCCACTGAATATTTTTAATTCCGTCATCATCAAACATAACGCCCGATGTAATAAAGTCTGTTGTAATAACTTCGTTTTCCTGCGGAAGAATAATGTGAACAACAGGAATATCCATTTCCTGGTCAATTACAAACGGCCACATGGAAGTTTCGGAGCTGTTGCCTGCTTTATCTGTAAAAGTAAAGCGCATGTTATTGTCAAGCGGCATCTGTCCTGAATCCATCAGAACTTCGATAAACCTCATATCATAATCTTTAATCCAGTTATTCGCGTTAAAAATTTCTCTCGGAGCCGCGCTTGCGTTTCTCCTGTAGCTCACAGACTGAATAAGACCGAATTCCTGAATACTGAAAGCCATGCGGATAGTTCCGTTAACCTTTGCTTCCGCAATCGGCATAACAAGATTTCCCACAGGAGCTTTTGTATCCTTTAATACTGTAAAGTTTGCAACTGCGCTTTTTCCGGTATCGTTAGTCGCTTTAATTAAAATACTGATAGAACCGTCCTGAGCGGATGCAATGCTTATATTCTGGTTATAATCGCTGCTTACAGAACCAAACCTGTTCCAAGTTACTCCCATGTCTGTGGAGAACTCAACATTGCTGAGTCTGTTGCGCGAGGAAACATTAAATCTTACAGGAACGCTGTCTCTTACCCACGCAGGTTCTGTTGCAGGGAAGTTAACGGTAGGACCGTTAAAGTCCGCGACAATTCTAAAGGCAGGGCTTGTCTGAGCGCCTGCGTCAGTCTGCATTCTGAGAGTAAATGTTCCAAGGTCGCCTTCATTAAGGGCGTTAATCACAACGCGTCCGTTATCGTCAACATCTGCAATAACTCCGCTTCCTCCGCTTATCGTTACGCTTCTTATTGGTGAAGTGCCGATACCGTAAAGAGTCTGTTCAGCGGATGAAAAAAGCAGTCTGCCGTCGTTAAGCGCAGTTGCACCTGCAAATGCAAAGCGGAAAGGCTCCGGATTCATTGCAGCGTCTTCTGCGGTTAAATTGCTTACAAAGATATATTCATCTTTTACTGTCTCCACTCCTGCCTTATCCGTAGATATCATGCTGATTTTTGTCAAACCTGCAGGCATATTGTCCGGGAAAGGAATGGAAGCTGTAAACACATCTTTTGTTCCTGATAATCTTACAGGAACAGAACCGCCGTCTCCGATAGCTACCATTGCGGAAGCCGGAGCTGAAGAGCCGCGGAATGCAAGGTTAAGAGTTACTTTTTCATAACCTGTTACATCTCCGTTTCTGTTTAAAATGGGATATGGACGAAGCATCATGCCTGTAAAATACGAAACCACAGTTCTTCCTATTGTGAAAGAAGCAATTCCGGGAATTGTCGGAGCGCCTAATACCTGTATGCCTCTAACCTGTACTTTATTTCCCGTAACGCCGTTAATATCTTTTGCCCAAACATCAAGATTATAAATTCCTTCAGGAAGACCGGGAATAATAAACTGGAAATATTCTCCTGTCGCTTTAAGCTCTGTAGCGGCTCCGCCGTTTAAAGCGTAAAAAACTGACGCCACGCCGTCATCGTCGCTAACATTGCCTTTTACGATAATGCCAAGGGGACTTGCCGCTGAATTTACGGCAGGTTCAATAATTGTTACAACGGGGAGGTCTCCGTTCTGATCAACCCTGTATTTCTGCCTTGCAAATGTAACGTTACCCGAAACATCCTCAGCTCTAATTTCAACATCTAAACTTGATGCTTTTAGATTTCTGATATCTACATCAGCAGTCCACCAATGGTTACCGGGGAGTAACTCAATTTCACCTGACTGGCTTCCTGCTTTCCATGTTACCTTCTTAATTCCTACAGGATGCTGCGCATAACCTGCAAGAGAAAATACGCCGTTAACAGAAGAGCTTGCTTCCGGGTATACAATCTTTACATCGGGACCGGTGTTATTCGCAAATAAAAGATGAGCTGCTGTTCCCTTTGTTCCGTTTCCGTCTATTGCCTGAAACCAGATAACGGCAGGTCCGTCTTCCAGTTTCTTTGTATCGATATTTATTTCCCATGTTCCGTTGCCTGTCTTTTTATCAACAGAAACTTTTGCAGGTAAATATTTTTCTCCGCCGTCTGTGGAAAATGTAAGTGAAGAAATGCCGTTTCCGTCATAAATTGTACCGCGCATGCGGATGCTTCCCGAAACAAGAGCGCCTACTTCATGGCTTGTAATTAATGTTTCCGGTTTTTTACGATCTAAACGCCAAATAACCTTATGTGTTTTCTTTGATTTTTCTTTTACTTTAAGACCATTCGGATAATAATCTGCAATACCGGAAAGATCGTTAATATCTGTGCCCCAGGCAACTATTGTATAATCACCGTCAGGCCATTTTTCCTGGTCAGTCGTATCTAAAAAATATGACCAATAATCGGTTCCAGCAGCATTTGCGCGAACAACTTCTTCGCCTTTGCCGTCAGTGCCTCTGTAAACGGCAAACTCAACGCCTTTTACGCCGTCATCATCAAAGGCAAGTCCTACAAGGTTTAAGTTTCCGTAAACTTTCATGTAGGGAACAGGGTTAATAACTGTTACGCGCGGAAGATCAGATTCCGGATCGTTATGAATGTTCTCAGGACCTGACAGCGTAACATTCTGCGCTTTGTCAGTTGCTTCCAGATAGTAATTGTACTTACCCGGCTTCATACCCGATATGTCAATCGAATCCTGAAATCCTGTCGGATCATCGGCTGTGCGTGATACGTTATCTTTCTTTGGTGCAGCCCAAAGACCGCTTACCAAGAAAGCCATCAAAATGAAAATACATAATTTCCCTAAGCGCATAATACCCCCCAAACACGAGATAGTTAAATTTTGCCCAATTTTTAGTCTTATCATAATTATATGTTAATATATTCATCGGCGTCAATACAAAATATAAAAAATTTTAATGATATTTTAACAATTCGCTTGATATAATCCCGTTTTCCCGATAGAATAACTTGGGGGTTCTTGATGTTAAAAGGCCGATCATTGGTTGAACCGGAGGATTTCTCGCTTGACGAGATGGAATCCCTTTTTTTACTGGCTGAAAAAATAGAAAAAGACGATAAATACATGAGAGAAAGTTGCAGGGGGAGGCTTTTAGCCGCCCTTTTTTTTGAGCCTAGCACCAGAACACGCCTTAGTTTTGAAGCCGCAATGCTGCGTTTGGGCGGATCCTGCCTTGGATTCGCGGAACCGGGTTCAAGTTCAGCCTCAAAAGGCGAAAGTCTTGCCGACACCATCAGAATGGCTGCAAGCTATGCAGACGCAATTGTCATGAGAAACCCAAAGGAAGGCGCTGCTCTTCTCGCTTCGCGGTATTCTTCGGTTCCTGTAATAAATGCAGGGGACGGCGGGCATCACCACCCTACTCAAACGCTGACAGACCTTCTTACAATAAAAAGAATGCTCGGAAAAATCGAAAATCTTACCGTTGCTTTCTGCGGAGATTTAAAATTCGGTCGCACTGTTCATTCACTTGCAAAAGCGCTTGCGCGTTATCCCAAAATTAAAATGATTTTTATTTCACCTAACGAGCTTGTGCTGCCTGACTACATAAAAAGTATTTTAAAAAAGCAAAATATCAATTTTGAAGAAAGAGAAAATCTGGAAAAATCAATGCCTGAAATTGATGTTCTTTACATGACAAGGGTTCAGCGCGAACGGTTTTTTAACGAAGATGATTATATCCGTTTAAAAGACACTTATGTGCTTAACGCCGAAAAAATGTCCTTGGGCAAAGAAAAAATGATAGTGCTTCATCCGCTGCCGCGCGTAAATGAAATTTCCATAGAAATTGACGCAGACCCGAGAGCTGCCTATTTTAAACAGGCAAAATTCGGCATGTACGTGCGCATGGCGCTTCTTGCATCAATACTGGGGGCAGTATGATAAATATTCAGGAAATAAAAAACGGCATTGTAATAGACCATATAAAAACAGGTTTAGGCATTCGTATTTTTAACTGGCTTAAACTGGATAAAGTCCCCTACACTGTCGCATTTATTACAAATGCTTCATCAAGAAGCGGCGGGAAAAAAGATATAATAAAAATTGATAATACAATTTCGATTAATCTTGATGTCCTCGGTCTTATTGACCCTAACATTACCGTAAATATTATCGAGAACGAAAAAATTACAAAGAAGATTAAACTGCAGCTTCCTGAAAAAGTAGAAAATGTTTTAATCTGCAAAAATCCGCGCTGCATAAGCTCCACAGAAAAATATATAACCAATGTTTTTCATCTGGAAGACGCGGCGGATCTCACCTACCGCTGTGAATACTGCGATGAGATTATCTCTGCAGGAGACTTTAAGTAAATAAGAAATAATAAATAAGAAATAATAAATAGGGAATATGAAATAGGGAATGGATTATGAATATAGACAGGCTTTATGAAAATGTAGAAACCAAGGGGCACGTTTGTGTTGGATTAGATACTGCGGCGGACTATGTGCCTGAACTCGAACGAAAAAAAGCTCAAAATGATGCCGAGGCTGTGCTTGCCTTTAACAAGGCGCTAATCGACTCAACCCATGACATTTGCGCCTGCTTTAAAGTGCAAATCGCATACTACGAAGAAATGGGGCTTTCCGGGCTCAAGGCTTACAGCGAAACTTTAAAATATATCCGAGCAAAAAATTGCCTTGCAATTGCCGACATAAAACGCAGCGATATTTCCGACACCGCTGTCCGCTACGCAAAAGCGCACTTTTGCGGCGATTTTGAAGCAGATTTTGTTACCCTTAGCCCTTACATGGGAATGGACTCTATCGAGCCCTGGCTTAAAGAAGCCGAAAAATCGGGCAAGGGCGCCTTTGTCTTAATGCGCACCAGTAACGCAGGCATGAGGGATTTTCAGTACCTATCCCTGCAAACTATACCTCGACTTTATAATGCTGTTGGTGATAAAATGACAGAGCTTGCAAAAGCCCATATGGGTAAAAACGGCTATGGTATTTTCGGCGCTGTAGTCGGCTGTACAGAAAGAGAGGAAGCTGCCCAAATAAGGGAAAACTACGGCTCTCTTTTCTTTTTAATTCCCGGTTACGGGGCGCAGGGAGGCGCGGCAGAAGATGTCGCTCTTTTATTAAAAAACGGAAACGGCGGTGTTGTGAACGCTTCCCGCTCCATTATTACAGCATGGAAAGCCGAAAATAAAACAGGCGCGGATAATAATGCCGCTGCGCTTGCCGCAAGAAATGCGGCAATTAAAATGAGAGATGAGATACGGGAAGCCGCAAAATGAGCAATAGTCTTATATGTGAATTAGTTAATAACATTTCGATAAACGATGAATTTTTTGTACTGCACATTATTTGGAACGGCGCTCCGGCAAAACCCGGGCAGTTTTTTATGCTTAAACCCCTGCGTGCTTCTACTTTTCTTCCGCGCCCTATAAGCGTCCAGGAATATAATGCGGATCAAAGAGTTGTTAAATTTTTAATTTCCAGAAGAGGCAAAGGTACAATAGAGCTTTCGCAGCTTGTTGTAGGCGAGAAGGTTCAGCTTACAGGTCCTCTTGGAAATTCATGGCTGGATTTTCTGCCGGAAAACGGCAAGGCAGGTCTTATTGGCGGAAGCGCAGGCGTCGCTCCCCTTGCAGCCCTTGTCTCAGAAAAACCCGATTATAATTTTCATTTCTTTGCCGGGTTCCGTCAGGGTTTCAGGGAAAAGTTCGAGGAAGACGCAGTTTTGGGCGGAGCCATTAAATCAAAGAAATTGATAATCAGCGCAGAAGACGGCAAGAACGCTCTGATAGGACGTATTACAGATTTTATAGTTGATATGGGAAGCTTTGATGTATTTTTCTCCTGCGGTCCCTTGCCGCTGCTTAAAGCCGTAAAGAAAAAATGCGAAGCTAACAGCGTCAGATGCTTTGTATCAATGGAAAGCAGATTCGCATGCGGAGTCGGCGTTTGCCTTGGCTGCACTGTTCACACGCACAGCGGCAGAAAACGCTGCTGTAAAGACGGTCCGATATTTTCCGCATCAGAGGTAAAATTCGATGAGTGAAATAACAGAAAATGCTCCCGACCTGTCGGTCAATATCGGAGGCATAAAATTAAAAAACCCGGTTATTGCCGCCTCAGGCACTTTTGGAAATGCTACGGAATACGGCGGCACTTTTGAGTCTCCCGGAATGATTGACGCTTCGGTTCTCGGAGGAATTTGCACAAAGGGTTTAACCTTTGTCCCGCGCGAAGGAAATTCTGGAACGCGAATCTGGGAAACTGCATCCGGTCTTTTAAATTCGATTGGGCTTGAAAATGTAGGTATAAGAAATTTTATCGATAACGATTTACCCCATCTTCGCCAGTTAGGTCCCGCAATTATCGCGAATCTTTCAGGCGGTGAAGCTGACGAATATTTAGAAGGCGCACAAATGCTTGATAAATCTTCTGTCGATATTATCGAATTAAATATTTCCTGCCCCAATGTAAAGGTCGGCGGAATGGCATTCGGTTTAGACCCCGGCACTGCCGCAGCATGCGTATCTGCCGTGCGCAATGTTTTAAAAAATAAACCCCTGATGGTTAAACTTTCGCCTAACGCGCCCAATTTAAAAATGGTTGCGCTTTCCTGCATCAGCGCAGGCGCGGACGCGCTTTCGCTTGTTAATACCTTTAAGGGAATGGCAATTGATACAGTAAACAAAAAACCTGTTTTTGACGGTATTACCGCAGGTCTTTCCGGTCCTGCAATAAAACCTATCGCTCTTTGCATGGTATGGGAGCTGTACGCCGCTTTGCTTGACGAAGGAAAGACAAATATTCCCATTGTAGGGCTTGGCGGAATTGCCAATGTTAACGATGCTCTGGAATTTTTAATGGCAGGCGCAAGCGCGGTACAGGTAGGAACTTCCACTTTTGTTAATCCTCACACTATGCCCGAAATAATTGACGGGCTTAACATTTATATGACGAATAATAAAATAAACTGCTTAAACGAATTAAATATCAGAAATAAAAAATAAGGAATTTAAAATGGAAAAAGTAATTGAACTTCTAAGAGAATCAGGCGCAATGCTGGAAGGTCATTTTTTACTAAGCTCCGGGCGGCACTCTGACAAATATTTCCAGTGCGCAAAGCTTCTGCAGCATCCGGACAAAGCATGCGCAGCATTTGAAGACGTTGTTTCTAAAATTCGCGCTGACATGAAAAGCGGCAAATTAAAAATTGATATAGTTATAGGACCTGCGATGGGCGGAATTATCGCCGCCTGGGAAGTTGCGCGTCAGTTATCTCTTAACGCAATTTTCACAGAAAGAGACGAGGACGGCGTTATGACGCTGCGCAGAGGTTTTGAATTAAACCCGGGCGATAATGTTTTAATAGTTGAAGATGTAATCACAACCGGAAAATCATATCTGGAATGCGCAGCCGCGCTTGAAGGAACAGGAGCGCAAGTTTCTGCACTCGCCTGTGTTGTGGACAGAAGAGCCGACAATGCTCCTGTCGTACCCTGGCCATTTTACCCGGCAGTCAGGATAAAAGCCGCCAACTGGGATGCCTCAGACTGCGACTTGTGCCATCAGGAAATCCCTGTTGTAAAACCCGGCTCCCGCAAGATATAGCATACAGGGAAAATAGTTCACACAAAGGCACGGAGGAAATTTTTGAAAAGCGTATCTCCGTATACAGTTATATTTGATTGTGATAAGTTTATTGTTATAAATAAAGCGTCAGGTATTTCCATAGGCGGCGACAGATGGGACGAATCAAAAGAAAGACTTGATAAACTTTTGGAAAAAGATTTAAAAATACCAAAAATATTTACGGTTCACAGAATTGATAAAGATACTTCAGGGCTTGTGATTTTTGCAAAAAATAAAGAAATACACCGCAGTTTATCTGTCGCTTTTGAACAGCGAAAAGTGCAAAAAAAATATATTGTTATTGTTCACGGACGCCCCTCATGGAAAGAGACTTCATGCGATCTTGCGCTTGTTCCGAACGGCAATAAAAAACACATGACGATAATCGATAAATTCCGCGGAAAAGAATCGCTCACCAATTTTACATGTATTTTAAGCGCAGGAAATTACAGCGTACTGGAAGCATACCCGCAAACAGGCAGAATTCATCAGATTAGGGTTCATGCAAGCGCGATTGGACATCCTGTTGTCTGCGATGAGCTTTACGGTAAAACAAACCCGATAAAATTATCATCTTTTAAAAGAGGCTGGCGAGGCGACCCATTCGAAGAAAGACCATTACTTTCAAGACTTGGACTCCATGCGCAGGAAATTATTTTACCTGACAGCCAAAAATTTACAGCGCCTTTGGCAAAAGACATATCAAGTTTAATAAATCAATTTGAAAAATGTTTGTAATAATATTAAGAGTCTGTGCGCGGAAAACGACCTCCGAGCCGAGTATATTCCCGAGGCACAGGAGGCGTGTTTCGGCGCACAGACATTAGTATTTTTATGAAAATTATTTGTTGAAGTTTACTTGCGGGATAACAGTATTAGATGACAGTGCCGCTTTGTTTTCAGCCTTGATGGCATCATATACTTCCTGACGAAAAACTTTTACCTTCTTGGGCGCGTCTATACCGATGCGAACCTGATCGCCTCTTATTTCTACAATGGAAATTGTAACATCATCGCCGATAATTATCTTTTCATCGATTTTTCTGGAAAGTATAAGCATCAGGCTGCTCCGTTGTTCATTTCGGCGATAATATCATGCTTGGTTTTCCATTTAGGATCTGAAAGAATTGCCTGCATTGCATTTCCGGTTTCTTTATTGATAATAATCGGTCCCTGAAGGTTAGCTGTCATGCTTGAGCCGTCCTGCGGAAGAGTTACAATTACAAAAATTAACGCGTTCTCAGGCGATTTTATTCCAATTTCAGCTAACTCTTCGTTTGTAACATTGGCTTCATAATCTTTGCGGAACAAAAAAGGATTTATTAAAATAAAAGCGATTTCTTTTTCATTTACAGACTGAAGCCAGAAAAAAGGCTGATGCTCTGCGTCAAATAAAACATAATCTGTATAGTCTTCAAAACCAAAAAGCCCCTGTGGAATTTTTATATTTTGCTTTTCATCTACTTCAATGGGACCAAAAGCTTTAGTATCTACTTTCATTTTCTCTCCTTAAATTAACGCAGGAAAGTCAGCAATGAGGGCGGAAGCAGTTTTGCCGCTGTCGCTAAAATTGCCTGATGTGCTGTCTGCGTTTTCTTAAAATCCGTCATCGCTTCCGCTAAATTGATGCCCATTTCGCGATCCAGCATTTTTGTTACATTAGGTATCTGATTATTAAGGCGAAGCGCCGCAAAATCTACCCTTTCTTTTCTGCTGCTTATGTCAGCAAGCCTGAATGCTACATTATCCAAAGAAAGACTGATTCCTGCAATACCCTGACTGCCTATAAAATCCTGATCTCCTCGGAGCATTCCGTCTCTTAAACGAATTGCCATATCAAAAATTGATCCGCCTGCAACAAGCGCATTTTCATTCCAGTTAGGCGCATTATTTATCATATTACCGTTTATAATTCCAAGGTCACGGAGCACTGTTGCGCCTCCTACCTTGTCTTCGGCGCGTATTAAATGAGCGTTTGTTCCTTCAAGTACGAGTCCTCTTGTTTCTATATCGATAGATGCCTTAACAGGAGCCGCAGAATCATTTATTTTTGCAACAATACTCGGGAGCGTATCGCCTGTCGCTACATTTATTTCTACGCCGTCAATAAAGAACGCGCCGTTTTGCGTTGCCCTGTAGTCGGAAGCATTTACTGTAGAAACGATATGCATTCTCTCAGCCCAAAAAGCTTCGTCTCCTCCCATATCAAGGTCTACAAACATATTATCGCCTATTTCTACCCTGCGCGTTGCGCCTGCGCCGCGGTACTCTACCCTTGTAATCATTGTTTCGCCGCCGCCCTCTACAGTGCCTTCTACAATGCGAAAGGGCTCAGTAAAAACCTTGTCGCCTGAGAATTGTTTTTTAGTATCGGGACCGAGCGCATTGGAAATATCTACAAGTCCTTTTATAAGCTCATTTACTTCTACTGCCATTATTCTGACGTCATCGGGCGTATTTGTACCGTTAGCTGCATTAACAGCAAGCTCTCTTATTCTCTGCAGAATATCGTTTGCGCCTATAAGATTGTCATGGGTTGTCTGGAAATGACTTCCCGCAGTTTCGGTATTTTTTTCAAAACGCACAAGGCGCGCAAGATATGAATCGTATCTTACAGCATGAGAAGCCGCGATAGGATCATCGCTTAAATTTAAAAGACGCGATTGCGTAGAAATTCTGTCCTGCATTGTTGAAACATTAGCTTCTTCTTTGCGCATCCTGTACTGCATATCCGTTACCGGCATATTGGTTGATACTCTGTTCATCATTTACTCCTTACACGCCCATGCGGTTGATAAGCGTATCAAGCATGGAATTAACTGTCGTGATATATCTTGCCGAAGCTTCGTAACCTTTCTGGTAACGAATCATATTCGACAATTCCTCGTCTAAACTTACGCCCGAAATTGATTCGCGAAGCTGCCTTAAATAATTCATGGTCTTTTCTTCTGTCGCAAGCATTTTATTAGCCTGCTCGCCTAAAATCGCAATGTTGCCCACAGAGTTTGCAAAATAATCGTCAAAGGTTGCGAACTTTCCAACCATTACCATGTTGTTTCTAATTGAAGCAATCGCCTGAGCCGCGTCTCCGTTACCCGGGTTCGCTTCCCTTCCGTTAACGCCGAAACCTGCAGCAACAGAAGAAGCGTCTTTTAATATCTCAGGATTAATACGTATCCATCCTGAAGGATGAGCAATCGGCGCGATTGAATAATCCTGCGCTCCGCCTCTTAAATTTACAACAGCGTCCGCTTGTCCCCAATCGTAAGCGTTTTCAGGACCGGAACCGTTTAAAATACCTGCATAACCTGCCAAAAAATGCCCTGAGTCTTCGATATGGCGTATAACAAAATCGGGGTTTACCCTCTGTCCGTCTACAAGCTCTGCGGGAGTTCCCTTTAACTGAAGCACTCCGTCCCTGTTAAGACGCGCGACAACTTCTGCTCCTGAATTATTTATGCGCGTAACAATATCTATTACTGTATCTGTTGAATAATACGGCACTTCTACCTGTCTGTCGGATGCGGGAAGCGTAATTACGCCTTCAAAACCAGGCTGTGCGCGCTCTTCAAGCCTGTTCTGTCCGTTAATTCTGTACACGTAAGTAGAGTCAAAAACGCCGTCGCCTGAGCGGTCATAATTTCCGTTTACGTTTGTAACATACGGATATTCAGAAAAGAAATCGACGCCTGTTCTTCCGTTTGCGCCGTGCGCGCTTCTATGCACTTCGTTTACAAGATCTGTAAAGTTCATGGTCATGTTATCAAGGTTTTGTATTTCTTCTTCTATTGTTACATCGCGAAGCTCAAAAAGAGAGCCAACCATGCCCTTTGTAAAATTCATCTGGGCTCCGGTATCCTTCCAATAAGCATAAGCAAAACTTTCAGCGTCCATATCCTTTCTTAATTCAAACTGACGTGGAATCTGTCCCTGAACAAGAACATGCCCTGATGTATGTACCATAAATTCGTCAGGGTCTTTTTGCACAACTGTAACGTCGATTAATTTAGAAAGCTCGTCCACGCGAAGGTCTCTCTGATCCATTAAATCGTTAGGATTATCACCCTGTCCTTTTATGCGCTGAATATCGCCGTTAAGAGCCGCAATTTGTCTTGAAAGATCATTTACCCTGGAAATATTTTTTTCGATATCTTCGTCTGCCATTTTTTGCAGTGTGCTGAGTCCGTTGTAATGCATATTAATGCCGTCGATTAAAGTTTTTCCCCTGTTAACCACAACGGCGCGGTGTTCAAGATCTGCAGGAAACTGCGCAAGCTCTTCCCATCCGTCCCAAAACTTATCCATTTTGCTTCTTATTGAATTTTCACCGACTTCCATGTAGAGCTTTTCCATTTCTGTCAGATAACTTTGCCTGACTCCCCAATAGCCTTCGCCCGAAGCATTCATGATAATTCTTCTGTCTAAAAGCTGATCCCTGATGCGCTCGATTTTTTCGACAACAACGCCCTGTCCGATTTGTCCCGGTGTTTCCGCGCGGTTTAATGCCGGCATAAAAATGGGTTCAAACGGAACAAACTCTACTCTCTGGCGCGAATAGCCGGGAGTATTCATATTATTTATATTATGACCAATTGTGTGCAATGCGGTTTGATGAGCTTGAACGCCCCTCTTGCCAATTTCCAATCCCATAAATGTTGAAGTCATTTTATTCTCCTATTTCTCTAAAACTAAAAACTGCGGTTAAGAACCATGCTTCTAAAATCGTTTGAAAAATGGGTTCCTTCTCTTGTGTAAATGCTTCCGCCTCTTTCAGGGAAAGCTGAATCAAAAAATTCCTTAAGCGTGGATTTAACGCCGTTAAGATACGCAAGCAAAGCGTCATTTGCCATTTTTAATTTAATGGCTTCGATTTTTAAACTGCGGTAAATTGATGTTAAATCGTTGCGTTGATTTTCGGGCAGAAGCGAAACAAGCTCATAAAAGCGCCCCTTTTCGTCAAGATTATCTGAGAAGCTTTGCTGATGTATCAAAGTTTTAAACACAGAAAAAAGCTGCTCCCGTTCAGCTTCAAGGCTTACAAGTTTATTCTCTATTGCATTCATAACGCCCATGCTGTCTTCGAAAGTTGCCCATTCATGCTCAGTTACAGCAAGACGAATTTTTTCCTGCACTGTAACTGCATTCTGAATTAACTCAAATTCCTGTAACAGGATATCTCTGCATTTCTCATAAATCATACTTATATACCTCTCTTTATATTTCGGTATATATAAGTAGATGGTTTAGGGCTTTAGGTAGCAGCTAAGGTAGCAGTTAAAGCAGCAGTTAAAGTAACAGCTAAGGTAGCAGCTAAAGTAACAGCTAAAGTAACAGCTAAAGTAACAGCTAAGGTAGCAGCTAAGGTAGCAGCTAAGGTAGCAGCTAAGGTAACAGGTATAGTAGCAGGTATAGTAGCAGCTAAAGTAACAGCTAAAGTAGCAGCTACGTTGGCAGCTTTTTAGTGATTACAAGCAGGTTGTTGCCGCCGACGCGGGCATAGGTTACCGTATCCATGATTTTCTTGACCATATAAAAGCCCAAACCGCCAATTTCGCGGGTTTCAGGCGGTGTTTCAAGGTCGGGAGCAGGGATTTGAAGGGGGTCAAAGGCTATTCCAGAGTCCTCAAAGGTGATAATTACCTTATCAGAGGCTGAGATTGTAATTACTACAGAGCCGCAGCCTCCAGGGAATGCGTGTTTTGAAATATTCATAAAAATTTCTTCTGCGGCAATGCCTATTTCATTAACTTTGGTCTGGGAAAAGCCGCATTTTTCAAGTTCCGGGTTTAAAAACGCGAATATT
>Ga0209755_10003968_pt1 | contig 17916 bp, 12 predicted proteins | sample TergutCo191P1_FD_187301 | JGI IMG/M metagenome (GOLD analysis project Ga0209755, IMG submission 187301) | Cornitermes sp. P1 segment gut microbial communities from Petit-Saut dam, French Guiana - Co191P1 (SPAdes) (version 2) | ecosystem: Host-associated > Arthropoda: Insects > Digestive system...
TGGCTCCTAAAAAAGTGTATATTATCGATACAGGTTTAATTAAAACAGGAGCAGTTTCATTTTCAAAAAATTATGGAGCTCTTCTGGAGAATTTTGTTTATAATAATTTAAGGATTTATAATAAAGCGTCTGTATATTATTATTCGAGTAAAAACGGCGGTGAGTGCGACTTTATTATCAAATCGCAGGATGATACCTCCTGTATTCAAGTTTGCTGGGAATTAAATAATGATAATCAGAATAGAGAAATTGACGGTCTTCTTGACGCAATGGATTTTTTTGGTTTAAATGAAGGTGTAATATTAACATTTAATTCAGAAGATATAATATTGACTAAGGGTAAAAAAATTAATGTGATTCCCGTGTGGAAATATAAATGGAATAAGGAAAAAAAATGATAATAACACTAAAAGACATATGTAAAACCTACCAAATGGGTAATGTCAATGTGCAGGCCTTAAAAGGCATTACGCTGGACATTACAGAAGGTGAATTTATCTCTATCGCAGGTCCGTCCGGGTCTGGTAAAAGCACCTTGTTAAATATTATCGGTTTAATCGACAGTTTCGATTCCGGCAGCTTTTCTATTTGCGATCAGGAAATTAAAGAGCAGGATTCTGAGGAATTAGCCCTTCTTAGGCGTGAAATGCTTGGATTTGTGTTCCAATCGTTTAACCTTTTACCTGTCTTAAATGTTTTTGAGAATGTAGAGCTTCCGTTGGTTATTTCCAAAAAAGGCGGGAATAAAACAGAAAGAAAAGAGAGGGTAAATTATTTGCTGGAAGAAGTCGGGTTAAAGGATAGATGGAACCACATTCCAAATGAGTTATCCGGCGGCGAGCAGCAGCGGGTAGCGATTGCCCGCGCGCTTGTAACCAAACCAAGGATTGTTCTAGCGGATGAACCTACCGCAAACCTCGATTCTAAAACAGGAGAGCTTGTTTTAAGCCTTATGAAAGAAATTAACAAAAACGAAAAAACAACATTTATATTTTCAACTCACGATTCAAAGATTTGGGAAATGGCGGACAGAGTAGTGTTCCTTAAGGATGGTCTTATTAACTCAGAACGCAATATAGAATATACCAATAATAAGGAACAAGAATGATATTTTCCCTAGCCTTGCGGAATGTTGTAAGAAATAAAGTAAACAACACAATAATTGTCCTGCTCATAGGTGTTATTTGTTTTCTTTTTTTTATGGGAAACAGCATTATAGAAAGATCAAATATTAGTTTACATCAGGCATTTATTTCCAGCATTACGGGCGATGTTGTTATTCAAAAAAAAGGCGATGTAACAATGAACCTTTTTGGCGCGAATACTCCAGTAATCGATGATTTTTTTGTAGTGCCTGTTTTTCCATTCTATGACGATGTAATGGAAATAATAAGTTCAGAAGATGGTGTTAGAGGAATTACAAGCCAAATTTCAGGCAAGGCGTATCTTGATATATATGGGTATAGGTCTCCCGCTTTGCTTAGCGGAGTAGACGCGCAAACATATTTTCCCATGTTTCCCGGAATTGAATTAAAAGAAGGGCGCTTACTGCAAAGCGGAGAAACAGGAGCGATGATCACTATGGATCGCGCGCAAAAAATAGAGCAGAATACAGGACGCAAATTACAAATCGGCGAATCGCTTTTGTTTACGGCAGGCGGAACCTTTGGTTTTAAATTGAGGGAAGTTCCTCTTGTTGGAATTTTTAATTATAAAAACCCTGGTCTTTTTATGAACGAGATAATAATTTTAGATCCGCAGACAGTAAGGTCTCTTAATTCGATACAGACCGCTTCTTCGTCAGATATTGAATTAAGTGAAGAAGCCGAAGTATTATTATCTGCCGACATTGACGATATTTTTAATATGAGCTCTCAGCAGCAAACATCATCTTCCAGAGACGTATTTTCTGTTGATTTTCTTCAATCGTGGTTAACTGAATCTAAACAAAAAAGCGATAAAGAAGAAAATAAAGGAGGCGGCGATTGGAACTTTATTATTTTAAATTTAAAAGAAAATATTAATACGTCATCTTTTATTAATTCATTGAACAGTAAAATTGCATCTTACGATGTTACAGCTGTAGATTGGAGAGTATCTGCAGGTACTTCCACAATCTTACTTCTTTTATTGCAGATTTTATTTAACGCAGGCATTTTTCTTGTGTGTATCGCGGGTATTATTGCTGCAATTAATATTTTATTAATTTCTGTTTTTAGAAGAACAAGAGAAGTTGGCACACTTCGCGCAATAGGTGCTTCTAATATTTATGTAGGCTCGCTATTGCTTTGTGAAAATATCACCTTATCTTTAATAGCAGGGTTTGCTGGAATAATTTCAGGGGCTTTATTTATTGGCTGGGTTAACTCATTATCTTACAACATCCCAAATGATTTAATCGCTTCTTTATTGGGCGGGAATATTTTAAACCTAATCTTTATTCCCAAGATTGCCTTTTTCTCGTTTATTTTGGCAATTGTTTTAGGAATAATTGTATCGATTTATCCAATACAAACTACGTTAAAAATTGAGCCAATAGAAGCTGTCAGGCAGGGATAAGTTATGGAAAGAATTGTAATACTTTGTAAACTTGGTTTTAAATATCTGTATCGGTATAAAAGACGTTATGCATTTTTACTGGCAGCTCTTGTTTTTTGCTTTGGTATTGTTACTTTTATTACATCAACAAAAGACAGAATGTACGATAATTTGTATTACACGGCGCAATCACATTATGCCGGTGATGTTGTAGCGGTTGGTTATAACAGAATTATTAACATTACCCATCATTTGGGAAAAGAAGAAATAGAATCATTAAACAGCGCCGCAGAAAGTTCCGGAATAAATCCTTCGCATATATTAAAAAGAACTCTTTTTATGAACACTGGAGTAGTTTATCATAATGGTATTTCTGTTATTCAAAAATATATTATAGGCTGCGATTGGAAAAACGAAGAATATTTATTTTCCATGATGGATTTTTATTCTGCTGTAAATATTACATTGGATAATGACAGCATTATTGTATCTGATCCTGTAGCAAAACAATTAAACGCAAAAATAGGAGATATTGTAACATTAGAGGTAAGCAATAATTGGGGGCAAAAAAACACAGGACAATTTATTGTAAGCGGAATTGTTAAGGATTCGTCAATTTTTGGATATTATAAAGTATATGTATCAAGGTTAACCCTTAATCGGCTTTTATTCTTTGATGACGGCGATTGTTCTGTTATGGGTTTCTTCTTTAAAGATTCTTCCGGCGCAGAAGAGAATAGAACACGCTTACATAGATACCTTGCTCAGAAAGTTCAGGTGGGGCCTTTAGTTCATGACAGAGATGGGATGAACAGGGAATTAGCGGAACCTTGGGCGTGGAAGGACACAAAAATATTTCTTTTTACCCTGCCTGTTTATTTATCGGAAGTCGCAAATTTGCTAAATGCTTTGGATTTATTAACATATCTTTTATACGGAATGATGCTGATAATTATTTTCGCAAGCGCCGCTGTTACTTATCGCCTTATTATGCATGAACGTACAAGAGAAATGGGAGTAATGAGGGCAATCGGTTTCTTTGGCGGCGATTTAAGAATGGTTTTATGGACAGAAGTATTTATACTTGGAATAATTTCTGTATTTGCAGGCTTTTTGCTTTCAATTATTTTTAGTATTGCGGCTTCATTTATTTCCTTTGATTGGTTCCCGAGTTTTGAAATATTTTTAAGCGGAGGGAAACTTACGGCATTGTATCTCCCTAAAACAATTATAAATAATATAATATTAACTTTATTAATTCTGGCGGCAGCGATAATTCTTCCATCTGTCCGCGCGTCAAATAAAAATCTTCCGTCTTTATTATCAGGAGAACCTTTATGAATAAGAAATTATACCTTGTTTTTATTACATTCACTTTGCAGCAATTTCTCTTTGCTTCTGACCAGGATTTAATAAAAAAAGTAGATTCACTTGTAAGTTATATGGATTCTGATTTTCAGGCAGAATATGTAATTGTGCAGGACAGACCTAATCATGGACGTTCTACAACAGTTACAGGCGTGTTTAGGCGGGATATAAGAGAACAATATGTTATTATTATTATGGAACCGGCTATAAGCAGAGGGCAGGGTTATTTAAGAGAACGCAATACTTTATGGTTTTATGACCCGGAGAGCAGAAGGTTTAATTCAACCAGCGCTTCAAGCAGGTTTCAAAATACCAACGCAAGAAATTCAGATTTTACACGTTCAACATTGGCTTTAGATTACAAAGTTGTATCGGGCGAAGACGTTAAATTAGGGCGTTTTAACTGCCGCTTGTTAACACTGGAAGCAATCACAAATGATGTAACATATCCAAGAATGAAGGTTTGGATTAGCGAAGATAATTTACTGCGAAAATCCGAGGATTACAGCCATTCCGGGCAGCTTTTACGCACAACAGTAATACCTGATTATTATAATATTAGCGGGCGTTATGTGCCAAGACAAATATTATTTGTAGATGAGTTACTTGGCGCTGTAGTAAACGGAAAATTTGTTAATGAAAGAACTCAAATCATTATTAATAAACCTTCTTTTAGTAAAATTGCCGACTCTGTATTTTCACAAACCTTCCTGGAGAATATTAATCGTTGAATAAACGTTTCTTTGCTTTTTTAATCCTTTTTTTTTCTCTTTCTTTTTCTTTGATATATGCGCAAGAATTACAGGAGACGCCGAAGGAAATTGATTTATTAGAAATAGATTTAATAGACTTGGATTCTATTTTTAATGAAGACAAATCATTGGAAGAGCCGCAAGAACATATACAGGAAACCACTGTGCTGGATAATGTAAGAAGAAGAGGCGTTGAATTTAACGCGTCATATTTTTTCCGCGGAGCAGCTAATCCAGGATGGAATATGTATCCGTGGGAATTTGACGGCAATGAAGAATTTTCATGGGCTCTTGGAATAGAGATGGGTTCAAGTTTAAGCATTAATGCTCAAATTTCTGAAGCATTTCGCGTAATAAGCGTATTTACTTATCAAATTCCGGGGTTTAACCTAACATTAGGTGATTTCTTTTTTGATTATAATTTTTTTAACAAATTATTTCTTCGCGCGGGGAAATACGAACAGAGCTGGGGAATCTCGCCTAACTTTAAATTTACTAATCTATTGTCGCGTATTGCAAAACCATTAGATCCTCTTTTTCCTCCAGCTGCTGGTCCTTCATATATAGCAAAATTTGACATACCTATAGGAATTGGCGGTTTACAGTTGCTTACATTAACAAGGTTTGATATTGCAGGAGGGAATGCGCCGCCGCTTGAATATATTGGATACGGCGGAAAACTTAATTTGGCGTTTCCCTGGGCGGATTTTAATTTAGGTTCATATTACCATCATTTTATGGCGACACGCAGCTTTTTATCTATTAAAACAGTTATATTTAAATTTGACATCTATAATGAATGGCTCTTAACATATAATAATCATACAGATGATTCTGTAAATCTCTCTTTTAATATTGGAATATCAAAGGCATTTTTTAATAACAAGTTTGAAGTTAACGCGGAATACTATCATAACGGAGAAGAAACAACATATTATTACAAGCCCCAGTCTGAGTTCCGTGAAGAAGATACATCTCCTTTTTTACAGGGAAATAATTTTGCTTTAAATCTTCTTTACAGGTTTGATGGAAAAATTAATACAAGGGTGTTTGCAAGAATTCTTTATGGAGATGAATCTTATAGTTTGCTTGCAGGAATAAGAATAAATCCTTTATCTAACTTAGAAATATATTTTGCTGTTCCAATGGCTCTTGGGAATAAGGATGGTTATTATTATAAAAATGCGCATAATATACTGGATCAGCATCGTCCCTTTGGTTTTATATTATATGTATCATTCACCGGCGGTATAAGCGTAAGCAAGTATTATTAAAATAATATTATTTATTAGAAATGCCGTCGGCAGCCCATGAAGTAATAACAGTAAGACGTTTAGTTATAGCCGAGTCTACGTGAATTTTAGATGCGACAAAGTCAGAAATATCGGCGCCTGCAACGCTGTAGATTAAAATACCTTCCGCAATAGGTTCAATATAAAGCCTTGCGATAAATCTGCCTTCTTTCATTACCGGAACAAGCATATAATTTATATTTCTGGAATTGGTCATAGTGTAGATTAAACCGTTTTGTGTAAGAGACATTTCGGCTCTGTAAAAAGTGTTGCCGAAATTTACATCCTTTAGTCTTACATGAACGGTTTCTGTTTTTGGAAGAACAGAGGCAGGCGCAGGATCCGCAATGGCTGTTGTGTTTTTTTCGCTTGTAATGCGCGTAGCTTCTTCGAATAATGGAATTTCTTTTCCTCTTGTAGAAGATCTGTAAAGTCTTCCTTTAAGATTGCGAATTTTTCCCAAAGCATTGTAGATGTCAAGGAGACTTGTGGTTCCTGGAATTAAATAGATTGATTCAACAAAGTAGCCGGGTTTTGTATTTAAAACATTATCTACAATTTTTGAATCCAAACCGCAGCTTTGTGAGTTTCCGTAAATTACAAAACCGTTTGCTTTTTGGCTGGCTTTTACATAGGCATCATTAGAAAAAATTAATGAACGGTTTTCTGAATTAATATCAGGAAATATGTCATTAAACGCGCGTAACTGAGAAAATAAATTGGAAACGCAAAATAAAAATAGTATTAAAATAAAAAAAATCAATCTCTTCATCAATATGCTCCCTTAATATGCTCCTTTTCCCATCAACACCACGCCGAAAGTCTTAAAAATAATCCACAGATCAAGCCAAATAGACCAGCTCTGCAGATAATAAATATCATAAGAAACCCTGTCAAAATAATTCGAATTTGATCTTCCCGAAACCTGCCAAAGACCCGTAAGCCCCGGTTTAATCGAAAAAACGCGATCGTAATCATCCCCGTACTTTGCAATTTCCGCGTCTACAATCGGGCGCGGACCTACAAGTGACATATCTCCTTTTAATATATTAAACAACTGAGGGAACTCATCGATACTGGTTCTGCGCAAAATTTTTCCTAAACCTGTTATTCTTGGGTCATTTAATAGCTTATGATTTTCTTCCCATTCCTTTTTTATTTCCGGATTTGTTTCTAATAATTTTTGTAACCTTTCCTCAGCGTCAACAGCCATTGTTCTGAATTTATACGCATAAAAATGCTTACCGTTGCTGCCAAGCCTCTTTTGCTTGTAAAGAACCGGTCCCTTAGAAGTAAGCTTTACAAGCAGAGCCACAATAAGAAGGAAAGGCAGAATTAAAAGACCGCCGATTAAAACCGGGAAAATATCCATTAAACGTTTAATGCCTTTGTTCCAGGAAAGATTGAATTTGTTGCTTGTATCGATTCCTAAAATACCGTTAAAATCACGCACAGACATCCAAATACTCGAAATATTAAAAAAGTTTGGGATAATTACATTGTAACGGAATGCGTTAACGGAAGTATTTGTTAGTTTTTTTAATTCGTGCGCATCCAGCTGCGGAAGCGCGACTATTGCCATTTTTATATTGTATCTTTTTACAATTTCCGGTCCTACATTATAATCATGAATTATAGGTATTCCTTTATATTCGTCTTCACCTTGCGGATTATCATCTAAAAAAAGAACCGGAACATAACCTGTTCTGATACTGTCTAAAAGGCAATCTACTAAAAATTTACCGGTAGTGCCGGAACCGTAAATTACAGTTGGTATGCCGCCTAACTTTGTTTTATATAAGAACCAGTGAGTTGCGCTTCTCATTATAAGAAGAGAAAGAGTTGTAAAAAACCAGCTGATTAAAAAGGCTGTATTTATCGAATCCCAAACTTCATGCTCTATAAAGCGTGACATGATAATACCGCCGTAAGCAAAAGTCGAACCTAAAAAAAACCGCCTCATTTCTTCTGATGGAGCAAGTGAGACGCCGGGGTATAGCTTAAGAATCTGAAAGATAAGAATAAAGACAGGCAGATACGGCCAATAGGTAATAAATGATTTAGCGTTAATGCTTTTAAATTCAAAGGCAAAACCGTAAATTCTAACCCAGAAAAACCCCCAGGCAAATGTTAATAAAATAGCTATAAGGTCAGAGACAACAAAGGTAGTTGTCGTTAGAGCAGAACTGGTACGTCTATAACGGGTTCTATACCAGACATCAAAATCGGCTAGGTTCATTTAATGTTATTATAACGCCAAAAATTGTGTTTTTCAAGGAGTTTAAGCTTGACAATACTACTTTATTACATAAATATTGCTATATGGGAGTAAAAAAATGCATAAAAAAAGCTTTGTTATCTGTTTATTTTTGTTAATTGCAAGTAATTATATATCAGCTCAGACTCATATATCCGTACCGCTTGGACACCCTGTGTATGCGGTTCTTGAACAGGCTCAAATGCGGGGACTTTTTAACTCCCCTCCTTATGTAAAACCATATACCCGCGCTATGGCGCTGTCTTATATAAGTATGATTTTAAGTAATGATGATGAAAAAAAATTTGGACGTCTAACAGAAAAAGAACGGGAAATTTTGGAACAATTCAGAAAGGATTTTTCACCGGATAGGAATGGCTTAGATCTCATAAGAGGTACATATTCATCTGAACATATCTGGAATGATATTTATTTTTCGTCAGAATTTGGATTGGGAATGGAATTAATTTTTGCCGGAGTATATTTTCAAACGGCAGGCGGATATAATGAAGGAATTTTCAGCCATCCATCTTCAGGTGATTTTTTTGGAGATTTATCGATAGCTCCTGAAATTTCTTTTATGGGAGATCTTGGGAAATCATTGTCTTATGGGTTTTCAATCAGCGGTTTTATCGGTAAATCTCAGCGTAGTTTATTAGGCAGCTATCAAACTGATATAACAAGCGTTCCAGATGATCCAAGCGATCTGGAAAATTATCGCGCGGTTTTCAGTGAGCCGCATGCATATTTTCCGTATACTTATAAAAAAAGATGGGATAGTTTTGTGTTTGCGCCCGGCGGATTTTCTACCGGAGGAATGCTGACGTGGCCAAGAAATGTATCTTTAGGATACACAATGATGCCTGAGTTATCAGCGTCTTTATTAAACGGTCATGTGTTTTTTAGGTTTGCAAGAATAGATCGCGAATGGGCGGGAACGACAACTAACGGAAGCCTTGTATTAAACCAGTCGGCGCAGCCTTTTTTGGCGCTTGAAACTGTAATACAGCCTTTTAGCTGGTTTTCGTTTTCTTCGTTGACAGGAGTGCTTGAATATGATACACAATGGGGTTACGAAAACAAGTCAGAGGTAAAACAGACATCACGAACCTTTCAAAATGCATTTTCTATTGTTATGCTGGAAGCGTCTTATAAAAATTATTTTAATTTTAACTTGGGAAGCAGCGTTATCTGGCCAAAACGTTTTGAACTTGGTTATATGTTTCCTCTAATGGAGAATTTTTTATATCAAAATAATATAGGCGATTTTGATAACATGGCTTTATTTTTAAATTTACAAGGACAATATCCAGGAATTGGAAAGTTATGGTTTTCTCTTTTCCTTGATGAAGTAAATATCGCAGATTTTAATAAGTTTTTGGAAATGGATAGAATGATGTACGCTTTTCAGTTTGGCGGCTCGTTTAATATTCCCTGGCTTCCTTTTTCTTCTGTTAAATTAAGTTATACAAAAATTGAACCTTATAATTACACGCATATACACATTTCAACTCCATGGTATACTAATCCGTCGATGGAGACAAATTATGTAAATGCCGGAAGATCATTGGGTTATTATTTGCCGCCGAATTCCGATGAAATTTTGGTGCGTTTTGAAACATTGCCGGTTCCCTCATTGTTACTTAGCTTACAATACCAAATGATTCGTCATGGAGCAGATTACGGAGATAGAGCAGTGGATGGAAGTTCTTATTGGTCGGAGCTGCCAGGGAATAGAGGGTGGGATGTTGAACCGCTTAGGAAGTATTTTTTAAAAGACGGCGCGTATCAGTGGATGCACATCGTTAAGTTAAGAGGAGAGTATTCGTTAACAGGACTAAAAATACCAGCGAAGGTTTTTGCAGAGCTTGGAGGAGTGTATTCTTTCTTTACAGATATTGAGCCAAATATTAAGCCTAATTCAGGAAGTCCAAATATTTACAAGACTGTTGATACTCCGCAATATCCGCATACTTTAAGATTTATAGGAATGATAGGAGTGAAGATTTTTCCAAAGTTTTAGTAATAAAAATTAGCGGAAAGCGAAACTTGCCCTCCTGTTAAATTTGAACCCTCATAATTATAGTTTAATGAATAAATACCGCTGATTTTTCCTTTTAGAGTAAGAAATGATAATAATTTCCAATTAACGCCGGCAGATAAAATAAAATTATTTTCCGGTGATCCAGACGGCGCCCATGAATAATCATATCTCCAATTCCATTCAATTGGGAACTTTCCGTATTTACCTCGTGAAATCCACGAAAATTCACCGTTAATAATTAGTTTATCATTATTAAAAAATCTGGCGCCGGCTGTTATTGCAAACGTGTCTCTTGGGTAGCCAAAATAATAGTAATAATGTATTTCATGAAAAAATTGCACATCATGCATAAAAATAATACTTGCATAAGGAGAAGGATTTATATAAAGAAAAGGAGAGGTATAAAAACATTCAAGATAAAAGACAGAAGCCCATTTATTAAAAGAATGACTGTATTGCAAACCAAACATAAAACCAATTGCATTAGGAGCTTCCGGTATCTCGCGTCCTTCGTCAAGTTCAGGGCCGGCAGAAAGTTCCGTCATGGCAAATTGACCGTAAGCAGATAAGGATTTAACTATATGCCAGTTAAACTCAGCGGAAAAAAATGATCCGTTCATGTGTTCACCCACTCTTTCTTCTGCACCTGAATTCCAAAGATCGTAATCTCTCCATGTCATAGCGTTATGAATAATCATTAATGGATTTAAATAGCGTAATTCAAAAGCTGAATTTCCTGCCATTACACCTTCCGTTAATGATAAGGTAAGAACTTTAAAAAGAGTTACATCTATACGGCTTAAATAAAAATAACGCTGAGTAGTCATTTTTAAATAACCGGCATTTTCGTCAAAATCAGGAAAAATCTCATTATTTAATTTTAACGGCGTATGATTTACAATAAGCGAATACTTAAATTGATTTGAAAAGAATGAAAGGCGCATAAATTCATAATAAGGCGGATTGTCGGTAATGCTCAAGTTTCCGCTTATACCTGTTCCAAAAGAAAGCCTGTCTCTTCCAAGCTGGAAATTCCACCAGGAGCCTCCCAGCGCAATAAATGTTTTTAACGGAGAGTTTCCGTTTATATCATTATTAAAAAAGAAAACCATGTTATTAGAAAAATGTTCATCTTTATTATAATCGTAAGGATCAATACTGACGGCAGGATCAAAATATAACTGCAAGACATCACTAAAATTTAATTTTAATGGTACAGAAAGAAAAGCAGGAATCTTTGGCTGAAAAGGATACCAATCCATATCTTTATTTGTTCTTAATCTGCCTTCAAGAGTTAAATCTAAATTAAGAGAAAGTGAAAAAACATCCCATTTTAATGAAAGAGGAGTTTTAGGATCAAGCCTGTTAATTACACGATTATATGCTTCCGCTGCGGGAGGCGAAAGAGTATATTCGTCAATTAGATCAAGAAAATTTCTTACCTCATGCGGAGTAAAAGGAGGCGTAAATGATGGAACGGATTTTCCTGATACAAGCGAAAGGAAACGAATGTCTTCGATAATCGGATCACCTACAAGTATCATATCGTAGGGTGACGCAAATATTTTTATTGAAGTAATAAAAAATAATAATAAAAGATGCATTTTTAAAGTTTTCATTTAATATTTTACTCCAAAATTAAATTCTCAAGTTTACAGAAAACGACGCTTGTCCGCCTGTTTTAATATTACCGGAAAAATGCGCATTATTAACCGAGACAATCCCTGAAATATTTGTATTTAATTCAAGCCATGAGTAAGGTTTGTATCCTGCGCCGAATGAAAGGATATATTTATTTTCTGCAATTCCTGACGGCGTTTTTTCATTAAAAGCCTCAGGTGTTAATTCCCAATCCCATTTTAATCCGTTTTTATTATGTTCTCCGCTTATAATACATGTAAATTTACCTGATAGTCGCAATAATGATTCATTAAAAAAATCCGCGCCCGCAGATAATGAAATTGTATCTCTTGAATGAGATATTAAATAATATTCAATATTTTGATGTATAAAACTTGAATAAGGACTTCCCAGTATATTTAAATACGGATCCGTATAAATAAATTCCAGGAAGAAAATAGAATTCCATTTTTCAAAAGAATGAGCGTAATTGATTCCGGCAAGATAACCAATACCATTAGGAGGCTGATTGATGTCAGACTTAATTTCATCGGGAAGAGTCAGCTGATTCAGTATAAATTGACCGTAAAATGAGAAAGATTTAAAAATATTCCAGTTAAACTCGACAGAAAAAAGGGAACCAATCATATCACCGCCGTTAGGTTCCCATTTTTCATAGTCGGTCCATGCGTAAACGGTGTGAAAAACAAGTAATGGATTAAGATATCTTAGTTCTAAAGGCGAATTTCCCACCATTACTCCTTCCATTAAACTAATAGTAAATTTTTCCAATAAATTAAAATCAAGTCTGTGAAGATAAAAATATCTGTGTACTGAAGTATTATTTTCAGGTTCATTCCATCCTTGCGGAGGTTCTTTAAAAGAATTATCGTCAATAAGAAAAACATTGACTTTAAAAGGACTATAAATATAAAGGGGCATATGGTTTATTATTATTGAATACTTAAAATATTTATTAAAAAATGAAAGATATGCAAAATCATAGAATATCGTATTATTGGAAAAAACCATGCTTCCTGTGCGGCCGGAACCCCAATAAAGATGATCTTTTCCTATTTTAAAATTCCAGCAGGAGCCGCCTGCCGCAAAGAAAGAGCGAAATGGGCTATATTCAACATTATAGTGATATGAGTCCAGGGGAATATTAGTAAAGAAAATATCAGTGTTGGGCATTCCGGGTCTTAACCCAAATGCAGGCTCAATATAGAGCTGAAAAGTATTTCCAAAAAGTAACTGAAGCGGAATTTTAATAAGCTGATTAGGATATGAGTTTTGTGAATCCCATGAAATATCATCATTAAATCTGACTTTTGCTTCAAGAGTAAGATCTATGTTCATGGAAATTAAAAAAGAATTTTCATGTGACCATGATAAAAAAGGCGATGGAGGCATAAGTTTGTACGATATTCGATCAAATACAATTCTGTCACCTTGTGATAAGGCTTCCAAGTCAACTGAATTTAAAAATAATCTTATTTCATCAGTTGAAATGGGAGGGGAAAATGAAAGAAATGATTTACCAGAAACAACGGACAGATAACGAATATCCTCTAGTATTGGGTCGCTTGTGCTAATCATACTAAAGCTCTGACCATATAGATTAAAAGTAAGGAATAAAAAAAACAATAGAAGCAAATATTTCTTCATTATACTTTTTTTCTTTCATTAATTACGCGCTGTATTCGCTCGATGAATGCAGTTTTTGAAAATTGTTTTACGTGTTCATTAAAAATACTTCTGTCATATTTTATAAATTCTTTCTCAAAACGATCCATTGCTGTTATTAAAGAATCAGGCGTTTGTTCATCAAAGAAAATACCAGTTACGTTCTCTTTAATTGTATCAAGCGCACCGCCGCCGCGGAAAGCGATAACAGGGCAGCCTGCGGCATTAGCTTCTATTGGAATTAAACCTAAATCCTCAATACCGGGATAGAGAAGAGCGCGCGCTTCTGCAAAAAGTAAACGTAATTCTTCATCAGAAACCCTTCCTTTAAAAGTAATTAGTTTATTTTTTTTATATTTATTTATTATTTTTTTACTTGCTCCCGCGCCTGCGATAATTAATTTTCTGCCTGATTTATCACAAGCTTCCAAGGCAATATCTACACGCTTATAACTTGTAATTTGACCAAAAAATAAATAATAATCCAATGGGTTACGTTCAATATTTAGATATTGTTCAATTGGAGCCGGTCCAAAAACAACTTCTGCTTCTCTGTTATAGTAACGCTGGATGCGTTTTGCGACATAATTGGAATTAGTAACAAAACGGTCAACCATATTGGCGGAAGTTATATCCCAGATACGAAGAGAAAGAGTAAACTTTTTCATGAAATATCTGACTAAGGCATTTGCGTTATTTTGATAATCGTGGTACATGTCCCAAAGATAACGCATTGGGCTATGACAATAACAAATATGATACGCATTAGGATTGGGCACAACGCCTTTTGCAGGTCCCGCTTCGCTTGAAATTATTAAATCATACTCCTGAAGATTAAATTCTAAAAGCGCTTTTGGCATAAAAGGCATATACGCCTGGTATAATTTTTTTGCAAATGGCAGGCGGTTTATACTGGAAGTAAAAACACGTTTTGAATTTATTTGCTGTGAAATTGCTTTAGGATTATAAACATGAGTAAATATATCAACGCCGGGAAATATATCTAGAAGCGCTTCCAGCATTTTTTCTCCGCCGCGCATATTAATAAGCCAATAATGAATAATTGCAACTTTCATTTATTTACCTTTGTTATTACAGGCGTTGATTCGCCTTCCCATGTAATAAATACAGGCGTATTTGTAACATCTATAATAGAATTGTCTTCTAAAATAATATTAGAATCCGAAGAAATGCTGTGTAATTTAATTTGAGATGACAGCGTTAATCTGATTTTTTGCGTATTTCTTCTGTCATTCCAAAGAATTAATGTGTTTCTGCCTGACGAACCTCCCATAAAGCAAAAAGAAACAATATTTGATGGAACATTTTCTCTTAAAGGCATTTCTGGCATATATTGGGAGCCGGGAAGATTTTGCGCGCATAATTGATAAGCCCATGCTCCGTCTTTTCTTGTATAATCACGATAAGCAATTCCAAAAAACATTTCTGAATTTAAACTAACGGGAGCTTCCTTTAAAATGTAACGATCGTAAAGCTGATACCATAATAAAACATTAGCGCCTCTTGCTGCAGATCCTGCAATTGTTTTAATTATGTAAGAAGGAAATTCTTTCAAGGATACGCTGGATGGATAAACACCTCCTGTTGGGTATCCTACCTCAGTAATCCATACATCACCTTTAAAATTAATTTCAGATATTATTTTTAAAAATTTATCATGTAATACAGCTGAACCTCTTGGGGCTGCTCCATAAGGATGGAATGAAATTGCATCCAAATTTTCAAATGCACCCGCCTTATGCATATTCATTATATATCTTTCCGGAACACGGAAAAAACCTCCGCCTATAATATAGGCGTCAGGATCCGTATCTCTTATTCTTTTTGCAGCTTGCTTTGATAATTCAAAAAACTCTTTTTCAGTGCCATTCCAAAAAAACCAATTAGGTTCGTTCCATATTTGCCATGCATGAATCCTGCCTTTAAAATGGATAATTAAAGCTTCAACAAAATTTAAATAATCATCGTAATAACGTTTAGGTATATAATCAATTTTTCCGGTATCTTTCTCTATCCAGCTTGTATGATAAGCAATTACGGCAATTACTTTATGTCCATGTTCATTTGCAATATCAACAAAAGGTTCATACCGTGAAAAGTCATATCCGCCTCCTCTTTCAGGTTCAATTGAATTCCATCTGAAAGTATCAAGTAACCACACAGCTCCCAATTCATTTAAAAGATGATATTCTTCGGCGGTTCTTAATCTGCCTGCATGAACTAAACCAAAAAAATCATCAGGAACAGCAACAGAACCGGCATTTGGAAGCGGAGTAGATGCGCAGGAAATAAACAGTAATGAAGCACTTAATAATGATAAAAATAATTTTATAATATACATTTAATCTCCGTCTTTATTTAAATTTTCCATAATAACAGAAACAGTTTTCTCAAAGGTATATTTAGAAACAAGATTTTCCGGAAGAGAAACAGAAGGCGCACTTTTATTATATAACAAATTAAGCATTTTATTTTTTAAATCTATAACATCACCTGCGCGGAAGAATGTTACCGGAAAATCTGAATATACTTCCTTTAAAACAGGAATATCAGAAATAAGCGCATGAGTTCCAAGAATCATGGCTTCTAGCGGAGGCAGACAAAATCCTTCGTAAAGCGATGGCTGAACAAGAAGAGAAGAAGCAGAGATAAGTTTTATTAATTCTTCATCCGGAATAAAACCGGTAAATGTAATTGCGCCGCTTTTAAAAGATTCCATTTTTTTTATAATTTTATTATCAAATGAACGATATTTTCTTTTTGAACTTACAACTATTAACTTATGTTTAAGACCTTCATTTCTTGCAAGCTGGAAAGCGTCAAGTAAGTAATATAATCCTTTATGTTTTTTTATATTGCCAATGAAAATAATAGTTTCTTTTTTTTCAATATTTTCTGCGGTTTCTCTGTAAGTAAGGAATTTTGGCTGAATAGCCGTTTTTGTAATAATAATTGGTTTTTTTTCACCAAGATGATATTTAATTCTGGATTTAGAAAAATGAGAAACTGTAAATATTTTTTTTGAATATTTTTGAGCTCTGCGATAAAACCACATACGGACAGCAAGACCCGGTTTTGTAATAAGATCCGGCATATCAGGGAAGATAATATCATGTATAGTTGTATAAATGGGTATTTTAATTCCGCGAGGGATATTAATATAAGGCGAATAATAAATATCAGCTTTATTTATTACATTAACAATATTTCTTGGAAAAAGCAATAATTCAATAAAAGAGAACGATTTAATAGAACAATTAATTATTTTTGCATTTTTATATTGACTATATGCCTGTAATAAATTCTTATTTCCTATAAGAATGAAATTATTATTGGTTTTTAATAATAATGGAAGACAACTTCGCAAATAAACGCCAATACCGCTGGATTGAATCATTCTGCAGTCAATAGCTATATTTTTCTTTTTTGAATAATTCTTTTTTATATTATCTTTTGGCCTATGATAAAATCTTTTTACCAGTTTATTATGTCTTATAAAAATTATAATAGAGTTAAGTAAATTAAATAATCTCGGTCTCTTTTTCCTGATAATAAGTAATAATAAAAAAAGTTTGCTGTTTAAAACTTCCAACTCGTCATTATCAGAAATTATACGGGATTTTTGTTCAAACGCACTCCTTGGAAATTTAAGCATTTCCATTATTTCATCAGAAATAATTCCTGTTTCTTTAACAGAGTTAAGCACAACCCATGACGCAGGTTTAAAAGGACAATTAATAAAATCAAATACTGTTGCATAATAATGGATAATTTTTGCTGTTGATAAAAAAGGAAGCCCGTTATAAATTATCTGACAATTCCAGTTATCATCCAATTTTTTTATTATATTACCTGCTTCATAATTTGCCTGATTAAGAGACGGCATATCTTGTGAATTTCCTTTTTTTAAACTAAAATTCCATAACGTATGCCATCTTTTAAAAAAGTCATCAGATTCCGGAACATCACGACAGAATATTACACCGCCGTTATAGCGTAAACCAAGCTTGGAAGAAGAATTAAAATTTATTTCAATATCTTCCAAATTAAAGTGTGAGAATAAATGATGTTTTTTAAGAGGAACATGCGTATCAAGAATTGCTCCTATATTAATATCAGCTGAGAATTCAAAATCTAAATTCTCTGTAATTACCGTATCGCAGTCAATATATAAAAAATCTCCTGTTATATATTTCTTCATAGATGTTTTAATCCAGCGTGAAACTTCTTTTTGCGATAATACAACCGGCGTATCAATTACTTTTATTTCTGTAACAACCTGTTCATAACCTTTACGTAAATTTATTAAACTTTCTTTTGTCTTTGGATCCAATAATA
>Ga0209755_10003969_pt1 | contig 17914 bp, 20 predicted proteins | sample TergutCo191P1_FD_187301 | JGI IMG/M metagenome (GOLD analysis project Ga0209755, IMG submission 187301) | Cornitermes sp. P1 segment gut microbial communities from Petit-Saut dam, French Guiana - Co191P1 (SPAdes) (version 2) | ecosystem: Host-associated > Arthropoda: Insects > Digestive system...
GCAACGGTAAGAGCAAAACTATGGATTCCGACTGCTCGTCAGCATCCCTTTGAGGCTGTAATTGAGGATCTGATAAAGATTGTAAGTGATACAAAAGGTATCATGGGATATGATAATTGACAAAGCTGGAATCCCATGATAAACTGGCAAGTGACATAATCTGATAAGAATAACAGGGGGAACCATGTCATTAAGCATTGCTTCCGCATTTCGCCTACGGAATAAATTAAAGGAACGGATTAAACGGCTTACCGAAATCGCTGGCAGGGCCGAAATGACCAAACCGGAGGGAACGGTAGAGAATTCGGCCGTTTTTGACGGAAAAACGTTCAAGGAAACAGTGGCACAGGTAAGCCATCTAATGACTGTTCTGCGGGATTTCAATCTTGCCATCGACAAGTCGAATTTGGCAAACAAAGAGGCGCTTATCAACGTGGAAAGTCTAAAGGCCGAAATCGCTTTTTACGAGAATATCGCCCAAAAAGTCCGCGCCGCCCCACTTTATTCATACGAACACAACGCCGAAGGCGGCCGGGACAAAATAAAGCTGGAACCGCTTCTTTCCCAGCAGGTGATTGTCGCTTATCTTGATTCGTTAAAGAAAAAGAAAGATGACATAGAGGAAAAGCTATCCGCATCAAACATCAAAACACAGGTTGACTTTGATCAGGATATCATCACCAAACTACTTTAAAAAATTGGGGAAGGGGAAAAGCGGCTTTGCAAATGGAAGGCTTCGCGCTTGACGGGATCTGTGTAACTATCTCGCACTGCGGGAAAATTGGAATAGTTCGGTCAGAATTCATAACTTACGATTTGAATGCGAATCAGACCCGAACTTAAAACTTCAAAACCAAAACCTGAGTTGATGAAAACAAACCTTTACTTATTACGCAAGGTTTTCGAAAGCTCAAAGCCGGAAGTTGCCGCCGTAATTCCCCTTCCCTTTTCTAAAGTTTGACAAAAACAATTTTATGCCCCATACCCCTTCGGCCATTCCACAGGCAACATCATCTTTTTTTACCTTGCATTCTCGAACGTGAACGTGTAGATTTCAAGCCACTTGATCGCCTCGTCCACCCACGCCTGATCCCGATACGACACTGGATCGGAACCATGCCCGACCTTTCCGCCCAGCAGATGATCGCTTCCGTCGCCCTCCGGCGTGATCAGCTTGTTCGGCACACCAGCATCGTCCAAGACCCGCTTTAATATGACGGCGTTGGTGTAGGGCACCTGGTCGTCCCCGCGCCCGTGAACCAGCAGGGTTGGCGGAAGACCGGAATCGTGGGTCACGAACGCCACCGGGGAAATTGCGTTGACATGTTTTTCCATTTCGGGGTAGTCGGCCTGGACGGTCCAGTCGCTTTGGGTAAGCCCAACGTTCGCACCGGCCAACCGCGACCCCATCCACGAGTAGAACACCAGCCGTTCCTCTATAGTCTTTCCCCAGGTCGGCATCAGCGGCCAACCCCGGTCGTCGGAGAAATCGGTGGGGCCAGCCATGCTCACGCATGCGGCGAGCTTTACACTCGCGTTTTTTTGTGGATAACCGTATGCGTACATCAGCATGAGGTGTCCCCCCGCCGAATGCCCGATCAGCACGAAGTCGCGTATTTCGATACCGCCCGCGTTGGAAATATTGATCATCGCGGACAAGGCCGAATCAATGTCGGACAGGATATCCGTCATGCGAATATCGTTGTCAGGGGATATCACCCTGTAGTCGATTGTCGCGACCAAATTGTCCTTGGCGTAGTGTGCCAGAAACGAAGGGTACTGCGCCCTGCTCCCCGAGAAAAACGCGCCGCCGTGGATGTGGACGATCGCATGGACGTTCCCTTTCTTTTTGCAAGCCATGTCGAATTTATGTAGTGGATCTGGGCCGTATGGCACGTCTTGGAAATCCCAGGTTATTTTTTCGGTGGGCATCGCTTTCCTCCTTCGTTATTATATGCACTAAGCCCTTGGCGATCAGGTTAAGCACGTTAATTTACCAACAACGTCGTACGATTATCGTATGTCAGACCTTGCCTGTCAATCCACGGGTTTCCACTTTCTTGAGTTTGCCACCTTTCATAAATTCACTAAAATTGCCGATTGTGGGCTTTCTGTTCAATTGGCATAAATAAGAGACTTGACATTTTATCCAGTTGGCGCGATGCTAAAAATGTTGACTGGGATATTCCCCTTGTATTTTTGGAGGCAAACTTGAACGTCAATCTTACCGTGTTAATCGAGCAAGGAGAAGACGGGGCATATATTGCCACTGTGCCATCGCTTAAAAGTTGCTACACCCAAGCGGATACAATTCCTGACGTGCTGGAAAAAATAAGGGAAGTAGCAATGCTTTGCCTGGATGTCGAAAGCGACGTTCCTGCCATGAATAAATTCATCGGCGTTCAGCAAATGGAAATAGTTCATGAGTCGGCTTAAAATCATAACCAGCGCTGAAATGTGCAGAATATTGGAAGCGCTTGGTTTTGACGTAATCCGGCAGAGAGGAAGCCACAAATTTTTTAGGCATAGCGATGGACGGACAACCGTCATTCCGATGCACGCAAAGGATTTGGACAGAAGTCTTATCCGCAAAATTGTATCGGATATTGCTATCACTGTTGACGAATACAACGATATGCTGTAGGACAACCCATCCTTGACTGTTTCGAGTCGTAAGCCATCACCTGTCTTGGAAAATCATTTCGCGCCATCGTCCTCCTCCTCGGTACGGTAAATTTCAACCCAGTTTCTATGCGCCCAGTGGCGTATTTCGCCGATGATTTTTTCCCTGGCTTCCGCGATAGCGTCCGCGTCTATTTCCCCCATTGTTTGCAACAAGTGTTCGATCATGTTGCCCTTTTCTTTGGGAAAGGCTCTTAACACTTTGTCCTGTAGCTTTGGCCCCGCGCCATTAAGGGCTTTTGCAATATCCACTTCATCCATCTCACAAGGCAGATAAATGGAGTTGTCGTCCATCCGGGCTATGTCATCGAACGTGAACATGCGCTTCATTATTTCTCCGGCATGGGCCGGTGTCGTAGCGTTCAGTGCCGCGATAATCCGCTTTTCGGAATCGTGGTCAACACGGCGCAGAATTTCCGATATGGCTTGAACGCCGCCGTAAGATCTCTTTTTCGGTTTCGCCATGACGGAATCACCCCGATGTTGGATAAGCCCGATAATTTCCCTGGCAAAGGCGGGGGCTTCCTCCTCCAGCATTTCTAGAATCCGCCATTCTGGAACGTTTTCAAAGAAAATGTACAGATCGTCGATGTTCTCTATGTGCTTTGGACCGGCCTCACCCTTGCCCGCCCGAATAAGATCGCCCAAGTCTTCCAGCCCAACGCTGTCCATCGCGGCAATACGGAGCGCGATATCAATCTGTGTATCGTAGGGCAGTTCCTCAAACATGGACGATGCCGCCTTGAAATCAAAATTTCGCGGGGGTTTTAACGCTAGGCGGTTCATGGTATCGAGGAATTCCCGGTCGTCAAATGCTTTTTTCACCAGTTCCCCAAACACAAAGCCCCTGGACGCAGCCGCTTCAAAGTACAGTTCCCTTGTCTTAAACTTTTGGGGAACAATCTTGAGCAAGGCGGCATCCGTTTTTACCCCTCCAAGGCACAGTTTCGCCGTTTTGAATTCGTCCGGTATGTATTGAAGTTTACTCTCACCTCCCGAAATAAATAAATCCGCATCGGGCTGGCTTATTGCGTCGCGGCAGAGTTCGGCGGTCTTGAATTTATCCGGAACGTACTGAATAACATCGGCCTCCCTTACCGCCTTTAGGCACATTTCCATAGTCTTGAATTCATCGGGAACATGTCTAAGCGCCCAGGCACTGATCTCTACCGCCTGCTTGCAGAGTTCCGCCGTCTTTAGTTTATCCGGAACATGTTCTAGAACGCCCCCGTTTTTGCGCACCGCTTCCAAACACAGTTCATGGGTCTTAAGCTCGTTGGGTATATACTCCAACGCATGAGGATTGACCTTTACCGCCTCCAAGCACAGTTCCGGCGTATGAAACTTTTTAGGCACTTCTTTAAACACGGGAGGAGCGTCGCGGTAATATTTGTCCTGCTTTATCGCCTCAAGACACATCTCCATTGTCTTGCGCTCTTCCGGAACGAATGCAAGTGCGCCGCAGCCGCACTTTACCGCTTTAAAGCAAAGCTCCGCTGTTTTGAATTTCTCCGGCACATATTCAAGGGCGGTGCCATGATAATCCATCGCGGCAAGACACAGTTGGGCTGTCTTGAATTCATCTGGCACATATTTAAGGTTGTCGCCGTCATTCTTTACCGCCTCTATGCACAATTTCGCAATCACAAGTTTTTCTTCGCTCATTTTCGTTCCTCCCTATAGTCATCCTGCCATTCCGGCGGCAGACAACTAAATGCGCCTACCTTCTGCGCAAGAGCCGCCTCGACCATCGGCCTTGTCAGAAGCCATTTTGAGGCGTACTGTATCGCCCTGCCGTTTCTGTGTATCGCGTCAAAGATCATTTCCTCGGTCTGCATTTTTGCGGGCACATACTTAAGCGCCATGGCATCCTGTTCCAAGGCCGCCAGGTACAGTTGGAGCGTGAGCTTTTCCTTTTGGACGTACTCCAACGCCTCCCCATTCAGCCTTGCCGCCGCCAGACAGAACTCGTCATCCTTCCAAAGTGGTCTGTGAATATAGTCCATGGGCGTGTCATCCCAATAGCCGATAACATCCGGTTCGTATACGCGGATAACATCAAGACAGAAGTCCCTATCACACCAGAACGAATAGGGGATGTAGCGCAGGGTCTTGTCGCTCTGGCTAATGCGGATGGCCTCAATGCAAAAGTTCCTGTCTTTCCATTTTCCGGATGGAACCCTGAAGGGGATGTCCAGCTTATCATTTGGTTTATTATCAACAATGACTTCCCGCGCCTTCTGTTTTGTTTCGATGGGTTTTCTGACAATATCTTTGGTAGGCTCCCGACCAGGCTTGTCCTCATCCTCGTCTTCCTGAACAAGGCGAAGGCTATAGCCGTCCACCCTCGCCGATGCAAGGGCTTCTCCAACCGTGGTGATTTTTTCGTTGCTCATTTTCGCTCCTCTGTTTCTTCGTTTACCATCCCCTAAATCATTTCCAGAAAGTCCAGTTCATCCGCCTGTTTCTTTTCCCGCGATTGCCGTTTTTCCGCCGCTTCGCGCACGGTGGAATACTGTTCGGGCGACAGCCGCAGTGGACTCACATCCTTGAGTACTTTGGTGCCTTCTTTCTTCACGGCTTTTAGGCAAAGGCTGTAATACTGAGGCGAGAATTGAACGTCCTTTATCCAATGGGAGTTTTCTTCCACGGCCTGCCGACACCAAAGCCGGTACAGGCGTTCCGGTATTTTCCGATGGTCTATCAGATCGATTACGCGCAGCGACTGCATTGCCGCGCCGCAAAGCTCCACGTATTGTTCCGTGGAAAGGATTCCGTAATCCACCATGCCAAGGGTGCGCGGCTCGTTTTTTATCGCCGCCGTGCAGAGCGCAAAGTATTGTTTTACGGAAAACTGTCCCGGGCGAACCTCGTCCAGCTCCCAGCCGTTTTTCCTTATTACTGCCATGCATTGCCGGTAATCCTGCTTTTCGACGTATTTGAGTCCGCCGCCGTTACGCAGGGCGAGCGCAAGCAGCTCCTGAAAACGCACCTTCGATGAAACGTCGATCCCATATAACAACGCGCTACTTTTTTGCACGGCGATTTTGCAAAATTCATGCCATTCATCGCCGGCAATGCGGCTTACGTCGATATGGTCAAAGGTGTAATGTTTTTTCCGCACGGCCTTGAAACATAGATCAGAATACTGGGCTTTTGTCAGCAGCTTTGCGTTCACGTTTTTTATTTCGTGGGGATCCTTTGCCAGCGCCTTTTGGCAGATCGCAAAGTAGTGTTCTTTTTTCAGTTTTTTCGCATCGATAATCTGTAGAGATTGCTCTAAACACACGGAGACTAACGTATCGACAAAGCGACGATACTGCTCCGTGGAGAAAAGCCCGATGTTTATTTCCCGACAGATGTGCTCCAAGCGGTGGGGGCGTACCGCCACAAGCGCCTGTCGGCAAATGTCCAGATACGCTTCCCCTGTTATTTTCGCTTCGCCGATATAGCGCAATACGGATTTATCTTTCATTATTGTCGCAACGCAAAGTTCCTTGTACTGCTCGTCGGAAAGCATGGCGGGGTTCACGAACTTTATGTTGCAGATATTATCGTTTATCGCTTCCCGGCACCGCTCCAGATATTCGGATTGGGAGGGCTTGTCCCCCTTGGTTTTTAGCGTCGCGGGAATCTTTTTTGCTTTTTTTGCAAAGCAGTGAAACACAAAATCCCCAAACGCACTGGCCCATTCCCCCATACTCTCGCAGGCATTGCCAAGAAGATCGTCCATGCGCACCATGTCGCTGTCCCGGATATAGGAATGGGCTTCTGGGTTTTGCCGCATTGCCGTCAGGCATATTTTTCTGGTCTGCCGCCACACGTACCGTAGCTGAAACCCGTCCTGCCGCACGGCTTCCAGGCAGAGCGATTCGGTTTGCCGTGTAGCGTTCCGCAGGTCTATTTTCTTCGCGGCAGTCTCGGCTTTTTCGCCGGTTTTTTTTCCAACCCTTTTTTTGTTTTCATTTTTCGTTTTGCCGGTTGCCTCCTGCGCGGCATTTTGCAAAACTTGGTAACAATGCGAGTTTACCGAATCGCACATCGCCTTGTCAACGTATTTGATGGCCTTTGGGTATTTCCCCACCGCCTTTAGGCAAAGTTCCGGCGTTTGCTCGTTTATGTAACGAAGTGCGTCAGCGTTGTGTTCCACGGCGGCGGACAGTATGCCATCCCATGTCATGCCCGTAAGCTTTTCCCTTTGTATCGCCGAGATCGCCTTTGGGGTTTGGCGAACCGCCGCCTTGCACATGTTGTCATACTGCTTCAGGGTAAATGCGAAGGCATCGACGTGCCTTATCGCCGTTCCGTCCTGCATGACGGCCGCCATGCACACGTCAAAAGAAGGGGGTTTTATACCCTTTATCGCCGAGGGATCTTTTATGACAAGCGCGATGTCCTGAGTTTTCATGTTATTTTTCCTCCGTGATTATCGGTGTCGGTATAGCCCGAATTCTCCGCGAGCAGATGTTCCGGGATGGGGCGGCCATGCCAGCAAAGCCGAAAATCCTTGTCAAGTTGACGCTCAAGCATCAGCCGGCATTGCATCGTTAGAAGCGCCGGCAGGGTTATCTCCTCTTTCAGGTACAGGCCGACGTAATGGAGAAGGCGATCCTTGCCCTCAAGCTTTCCACGATAATATTCAAGGTCGTCGTGGTCGTGGAAGTGATCGCCGTACAGGGTTCCACTGTCGTCAACGTAGAAGCCCCAGCCGGTCAGATCGGAACCGTCGAACATCTCGCCGCGCAGGGCGCGATCAAGCAATTTGGGATCGTCGCGCTCCAGGTGGTCAAGGACGAACGCGGGGGACTTGCCGCGAAGCCTCGTCCGTCCGGCGCTGAATGTCAGGATGTCGCTGCGCTTGAAGGGTGTCGGAATGTCCATGTAAAAATCATCGGAAAGAACATAACCGCCGCAGTCGTCGAAGGGAATGCCCGGAAATAGCCTTGAGTGGGCTTCCTCTTTCATGCCGCAAAATGTTAGTTCGTAAAAATTACCGTCATGATCCAACATGGCTCCCGTTCTGTATTCCTCGGCGGCATCATCGGCGAATAATTTTTCCACCCAAATTCCGCCGTCTATTTCATCTCCCTCCCATCGCTTCTTCGCATCGGCGAGTGCTTTCCCGTGGGTCGAAAAAACGCCGTCCGAGTGGCGGTAACCGTCGCTCCGGCACACCCTGTACCTGTAAACCGCGCCCGGCTCCGGCTTTTTGAACAGCGCGAGAGCCTTTTCCTCGTAGTCGATTATTTCCGCCAGCTTTTTGTGAAGGCTGTCGAACCGCGTGCGGTGGACGTTGGGCGGCGCGGGCATATCGGGGTGGCGGGCGATCAGCGTGCGCCAGGCTTCGTGCTTTTCGTCCATCGGGCGCAGGCTTCGCGCGATTATCGCTGCCATTTCAAAAGTGTTCCAAACCCTGCCTGTTTTTCGACAGTGTTCCGCCACATCGCGAGATCGGATAAAGCCGTAAACGTTGACAGTCCCGTCGTGTTCGCCATGCCTTTGATACTCGTTTGTCATGTGGACACCTCCATAACTTGATAATCGTCGCGCCCGCCTTTGAATTTACGGCAGAGGTCGGCGAAGGTTTCGGGATCACCTGTTAGATATATTTGCAGGTTTTTGTCTTGGGTGATGATGATGTTTTCCGTCATGTCGATAGGCCTTAAGACATTTTTCCTCGGTGTCCAGAGCCGGCGGCATAAAAACGCCGGTGCGTCCGTCAGATATCCGTATCAAACGCGATATCGCGTCAGGTATCAATTTCATGTCAACATTCTTACCTTAATTTTTGCAACTCGATTTTCGTTTCCTCGAAACCCGGGAACAGCTCCAACGCCCATTCAAACGTTCCAAATGCTGCGTCCGGTGTTCATCACTCGCCGTCATCCCCACACCCCGAAAAGCACGTCCTTCTTGCGATAGTTCGACCCGTCTATCAGGTTCACCACCAGCGGCGCGGGCGTGTACTGTATCAGGTTCGTGATTAACGCCGGCTTCGATTCCATGTCCTTCAAGTAAACGTCGTTCCTTACCGCCGTGGTCGTCGTTGACGCGGTCTGCGTCAGTATGTTTTTCTTGCTTCTGGACAGCACCTTGACGCCGCGTTCGTTTAGGTAAAACCGCTCGATGGCGTTCATGGTCTGAACCCTGCACAGAAACTGCGTCTCGCTTCTGGGCGTTCCGTCCGAGACGACCAGCGCGGGCAGAAAGTACGTGTCGCAGTCGCGGCAATACACCCGCGTGTCGTGGCGGAACTGGGATTTAAGGTCTTTGAACCGCTCGTCCTTTTTGGGTTTGGCGTAATAGTTCGACAGATCCTTGAACGAGAAAATCTTGGCGCATTTGGGGCAGACCGAAAAGTTTATCAGTTTTATGTTCGTGCCGGGTATCACGTGGTTGCCCATGTTCTGTTCCGCGTTTTTACGCTCGATGTCGGCAAGAAGCTCCTCGCCTCCCCTGAAGTTGCGAAAATTGACCACCGTCGCGTCCGCGACGAACGAGTGGGATTCCGCGCCGTAGACCGGGCCGTTCTCGGTCGGCATACGCGCCAATAGGTACGCGCTGAACTCCTCCACCGATCGGTACTTGTTTTCGGGTCTGTAGTCGTCGTCGCCGGCGTCAATCGCCGTCAACAACTGGTCGATTTCGTCTTGCGAAAGTACATCCGTCATATCCTTGGCCCTCCTTGCACCGTAATCTGGTGCGCGTCATTGTCTCTCCGTACCGTCACGCCCCAAGGCCTAACAGCGGATCCTTCTTGCTGTAGTTCGAGCCGTCTATGATGTTAAGCGTCAGCGGCGCGGATATTTCCCTGTTTAGTGTCTCAACCCATTTGCAAAATTCCTTGTAATCGGGGAAATCCTTAATCAAGGAAAAAAGGGGTTCACGCATGAACAATGCCAGCCGTCGAAAGGTATCAATATCTTCCGCACCGAACGCGTTTTTAAGCAATCCGATACGCGACTTGAAGGCGTCCGAAATGATTTCCTCGTATCTTTTTTTCTGTGTTGCGATGATGTCGGATATATCATCGATGATCCTTATGTCGTTAAGGTGCACGTTTAACGAGGGAACCCGTTGAAAATTTTTAACGCTGTCATTATACACGTTAATGGCGTTATACAATTCATGGTCCGTCGTCTGGTTGCCTTCGGCGAGTTTTCTGATTTTTCCCAAGTTCAGCCGGCTTTGCACGGCGGCTTTTTTCACGGTTTTGTCCTTCGCGTATCGCAAAACCTCTCTTTGATTGTTGCCTTGTTTTCCAATGTACAGTTCAAGAATGGAATCGACCTCGGCGTCCCCCGTATGCAGCGTGAATTTTTTCACTTCCTTGCCGTATTGCGTATAAGCCGCCCAGAATTTGCTCGTCAGGCCATCATCCGCAACCCCCAATAATTTCATGTATTTTTTTTCCATTTTCGCCAACGCCTTTTCGGGATCCTTCGTCAGTTTCTTTAATTGACTCAGGGTATAACCGCCGATTTTCAGCTTGTCGCTTTGCTTTATCCATTGCTCGGTGATTCCGCGATTTTGAATCATGTCTTCGGCCGCCAGTTCGACGACCCTGAACAATAGGTCGATACCCGCGTCCCCGCGATAGAAAACCTGGGTGTTGTTTTGACCGAGTTGGGCATCCTTCGCTAATTGTTCGTAATCGATACCGAACTCGCGCACGATGGCGAACTCCCTTACGCCGCGCCCTTCGTTGGAACGCGCCTGTTCCCGAATCATCAGGTTTATGATTTTCGGCCAGTCGAATACGGTGCTGGAGTTCTCCTCGCCGTCGGTTATGGTAAGATACAAAACGTCGGCGTTGGGGTATGGGTTGTTTCGGTCTTTTTTGCGCTCGTTTATATGGGTGATTGCGGCCCCCCAAGCGTCGAAAAGGGCGGTACTTCCGCCAGCCTTGTATTTGATTTTTTTTATCTCATCAACGAGGACGCGCTTGCTGTCGCATTCGATGATTATGTCGTCGTCAAAAAAAATGGTCGTCAACGTAACGTTTCTGCCAGTTTTCTTTAATGCGTTGACTATCTTTTGGTAGCCTAACATAATGCCGCGTTCCGTGCCTTCCATCGAGCCGCTTCGGTCAATGATAAGGACTAAGTCCAACGCCTCGCATTTGTGCGTTTTGCCCTTTTGGGTCATTTTAATCAGTTGCATTTTTCCTCCTCAGGAAATACCAGTGGGAATACACTCCGACTTGTTTTAGCATACCTTCACATAGTCAAACATTACACTGCCTTTGCAAGGCCCAACCCTACACGATCATCACATCGTCTTCGTCGGAGCGGGCTGTGATAATCTCGCCGTCGTCTTGCAATTTGCGGATAATCGCGACGATTTTCTGCTGGGCTTCCTCCACGTCCTTCAGCCTTATCGGGCCCATGTACTCCATGTCTTCCTTGAGCATGGTGGCCGCGCTCTTGGACATGTTCCTGAAGATTTTTTCCTGCACCTCGCTCTCCACGCTCTTGAGCGCCTTGGAGAGCTCCTGCGAATCCACCTCGCGCATGATCTTTTGTATGTCGCGGTCGGAAAGAAGAACGATGTCCTCGAATATGAACATGCGCTTTTTGATTTCCTCGGCAAGCTCGGGGGCCTCGTCCTCCAGCGTCTCGATGATCCGTTTCTCCGACGCGCGATCCACGAGGTTGAGGATATCGGCGATGCTCTCCACGCCGCCGGCCGTGGAATAGTCCTCGCCGGACAGAGTGGACAGCTTCTTCTCGAACACGCGCTCGACCTCGCGGAGGACCTCGTGGCCCGTGCGGTCCATGGTCGCGATCCGGCGGGCCACGTCGCTTTGGATATTGGCCGGTAGTTTCTGTAGGATGAACGATGCCTTGTTCGAGCTCAAATAAGCAAGAACAAGGGCGATTACTTGCGGATGCTCCTGCCGAACGAAATCCAACAAACATGCGGGATCGGTTCGGCGGATGAAATCGAAGGGCCTCACTTGAAGGTTGTTGGTTAATCGATTAATCATGATCGCGGTTTTTTTCGCGCCGATGGATCCTTCAAGAAGAACGCGGGCATAATTGATGCCTCCGATTGAGGTATCCAGGTTGGACGTGTACAAATCGTGGAACTCCTCTAGAATCTCCGTTTTTTGAGAGCGTTCCACCCTTTCCAAACGCGCAATCCTAAACAGGAGCCACTCGCATTCATCCTCCCTGAGGTGCCTGAAAATCTCGGTCGAGAGTTTAGAGCCAAGGGCGACAAGAAAAATAGCGACCTTTGACTGGTCGTCCCGATCTACGTAAAGGCGAATTATGTCAACCACGTTATCGATATGGTTTTTAACGGCCAAAGAAAAAGAGGCGATAATATCGGTTTCCGGGCTTTCGGCTTGCCTGGCGCTCCCTTTTTCTATGTCGGAAATTCTTGCGGTCAAATCATTCCTGAGTTCCAGAAAATCCTGCCTTAGTTTCTCCGTCTCATCGGCTTGTTTCGCGCTCGTTTTTTCGATGTCGGAAATCTTTGCGGCCAAATCATTTTCGAGTTCCGGAAAGACCTGCCCCTGTTCATTTGTCCCATCGGCTGGGTTTACAGGAACGTCCTCTTTGCCGACCTTGCTTGCGCATCCCCCTTCGATTATGGAATACGGAATGCAAAAATTTATTTTGCCCTTTACATCGCCCACGCCGGTTTCCATGCCGACAAGGATTACTTTGCCCAAGGGCGGCGCGATTTGCTCAAACGGAAAGTTCCTGCCAAGGTACTCAAGAATGGGGTTTGAATCCATTATTGGTTTCCAAGCTTCGCGTGCGCTTTTCAGGATGCGGACGACAACCCCTTCCATTATCGAAGCCCCGATATACGTAAGTTCGTGCAGGGCTGTTGTCAATTTTCCCGCGCCCCCGCAAAGGCGATCCACCATGGCAAAATCCAGAGCGGGATCGATTCCCATCACCACCTTGCCAAAGGGTTCCATGTTTATCATGGCAAAGGTCGCCGGGGTGGAAACCGAGCGGACGAATTTGTCATAAGCCAGTTGCTCTACCGAAACGACCCGCATATGAACGGGTGAACGAAGCAGGATGGATAGGTCGGCTGCGGCAAGACCCGCGAATCTGTCATGTATCGCCGAAACAAAACGCATTTGGCTTCTTGATGGTTTTCGCCATTTGAACATACTTTGCATCTCCTTACTGGAAAACAGGCCGAACTCGCAAAGAGCTGGGGGCTGCCGCTCCAGATATTTATTGTCGCGTTAAATCCGCACTTTGTCAACAAAACTTTCACCATTCCCATAAAGCGCGATCCCGCAAAGCCGCGAATACTCCTAGCAGGTAAGCAAACTTACGTCAACATGGTTCAACGCCGCAGGGTCTTGCTTCACGGTGAGGAAGCACAGTTCCTTGGTTTTAATTCCGCTACGTCATTGCCGCACCCTCCAGTTCAGCTGGTCGATTTCGTCTTGTGTAAGTACTTCCGACATTGGCTCAATCCTCCTTACGTTTTTTTTGTCGCCGGTCTTTTTCCAAGAATCTTGGTCGCGTGTTGCCGTTCATGTCTGTCACTTTGCGCCTCCGCCGCGCCCGCTTCCCATCCGTCGTCCTCTTGAAAACCACCCCTTTTCATGCTACATTTACCCCATGGCTATTACGCAAACGGTCGAAGTCCCGGCCGATCGCCGAATTACCCTTGAGGTTCCCCAGGAAATACCGGTGGGAAGAACCGTCCTTACCTTTACCCCGGCCCCCGAATCCTTGCACCCTTGCCCCATCTGCGCCCAAAACATCGATCCCGACACCGGCAACCCGCGCTATAACGCAGAAACGGTTGCCGCCATAGAGGAAGGCATGGCTATTTCGCGCGGCGAAATTCCGGCGAAGCGGTTTGACTCCCTTGCCCAGATGCTGGAAGACCTTGAACGGGACGATCCGAACGATTGACCTATGCTTGCCCAGCTTTACACAAAAAGTTTCAGAAAGCAGTATAAGTTGATGGCAAAGCGCGGCATGGAAATGGCAAGGCTTGTGGAAGTGATGGACATGATTGTGAATGAAGTGCCGTTGCCGCCAAGATATCGCAATCATCCCCTTCACGGCAAGTGGAAGGGGTCTTTTGACTGCCATATTCAGGGCGACTGGGTGCTTATCTATCTGCCCGATTACGCAAATCGCACGGTTACGTTTCAGGCTACCGGAACCCATTCGGATTTGGATCTTTGATTGCCGTGTGCTTTCATGGCGCGGTGCATGGAAGCGATGGTTGAAGCCTACCCCAAAAGTGGGGCAGCCACCGTTGCGCGGAGGGGCTTCAAATGTCATTTTGCGTCCCCAATCAGACTCCGCTTGAAAAACACCTCTTTTCATACTACATTTACCCCATGGCTATTACGCAAACGGTCGAAGTCCCAGCCGACCGCCGAATTACACTTGAAGTTCCCCAGGAAATACCGGTGGGAAGAACCGTGCTTACCTTTACCCCGGCCCCCGAATCCCTGCACCCTTGCCCCATCTGCGCCCAAAACATCGATCCCGACACCGGCAACCCGCGCTATAACGCAGAAACGGTTGCGGGGATGAGGGAAGTGGATGACATGATCGCCTGCAAAATACCCAACACCCTGCGCAGATTCGGCAGTCTCGATGAGATGATGGCGGATCTGGACTCGAACGATTAAATTATGCTGACCCCGGTTTATCATGGCCCGTTCAAGAAAGACCGCAAGCTGGCAATAAAACGCGGCAAGGACATGGACAAGCTCGCCGAGGTAATGGGGTTGATCGTTAACGAGCAGCCACTCTTGCCCAGGCATGAAAACCATCCTTTGCAAGGGGACTATAAAGGCTGGTGGGAATGCCATATTGAGCCGGACTGGCTTCTTGTCTACCGCAAGTCCGGTAACGAGGCGATTTTTTACCGCACCGGAACACACTCCGACTTGTTTTAGCATACTTTCACACCTTTCCATACCTAAATACCGATCTTCCCTACCACCATCCGGGACAGGGAGGCTGCCCGGTGTGAGGGCTACCCAGTTGGGTTGCATACATGCCGACGGCAGTGAAAAAGTGACAGTCACTTTGCACAGAGGGGCTTCGAGAATGGTGTCTGTCACTCCGCGCCTCCCGTCACTTTGCGCCTCCCCACAAATAAGGCCTCAAACTTTCGATTCTTTCCAGAACGGGTATTTCTTCGGGGAAATCGCCGTGGATTCTTCTTGCGCAACTTTCGCAAAACTCGCGGCGTTTTCCCGGATCCGTTTGCAGTTCCTTTTTCAATCCCCAGACGTGGGTAAAGGAAGTCTGCGTGTCGAGGTTGGCCGTGTCCAGAAAGGTTTTAATACGCACGCCTTTGGCGGCGGCGCACATCGCCAAAAGACGCTGTTCCGCGAATACCATTTCGGCGGTGATGTCCTTGGTCTCACGCAGGTTCCGCATAAACCTTATCGATTCCGACGTGTAATGATCCTTGAACTTTTCATCGGCGATGTATAGCAAGGCGGTGTTGCACGGCAGAACCGTCCAGTCCCATTCGTCGGGGAACCGGTAGCTTGCGTCCATGTTGAAGAACGGCCTTTCGGGGTATATCCAGTCGGACAGATCCTCGCGGTGCGCCACCGAAAGCGTAACGCCGCTTACCTGGACGGCGAGGGGTTTCCACACGATAAAATCCGTGTCGATCATCATGCAGGGGGCGGGCTGCTGCCGTAGCGCGAAAATCTTTCCCGCCGCCCAAAAGGACAGGGGGAAGATGGCCTCGCCGTCCAGCGCGTCAAGGCCAGTCGTTACGCCCAAGTCCCAGATATGCGAAAGGCCCAGCCGGTGGTAGTATTCCGCGCCGATGCTGTCGGTGATCATTTTTATGCCGCCGTTGTGCCTCCTCCATTGCAGCGCGGAAAGGATCGCGGTGAGCAGATCGTAGTCCTCGATGTGGTACGGCTTGCCGGGGTTGCGCAGGGTGTACGGCTTTGTCCAGTTGCTGTGAAAGGCGTTCATGTTTGGCGTGTCGCTTGTCATTTCTTTCTCCTTATCGTTTGCAAATACCAAAAATCCACGCTATACTTGCCCCATGACCATAACGCAAACCGTGGAAATCCCGGCCGACCGCCGGATTACCGTCCCCCGCGAAGTGCCCACCGGCCCCGTCATTCTTACCTTTACGCCGGTCAAAGGCGGGAAAAAGCCGGAAATGGCCGAAGCGGAAGCCGTTGACGCACTTCCGTACCAGGTTCCGGTGAACGATGAGGGGAAGATCATCCTTAACAAACAGGTCGTGGAGAAACTTCTTGCGGACGCGCCACACACGCGCGCGCTTGCCGGGATACTGTCCGGCGTGGGCGACATTACCTTGGAACAAATCCGCGACGAAAGGCTGGCAAGGCACCTTAAATGAAAATCCTGGTTGACACCAATGTCGCGCTTGACATCCTGCTTGAACGCGGGGATTTTTACCCCGCCGCAATGTCCGTCTTTCTTCTGGCGGAAAAAAACGTCATTACGGGGTATGTTTCTGCTTCGGCCGTAACGGATATTTTTTACGTTGCCGGCAAGCACATTGGAAAGGCCGGCGCCCGCGAAGCCGTCAGGCACCTGTTGCACGTTTTCCACCCCGCCACTGTAACGGACGGCCACATCTATCGGGCGTTGGATTTTGAATGGGACGATTTCGAGGACTGCGTTCAGCATATCGTGGGGGAAAGCGTTTCTGCCGACTATATCGTTACCCGCGACGTTGCGGGCTTTGCCGCCGGCTCCGTTACAGCGATAACGCCAGAGAGGTTTCTTGAAACTATTTCCGTGACCGGGGAATAAGTCGAAAACCGCCGCGCCGCCTCCCGGTGTGATCGCTACCCGGTTGGGTTGCATACATACCAACGGTAGTAAGAAAGTGACAGTCACCTCGCGCAGATGGGCTTCAAAAATGGTGTCTGTCACTTCGCGTCCCCTGTTTTGTCCAGTTGCTGTGAAAAGCGTTCATCTACGATTCACAAGTCCAATTCCGTACCCGCCTTGCCCGCTTCCGGAGCTGGACGAGATGGGGCCGCTTTTGCGGGAATCGTTTTCAAGCCCCGGATTCTTTCTGGAATGCGCCCCGGCTTGTTTCCAGACTTCATCGCGCGCGCCGCGTTCGGCGACGGCTTCCAGGCGGGACTTCTCCCAGTTTTCCCGCGCCTTTTTCAGGTTGTCGCTCTCCCTCTTCGCAAGGGCGGCTTCTTCAAGCCGCTGTTTTTCCGCAAGGGCGGCTTTTTCACGCCGTTGTTCCTGTTTTTTATGCCCAAGGATGGGGAATGCGGCGAAAAGCAGGGCGAGAAGGAAGCCCGACAATATGCCCAGTATCGCTATTACCCAACGCGGCATGGGCCAGATTTCGCCAAAATGGATTACCGAGAGAATGGCCGCGGCGGGTGACAAAATAGACGCGGCTGCGGTATATACATTTACAATTTTCCTGTGTCCTTGTCTAAATTTACGCGGAAAAAGAAAACGCGCTCCTACCAGTAACCCGTAAAATGCGCCGCCGACAAAAATGCCCAGCACTATCCACAGTAGCCACACGGGCCACCAAAAACCGTCGAACACCGCCCCAAAAAAGATCGCGCCCATCAACACTGTGGGAATCCAGATGACAGCCATAAAATCTTCACCCTTCAGAAGCACAATTAGGAATGTCGTCGTGACGGCCAAAACGCAAAATGCAATAATCCAGAACATTTTTCCCTCCTTGCCTTAAATTTCCCTGACCAGTCGCCTTGCGGTTCTGGCCAGCCTACGCAGTCTTGAATCATACGTTCTTGCGGATGTCGAAATGACCGCGCCGTCGGCGACGTTGATCGCGGACATTTCCACCCTGTGCCATGCCCCCGCGCCGCGCATCGCGTCGGCGAAACGCTCCCGTATGGAGTCCCTTTCCGCTAGCGCAATATTGCCGACTATGATCGCGTCCGCTTCCAGCAAGCGTCCGATTTCCAGCATGTCCTTGGCCTTAACCCACTTCTGTAGACGGAAAGATAAGCGAATGGTAAACAGTGAAGGAGAGGAAAAGATGAAGAAGCAAGGCACAGACCGCCGAAAGTACACGGCGGAATTCAAAGCCGAGGCGGTTGCGCTGGCCGGGAAACGCGAGAAACCGGTAAGCCATGTGGCGTTGGATCTAGGCGTCAACGAGAGCATGCTGCGGCGGTGGATGCAGGAAGCGAGTGAGTCCGCCGAAACCGGCCGCCGCACGTTCCCTGGGCACGGACGGCCCCGGGACGAGGAGCTGACCCGTCTGCGCA
>Ga0209755_10003970_pt1 | contig 17913 bp, 4 predicted proteins | sample TergutCo191P1_FD_187301 | JGI IMG/M metagenome (GOLD analysis project Ga0209755, IMG submission 187301) | Cornitermes sp. P1 segment gut microbial communities from Petit-Saut dam, French Guiana - Co191P1 (SPAdes) (version 2) | ecosystem: Host-associated > Arthropoda: Insects > Digestive system >...
TTCCACGGAAACAAAAACATCCGAATTTCCGGTTTGGAGCTTGGCAAAACGCTCAAGCAACGCAAGGATTATTGTGAGCCTCTTCGCTTCTACCCCTGCGGAAACTCTTTGCGGAATAGCATAACTGGTTTTGCCAACCAATGCCTGAATTTCAAAAAGCAACGCACGGCTGCCCTCTATGGTGCAACTCACAACGCTACCCGGCGAAAGCTCTGCGCCCTCCTGCAAAAAAACTCTGGACGGATTTTGCACAGGTATAAGACCAAGCGATGTCATCTCAAAAACACCTATCTCATCCGTTGCACCAAAACGATTTTTCACGGTTCTCAAAATTCTGTACTGACCTTTTTTATCGCCTTCAAAATATGCAACAGTGTCAACCATGTGCTCCAAAATTCTCGGCCCTGCAATTTGACCGTCTTTTGTAACATGGCCTATTAACATAGTTACCGTATTGCTGCTTTTTGCATATACCATCAGCTTCAATGCGCATTCCCTGAGCTGAGAAACACTGCCCGGCGTTCCCGGCAATTCCTCGCTGTACATGGTTTGAATGGAGTCTATCACCATCACCTGCGGCTTGACTTGCTCTGCGCATTCAAGCACCTTGTTGAGCGAAGTTTCACAGAGCAAAAGCATATCGCTACCTGCCGCGCCTAATCTTTCTGCCCTCAGCTTAACCTGCGCCGCGCTTTCTTCGCCGCTCACATACAGGGTTTTGCAGCCAGCCGCTGCCATTGTGGAAAGAGTTTGCAAAACCAATGTTGATTTTCCAATGCCTGGATCACCGCCTATTAAAACCAGTGAACCCGGTGCCATGCCACCACCCAGCGTTCTGTCGAATTCGGGGTTTGCTGTGGAAAGGCGTTTTGTGTGTTCTGTGGGAATTTGTGATATGGGGTTTGCGCCCACGGCGGCAATGCCACGGTTTTTTGTTTCACATTCCCGCTCATCCAATGAGCTCCATGCGCCGCATTCCGGGCATTTGCCGGCCCATTTGGCGAATCTCTCGCCGCATTCACGGCATACGTATTGGATATTGGCTTTCTTTGCTGGCACGGAAAGAAGGTAGAAAATTCTCTAAAAAAATACAGGGTGTTTAAATTTAATTAAACACCCTGTACTTATTATAATCGCTTAACCAATTACTTCGTCATTCTAAAAGTTTTTCCATTTACATTTACCAAATACATTCCTTTCGGTAAGTGCGAGATGGATACGCTTTCGTTTGGCATTACGGTTCTGTTCATCAACACTTTGCCTTTGAGGTCAAATATGCGAACTGTTTCCGCTTTTGTAAGCCCCTGTATGCTGAAGCTTTCGCCGGTTCTTAGTATGCCTAAGCCATGAGTTGCAAAGGACATGCCAATGGATACCTCCTGCTTCTGAGAGCATCTTGTAATAGCCGTTTCACCTTCGGGGTTCCAATCGTGGGTTGCAAGGTTGCAAGCCTGCCTCTCAGCTTCAAGCGCAATTTCGGCTGTGGTCTTGGTGCGACAAACGTTGTTTTCCCAAACTTTACCTTCTGCTTCGCATGTTGCAGTAAGCTCAGAGATTGAAGTCCACTTTAAGCTAAGCATTAAGTCGCCTTCTATAACCATTTCAAAGTCAAACGCTACATCTTCTTCTATGTACCATACGCCGTCATTCAAGTAACCGGTTTTGGTAATGCCTTCTAAAGATAAAGTATCAACAACTGTGCTGCCCTGCACTACTTTCGCTTCAAATTTGGTTTCACTGTCATCATCAAAGTTAAAGGTAACAGTGTATTTTGGCAACACTGTAATTGAGAACTTTTTGTCTGCAAAAGCATCGCTAGCCGTATTTACAGCCTTTATGGTAAAGACATAGTCACCTGCTACCATTGGCAACAAACCGCTTATTGCACCGGTAGCACTGTTAAGAGAAAGACCATTGTCGAACAAGCCTTCTTCATCAAGAGCTATGGTGTAGGTAATTGTTCCACCTGCAGTAGAGCTTGCAGAAATCTCCGCTGCATAAGCTTCACCCACTGCGCCACCAATAAGTTGCGTGTCGGTGCTTATGGTAACAGGAGCTGCAGTCCACTTTAAGTAGAATGTCTTAGCTGCGATTATAACATCTGCGAAATCAAATGACTCCGTGCAAGCAGCATCTACACACCAGTCGCCTTCAGTTGTGAAGCCTGTTTTGGAAAGGCCATTTGCACCAGGAGCCATAGCGATTGCATCAGCTATTGTGCTGGCAAAACCAATGGTTTCTTTTGCTTCAATGGTTTCGGAATTGTCGCCGTTGAAGTTGAAGGTTACAGTGTATGTGATCGGTATCCACTTCAAGTTGAGCGTTATGTTGCCCGTTATAGAAGTCTCAAAGTCAAATGCTTCTTCATCTGCACAGTCAGCAACATCAAGGCACCATTTACCATCGGTTGTATAGCCTACTTTGAAACCCGGTTGCGGGGGATTCGCTTTGCTGCCGATTTCTACTGTTTCCGTTGCATTTTCTTCACTGTTATTGAAGTTAAAGGTTACAACAAACTCAGCAAGCGTTTTGATAGATATCACTGCATGCGGTGATGCAAAATGGGTAGCAGTTTCTACTTTGCGTATCCAGAATGCATATTCCGTATATGGCTCTAAGCTGGTTAATTTCAGAGTATCTTTCCAAGTTTTGCCTTCATCATTGCTGATTTCAACTCCAGACTCTATACTGTTTAAAGTGATTGTTCTGGCAGTAACAACCTGCGCAACATCTACAACTTCAGGTGCGTCTTCTTGAGTTAAAGTAGCCTTGCCTATGGCAATAAAGAAAAGCCTTTCAGCAAACTTGCCCGTTTCCATGTTGGTTGCCACTACCGTAAACTCAACAGAACCGACAATTGTTGGTATGCCGCTTATTATGCCATTTGAGAACGAAAGTCCTGCTGCAGCCAATACGGATTCGTCAGCCGTAGAGAAAGTTACAGTTCCGTTTGCATTAACAAAAGCAATTTCTGCATTGTATTCAGTGCCGAATGTGCCATCTGCAAGTGTAGCAGCAGTGGTTATTTCAACCTCAGCAGCAACCCACTTTAAGAAAAGCTCTATGCTACTCTTAACTTCGGTTGTGCCAAAGTTAAATACAGTTAAGCCGCTAGAATCTGTGTACCATTCGCCATCATTTGTGTAACCTGTTTTATAACTCTCTACTACAGGCTTAACAATAGCAGTGCCATCTTCTTCCAGTTCCAAAGCAATACTTGGAACATCGCCGCTTCCACCGTTAAGGTTAAAGCTTACAACATATTTGTCACGGCATTTTTCAATGCTTTCAAGACTAACATCCCAAACTTTGCCTTCGGCTGCACAAAATTCTATAGTGAAGAGCGTTGTGAAGCTTGCATTTATAGGACTTGAAGCCAAATGAGTGGCGGTTTCTGCTTTGCGAATTAAGAATTCGTATAATGTACCAGGATTTAAACCAGTGGATTCCAGTTCTTCTACCCATTTTTCGGTTTCTGCATTCCAAATTTCAATACCTGCCTCAGCAAATAAGGTTATTGAGGTTTCAGCGATTTCCGCATCCACGCTAGCAATATCCGGGGCTGTTTGAGTAGCCTTGGCTATGGCGATTGTGAATTCGGCTTCGGCTTCCAGTAAGTTGTCAATATTTTTTGCCACAACTGTAAATGTGAAAGTGCCTGCCGCTGTTGGCGTACCGCTTATTACACCTTCTTCAGAAAGCGTAAGGCCAGCCGGCAATTCAGAGCCTGCTTTCAGAGCGTAAGCTATGGTTCCGCTTGCAGTCTCTGCTTCAATCGCAGCATCGTATTCAACATCATATACACCGGCTGCAAGCACTGCATCGGTTATTTCAACCTCTGCAGCTATCCACTTTAAGCTAAGCGTTATGTTACCGGTTATAGCAGTTGCAAAGTTAAATGCAGAATTTTCCATGTACCATTTGCCATCATTTAAGTAACCAGCTTTGACAATGCCTTCTACGGACTGTGCGGCAACAGTGTTGCCGTCTATTACTTCAAGCTCTTTAAGTGCTGTCGCATCATCGCCAAAATCAAATGTTACAGCGTAAACTGCTTTGCACTCGCCGGCAACATAAGCCTCGCCCGCATTGCAGATAGCTGTGATTGACGGAGCTTCTGTGTCGCAACTTTCACCCCAACCAAGTTCGGATAAGATGAAGTTTGTGGTACCTGTGTTCTCCTTAGAGAGTTTCAAAGTTGTTACCGACTTAATTGCATTTACAGTAGCCCAGTCTTTATTTGCTTCTGCATTGCTCCAATTCAGAATCGAAATTTTGCCGTTTTCAGCTTTTGGAAGTTCATGACGCACACTATTCTCGTTATCGGTACTCTCTAAAATCAAAGTAATAGGACCATCACTGGAATAGCTCAAGCAAAGTCCATCTGTACCGGCTATATTCAAGCCATTAGGATCCAAGTGGAAAGCAGCGAAAGCAGTACTCCACTCTTGTGTCCATCTGGTAAATTTCAAGTACATGCCGTTGTCATTTATTCTTGGCTGTCCATTGTCCTCATTAACAAGCGGAACATCAACAAAATTTTCCCACTCGCCATCCACTTTAATCTGAACATTGGCATTGTTGGAATAAGACCACCACCAGCCTTCTTCTGCATTAGGAACCTGCACTCGCAAATGCTGATAATCGCTTACGCTTGCTCCCCAGAGCTTGCCTTCGAAATAACCTTTGCCTGTGCCGGTCCATGTGCCGCCTTCGCATTTTCCGTTAGAGCCTATGCCGGTTTCCGGTACATTGATATATAAAGAACCATACTGAGCGCAGTTATTAACAGCCGCTCCGCAAGTAGCAAATACTGGTTCTGTTGCAATTTCATAGCATCCGTTACCCCATCTGCAATAGTATTGCGTTTCCTGATCATTTAAGCAGAGTTCCGGTTCAAACGGAATCTCCGGAGCCGGTGTATTGCAGCTTCCATCCCAGCCGAGTTCGGTGAGAATGAAGTTTACTTCCTTTCCGGCAGCAAGATCGGTGTTCTTCACCTCAAGCTTCAAAGATTTTGCTCCTTGAGTTGCTTTTGTAACAGCATCAGCAACAATACCCCAACCAGGATCTTGCGCAAACTGACCCCAAGTTAAAATTCTAGGTTCGCCACCATTGGGCTGTGCCGGAAGCGTAAAATATGGAATGTTATAACGATGTGGCTCTTCAAATTCCGATTCATCCCAACCTAACATTAAATTAACCGGGCCATCGCTGGCATAGCTTATGCAATAGCCGCTTGTGCCGGATATATTTTCTGTGGTTCCATTTACTCTGAAATCGAAAGCTACTGTAGCTTGAGAAGGATTATCAGAAGCTAGGCTTGGCTCTGTAGAAAACTTCAATTGCATGCCGTCTGCGTCTACATTAGCAAGCGGTTTAGCTTCATTAAGAGAGGCAAAGTTTTCCCAATTACCATCCATTTTAACTTCAACTGTGCCATTGTTTGTTTGGCTCCACCAGTAACCAGCGTCGTTGGCAAAAGTATTTGCCCTCGCCGGATAACCTGTTACTTCTGCGCCCCAGAGCTTGCCGGAGTAAGGAGTTTTGCCAAGTCCGGTCCATTCGCCGCCAGCGCACATGCCTGTGCCAATACCATCTTCAGGCACCTTAATATATACGGATCCACCACTAATGCAGGCAGCTTTAACCGCATCGCAAGAGGTGCGTGTGTCCATCGGATAACATCCGGTATTCCAGTTGCAATACAATGGCTCATCATTGTCATCTAAGCATGGAGCATACTTGCATTCATCAATATCCCAAATATTTCCGGCAGCTATACATCTGTCTTCTTCTGTCTTGGGCGTATTGCTCAAGTCCAAATTTCCACTGCACTTGAAATTTCTTATCTGCAAATCACTGTTTAAAATAGTCCAAGGCATTTGCCCTAAAGGACGTACAGTCCACCGCATTGCGGTTACCGTGCTTAAATCAACAGCTCTTTCAATATTATCACCTTGTGCGAATTTACCATTTGCAAATGTAACTTCTTTCCAACTTGATGAGGCTGTTATTTCGCTAAAATCATAATTTGGAGTGCCGGTATAACCATTGTATTCTGTTGTCCCTACCATCAAAGAGAACCTGTGGCCTACATTGCTCTTATATTCATAGCTGAACGATTCGCATTGCGATAAATCGTAGGTATCACCATTATTTTGCGTTGGAAGTTCAAGAGCTACTCCTGAAAACGGAGCCTGCCAATTGTTCATAGAGGCTGTCATGCCTATAAGTTCGGCATGTTTTTCAGTCTGGTTTATCAGGTTGCCTTCATTGCTATATGTTGCATTGCCCATTGAGAAAGAGCCCCAACGCTCACCCGTATTTGCAAAATTGTCACCATCTTCGAAGTCATCTATAGCGACCCAGCCTTTCCAAGGTATAATGTAGAATGTCACTCTTTTCGTAGTGCCTGCAAATTCACCGCCTTCTTTGCCTGTCAATATAATAGCAGCAAGGCCGATTGTATCGTTGTTTTCAAATTCAACTGTATAATCCGTGCCTTCCGTCAATGTTCCACCATCAAAAGTAACGGAAAAGACCGGCTCTACCGGAGCATCGCCTAGCTTCCACATATGAACGGCATCTCTAAATGCAACAACAGCACCTTCCAAATCTCCTGGTTCCGGTGGTGTGACAACCGGCAAAGCCATCATTCCAAGACATTTGAAATTTTTTATAAGCAAAGAACCGTTTGTAATACTCCACGGATTTCCAAAAGGACGGACTGTCCAACGGAACTGGCCCGGTCTGCTCCAATTTAGAGCTTCATCATAAGCATTACCGTCATAGATATCTCTAGTAAATGAAGTAAATTCAACTGTTGTCCAACTTGTTGAAGCAAGTAATTGACCATCGTTTCTACCTGTATTACCATAGAAAGTCGCAAAAATTGGCTCCCCCGCTGCATTTATTCCATTTTCCAATTCAAAAGTGAAACGATGAGAAGCACCCTGATATTCATAACTGAAACCGTCCGTGCATTGCGACAAATTGTATTCAATGCCGTTATTTGAGGCTTGAAGACCAAGAGACACTCCTGCGAAATCTCCCCAACCGGGATCAGACATAGAAGCGGTTATACCAAGAAGTTCGGCCTGATTTGCAATATAATTTATTGGGGCTAAGGCATCTTGATTGCTATAAGTTGCATTGCCCATAGGGAAAGCAAACCAATATTCGCCTGTTCTTGCTGCACCGGAATTATTGCTATTTGCAAAGTCATCTATCACTGTAACCGCTTCAAATTTTTCTATCTCTTCTCCCTGTTCGCTCAAAGCCGCTACCAAATATGCCAACGGAGCGTTCCAGTTAATGGTTATTTCGTTATAGCCATAGCAATTATAATTATCTTGATAACGAGTTGCGCCTGCATTGGAGTAATTATCAGCTCCGGTGCAGCCATTAAGTGACGGACCTCCGGCCAATTGACCCGGAATAACTTTTCCATAGCTAACAGCAAGGCGAGAATGAGTATTTACGGGAGATTTGCTTCCAAAACCAGTTACATAGCTCTGGCCAAGAGGATTGCGACCCAAAATATAATCTAAAATTGCCTGTGCCGAATTTTTATATTTATCTTCTTTCGTAAGATCATAAGCCTCAAGAAGCTGGATTGCTGTATTTGCCGCACTGGAATTTGACCCCCAGTAAAATATATTGTCAAAAGGCAAGCCGTAACTATTGGTTAAATCATCTATAAAATAACCGGAATTGCCGATCAAATCGCTAACAGCCCGATTATATATAATGTCTGAAAAAGAGTTTTTATTCCTGGTTATTTCCAATGTTCCCAAACTGCCTACAGAATTCCATCCTGCGGCTCCAACATAAAAATCATTCCACTCATTAACTTTAGTAGCCTCTATAATATCAAAATAAGCTTGCTGCCTGCTAATATCAACATCAACCGTTAGCAATGCAGCGGCTGCAAAAAAGAATTCGTCCGTAACGTCAAGATCGCCATAGTCACCTGTGCTGGTCGGATCAGTTACTCGAGTAGCACTTGCAGGGAAATTTTGCGTAACATCGCTTCTGTAATAGTAATGATTCGGATTTGCTCTCGCCCAATCCCACGCTCTTTTCGCTACGTTCAAATATTCAATAGAGTTGTAAACTCTGCTGGCAACCGCCATAACAGCGGCAAAATTAAGAGTTGCTGCAGTTGTTTTTCCCATAACAACAAGCTGTCCGCCATCATTTGCCGGAGCAATATCTCCAGGAAAGCTCATCGTGGTCATTTTATGATAAACTCCGCCATCTGCAGCTTGCATGGAAAGCATCCAATCCAGATTCCATTTGATTTCAGCAAGCAAATCCGAAAGGCCCGGTTCCGACGGAATATTCAAATTCGGCATTTTATTTGCATATTTTTCATAAAGCGCAAGCAGTGTATAAGTGGATATACCGCTATTTACCACATACCTGCCATAATCACCGGCATCGTACCAGCCACGGTAACTTTCTTCGGTATTTATAGACTGGCCCGTTGAAGTTCCTGCGTTATCATAAATTAAAGCACCTCTCCTGTGCCCGGCCGTTCTGGCAAAACCCGGAGCATACTGATTCTCTATCGCAGTACCGGAGCGCTGAAGATAAAAGAACTTCATTGATGCTTGCAGCAACTCATCGTAGCTAACACCAATCTGGAACGCCGGCGAAATTTGGTTGCCATTCTCAAAAATCGCATAATGACCGGCCCTTTCTATATCCGTAAAGTCTAAAATTCTGTTTTTTTCGCCGGAAAAACTGTGACTCCAGGATCTTTCCTCCCCTAGAGTCAAAACCTGCTCTACCATACCATCCAGGCTTTTGATGGTAATTACTCCCGGCGATGCTCCGACATATACGGCTAGCTTTTGGGCATTAGCTCCAAAGCCGATTTGATTTACATGAACTTTGCCTTGAGCCCAACTAAAAGCCGAGAAAGACAAAAGAATGACGAACACAAACATCAGTTTGCGCATGGGGACCTCCTACTTATTGTACTATTGAGAAATCTTGCGGGCGGTGAAAAGGGTTTTACCCCCCCCCCCCCCCCCCCCCCCCCCCCCTAACAAGGGTGAGAAATTTTTATTGCAAATAAAAAAGGACAAATTCACATTTGCCCCCATCATAAAACCCAATTTTATTTTTTTTCGAATTTTTTCAAAAAATAGACCTTCGGGTAATGGCACTCGCCATAGTCCTCTATTATAAAATATTGGCTTGAAACGCTCAAACATAATATACCTTATCATAAATATATATATTTTTTCAATACCCAGCAATATTATTTTTTACAAAACCATTACAACTTGGACTAGTTGTATATATAACTAGTTGCCCTTTCGAATTAAGCCGTACGTAACTTTAAGATAATGATTTTCTATATTGTTTACCTGCAATGCCCACTTTTATAAAGAAATTTTTGCAATTAAAAGACAGGCGCTCCGAAATTAAAGTCGGAGTGAGTATTATTATATTGCAAATTCTTGTCTTTATAGCTGTTGGCGTTTCACGTATACCGGAAACCACATACCTTAGCATTATACCTATTATTTGCGCAGCTTTCTTTTTTGGGGAATTTATCGGGCTTCTTTTTGCGCTCGCAATAGCTATATGCTTTAGCCCATTGGGAATAGATCTGAGCGGCTATGGCTCTGCATGGTGGATAATTATCGCTTTTTGCTTTGCCGCAGTTGCACTCACAATCGGAGGCCTTAGCAACGTGCTGAAAAAACACCTGATTTTTGAAAAAAACATCAGGCTTATTGATATATCAACCGGACTGCCTAACAGGCAAGCTCTATGCGAAAAATTGCAGGAACTCGCAAAAACACAGACTCACGGACATTTTGCAATAGTTACAATCTTCATTTCCAACAAGAAAAAACTCTCGGAAACATTCGGAAGCGATGTGACCAAAAGCATATTCAACCAATTCGGAAACAGAGGCTTTGAACTCGCAAAAACCATAAATGCGGAAGTTGATACATATTTGATAAATCCCGATCAGATAGCATTATTTTTCAGAAAAAGCGAAGGGGAAATTCGCAAAGAAAAAGAAAAATTTGAAGATAGCTTAAAGAGCATGGCCAGAAAGAACTTCCTGCACAGCGGTTTTTTTATACACGCAGATGCCCACATGGGCTTTTACCGCTTTAACGAATTTTCAGAAATCAACTCGGGAGAACTTCCGTTACGCTATGCAGAAGAAGCCGCCGATACCGCCACAAGGCAGATGAAAGATTTGGCAGTATATGTTCCGACAAACACAGCTCAACATACAAAAGATCCCGAAATTCTCGGTGAAATTGACCTTGCAATAAGAAGCAGATGGATGTTTTTGGTTTATCAACCTAAAATAGATTTGGCAACGGGAAATGTGCACTCGGCAGAAGCTTTAATAAGATGGAATCATCCTGTGAAGGGTTTTGTGCCACCCTGCCTGTTTATTCCGCAAGCCGAGCAAAGCACTCTTATAGAAAACATAACCGAATTCGTTATAAAGCAGGCTATTTTGCAACTTACGCTTTGGCAAAGAAGTGGCATTGATGTAAACATCGCGGTTAATGTTTCTACCTATAACTTGCTGCAGCCGAATTTTGTGAATAAGGTTTTGGGTTGGCTCAACGAAAAAAAAGTACCGCCGGAATGTTTGGAAATTGAAATTACCGAAGGTGCCATGATTGCCGATTTTCAACATGTTCTTGAAGCTCTTAACCGCTTTCACAATGCCAATATAAAAATTGCTCTGGATGATTTTGGTACAGGTTATTCCTCTTTCCAATACCTGCAAAAACTGCCCATAGATTATTTGAAGATAGACCAGTCTTTTGTTCGCAATCTGGGTGAGAACAAAGAGTCAAAAGAAATAGTGAAAGCCATAGTGGATTTGGCTCATTCCATAGACATAAAAACTATAGCCGAGGGCATAGAAACTCAACCGGACTATGAATACTTAAACGGTGTAGGCTGCGACATAGGGCAAGGCTATTTTATGGCCAAACCGTTAACAGCAAATAATTTTATCTCCTGGTACTCTGAAAACAACGGGGTTTTCAAGATTCGCTAAAAATAAATGTGAACGGCTATGCCGGTGACTAACAGCGCACTGCCTATCGCATAAAAAATGTTTCTATCCGTTTTTGTGGCATCAACATCTTTATAAGCTTTGCTGTATTCTTCTTCCGGCAAATTTTTAGGCATGTTTTTGTAAGTCTCATATTTATCAGATGCATCAATATGCTGGTAAATTCCAAGCCCAAGCAACGCCGCACCCAATACATCCAGGCCCACAGCAACATAAAACGGAGTTTTGGATTTCTTTTCCGGTGGAGAGTGGAGTGTTGAGAGTGTAGAGTTAGGTATAGAATCTACTTCCACTTTTAACTTTTGCTCTTTTGCGGCCATGTTTTTCTCAATCTCAACTTTCTTTACTTCTTCTATTGGCTTAATCTCCGCAAATAACCCCGGAGCCTGCTCTCTTATGGCTGTCAGCAAACCTCTTATGTTCGGGCTTTCAATCACAATGCTGCCCAGCAATTTGCCGCTCAGAGTTTCGTAAAGCTCTATGGATAAGGTAAAATCTCCGCTGAAAAGACCTATGTGCCCGGAGCTTATATATTCAGCGCCTATTGCCCTGCCTATATCCACCGCACAACTCTCTGCGAGGCACTCGGCTTCTTCTTCGTCCGGTGGCAACAAAGCTATCATGTTGTCTCTTGTGAGAACTGAATAATCCGAGCGAGGCAATGCCATTATCGCCTGGCGGCGAAGTTCATCTGTCAAGTGCCGCATTTCTACAAGGGTCATTTCAATTTCCGTTTTTGGAATTATCTCCAGAATAGCAACAGTCTTTGCCGCATATATTGCCTGAACCATTGTCAGAATCAGAATTGGCCAGAATTTAAGAATTCTCAGAATTTTCATGCTAATCCTCCTTTATGCAACGGACTGATAGCATTTCTAAAGAACCGGACAGCTCTAACTGCCAAATATCAGGAGCTTCATAAGTAATGCCCCTGCCGAGAATCACTGAGCCTTCTTTTTTTTGCACTTTTGTGGAACTCCACCACGCAGCCATAAAACCCTCGTTGCGATACATGTCATTTTCATTTACAAAACCACCGGGCAAAGCGTTGAAACCATAACTGTCTATACCGTTGCCATCCTGCGCCCAACCACTCTTGGATTTTAATCTATGCCCTGCGCGTGGCACTCCGCCGGAATTCCTGGCCAAAATTTCCCAATCATCATCGCTGGGCAAACGCCAACCGTCTGGGCAAACATGTATGGCTATATCCCAATCATAGAGAGGCCCGTATTTTGTGCAATTAGTCGCCAATCCATTATAACATGAGTGCGTTGCCGGTGTGAATTCCAAATTTTTTGACATCCAGGTTTGACTTCCTATTATAATTGTTTTATAAGTTTTATAATCTCGCGAATCTGTAAAATCTTCTCCTGAGATAACTTCAATTATCTCTTCGTCTATTCTTTCTTCATATGCTATTTCGGGAAAATCCGCACAGGACATTATCGCTAATGCCATGCACGGAATAATATAACCGATTATTTTTTTCATTTTTGAATGCTAACAACTTTGCTGTAATTTACACCGGGAGCAGTTATGTGAATAATATATGCTCCGGCAGCAACTTTGTCTATGCGTTTTGTGCCTGAACCTGTTCCCGTATAAATCGCATTGCCTTTCACATTATATATGCCAACCTTTGAACCTTCGGGCAAGTTTACAAGCATTATGCTTTTGCCCAAGACTGTGGCCTGTATATCGCTCATAGCAATTTGCGGACGGCGTATGTTGGTTTGGGAAGGATCTTTGCATTCACCGTCTTCCCAAGCGAATTTCTTGGCTTCGCATTCCAAACGAGCTGGAGTTTTGCAAATTCCGCCATCCCATGTATTTCCATTCGTTTCGCAAGTTACCTGAGCAGGTACTTTGCAAGTTCCGTTTGTCCATACATTATTGTCTGCTTCGCAAGTCTGTTGTGCAGAAGTTTTGCAAATTCCGTTGTCCCATTTATTTCCGGTAGTGGCTTCGCATGCATCCCTAGCAATTTGCGTAGGAGTTTTGCACTGGCTATCTTCCCATTTGTGACCGTCTTTGGCTTCACAGTCTTCCTTGGCAATGTAAACCTTCAGCTTGCAAACGCCATCTACCCAAGTTGTTGTTTCGTCGGCTTCGCATTCCAAACGGGCAGGAGTTTTGCAAATTCCGCCATCCCATGTACTTCCGGCACTTTCGCAAATTACCTGAGTAGGAATTTTGCAGGTTTCGTCTTCCCACACATTCTTGTTTGCTTCGCAAGTCTGTTGTGCAGAAGTTTTGCAAATTCCGTCATCCCATGCGTTTCCGGCTTCCAAGCATGCTTTTTTCTCTGCAGACTCAGATTCCATTACGGATTCCAGCTTTGTAAGGATCAAAGTAGCTTCGGTTGTTCCTTCTCCGGTTACAGGAGTGAAGCTCATGCCGGTAACTCTTCTTGCAATCACAGTATCCATACCTTCGTTGAGATCGTTTGTGAAGTCAGAGAGCGAGAATGTTTTGGTCATGCTTTGCGCACCGCTTGATGGCTGCGGAGCAGGAAGCGGCGTATCTTCGAATAACGAATAGGCAAACAATTGCATTATAGGCGGAGCGGAATGCGGTTGCTCAAGTCCATTTCCTTCAAGCAACACATAGTAGCCTTCTGAGTATGGAACGCCCGGTATGTCCAGATACAAGCGCCACTGGCCGCTTGCCGAGTATTCAATCCTTATGCTATCGCTTTCGGCTGCATTGGGAGAAACATCGGTTTCAATGGCCGCAAATCCGTCTTCGTCAATTACAGCGGTTATGGTGATGCTGCCATCGCCGTCTTCCATAGCTTCTATTTTCGTATTTTCGCCTAGAATGGTTGTTGTCCATTCGTCAACATTTGCACTTTCTATAATATCTGCAATCTCAATAACCACGCCTCTGCTTTTGTCTTCGTCAATTGTAGCAAATACAGCTCTGAACATCAGATCTGTTTCCGGCATATTGAACTGCAGCGAATCTTTTCTGTTATCCACATCAAGCACGCCTGTTGGGAATATATCCCAGTAGCTGAATCCGTAGCCTGCAGGAACTGTCGGGTTTATAGATACCGTTTCTTTAGGCTTGTAAAACTCTTTTGTCGCAATTCCACCGCTTATCAGAACTTCGTATTCCATAACCTTTTCATATATCACCTGTATTTCAAGGTCCATTTTAGGCATTGAGAATGCAAGGATTGGGCTATCCAAGTTCACGCTATCCAAAGTTACGAGTTTATTTTTGGATGTGATTCTCCAACGTTTAAACTGTGAACCATGTGGGAATGCATTTGCGAGAACAGTGATTAAATCACCGGCTTCGTAAGAGTAAACTAAAGGTTCTAATTCAGGCAGCATAAGAGTAACCGAGTAGGTAACCGGAGCAGACACTGCTATCTCCCATGTTTGCCTATAGTTACTGTCAACGGCTATGCCATTTTCTATGGTAGCGATTATTTTTGCAATTCCGCCGTTTGTAAAGCTAATGACATTTCCTTCGAGCGTTGCGTTTTCAACTGCCCACTTTATGCTTCTGTTGGTTGCATTTGTGGGCATTGCACGTTCCACGCCAAGGTATATAAGGTCGCCTTTTGCCGCAAATTTCGGGAAGAAGGTTCTTATGCTATCCACAGCGATGTGTTCAGGGCCTTTAACTGCCGGTTCTGCTACTGTAATTGTCCAGCTTTTAGTATAGTCAACGCAATTTATGCCATCATCGCTTATTCCGCATGGTATGCTTGCGGTTATTGTAACTCTGCCTGCACGGGTTAGGTCTATAACTTCGCCGTCAAGTGTTGCACCGGATACCAACCAGTTTATTTGATTGTTAGTAGCATTTGTCGGCAATATCTTTGTGTTGCCCAACTGGATTTTTTCACCGATTATGGCAGAATCAAGGATATTGAGTTGCATGTTGCCCACAGCGATAAACTGGGGTTTAGTTTCGACTGGTTCGCCGGTATTCACCATTACATTCCAGGTTTTCACAAAGTTGCCTGTTTCCAGACCACCTACTACAACAGCATATATTGTTGCCATAGCAATCGGTTGGTCAAACACTATTGAAGAATCGGTTATTGTAGCACCGACTGCAGCCCATGTGATAGCCTTGTTAGTTGCAGAGTCTGGCAGAACAGTAATTGTCGGAACAGGAATGGCGTCGGTAAAATCAACTGTCTGCGGCAAGTTATTTGCCAGTATTGCCATGCTGTCAACAGAGATAAATGGCTTTGGCTCTTCCGGAGCATTCAGTACAGTTACGGTCCAAGTATTGGTATAATCTGTTTTCCTGCTTAAACCGTATATTATTGTAGCGGTTATTGTTGCTGTGCCAACCGAATCAAAAATGAATTTTGAGCCTTCCATTTTTGCACCGTTTACAGTCCAGGTTATAGCTTTATTTGTTGCGCTAGTCGGCATAACTCTTGCATTGCTATACTGAATTGCATCGCCGACTATTACTGTTTCCGGTATACTTATCTGTATGCCGGTGACAGGTATAGGCCCACTTATTATCTGCACTACAGGACGAGTTAACGAATAGTTATCAGCAGATATATTTTCTGTGATTATGGTAGCAACTTTTTCGCCGGAAACATTTGCTATGGATATACTCGGCCTACCGTTTAAAACAGAAGTGCTGTCGCTTTCGCCTTTGTTATCTGTTGCAAAGCCATCATAGGCTATGCTGCTGAGCAAAACATCATGCAAAGTAATGGAATCTGAGAACACTTCGTATGGCACCACGATAGTATCTTTACCCGTGCTGATTTCAAAATCTTTCTGCAATATATTGAAATATGGGCGAAGTACCTTTTTACGGATTTCGTAACTCACAGTGTCGTTAATGAGTTCATAGCTGCTTGCATTTGAGTCAACAAGTTGTATTCTAGCGGTGTATACGCCTGCGCCGCTGAACACATTAGCTATGCGGAATTCTACGTTTGGATCGCTCAGGGTTGCTGTTGGGCTTTGAACCATTTTGTTGTAAATAAATTCACGTTGTTCAGACCAAGTGACCAGCAATTGCTTTACGCATACGCCGTTATTCCAAATGTTTCCTGCGGCTAAGCAAGCATCTCTTGCGATTTCAGCAGGAGTTTTGCACACACCATTATCCCAGACATTTCCCTCAGCTTCGCAGATTTCTTGCGGAGTAGAACTGCTGCTTTGTTCTACGCTTGAACTGCTTGGCAAATCAAACGGAGTTATAGTCAAAATATTCTTAGTTACGTTAACCGAACCATTACCCGATTTGCTGATGCCGGTATAAGATTCAACCTTCGTCGCTACTTCATATAACGGGCCATCTATCTTCATGCCAACTTTGTCCCATTCCTCAAAGTGTTTGGAAACGGAAACTATGCCGCTTGTTCTATGGCTGGAAGTATTTTTTGGCATGCTGAAGTATTGCTTGTAGTTGCCAATTCCGGTCAACATTGGCATGCCTATTCTGTCAACAACCCAAAATTCATATACAATACTGTCAATTGTGGCTTCACCGTATTTTGTGCCAATAGAAGCCATGTTATAACTGCCTCTATCTTGAATAATGTAGTATTCAATTTGATTGGAGAAATTTGCCGGCACGCTTTCCGGTGCGTAAAAAGCCCAACCATATACGCCAAGCCATTTCGCATTGTCTGTGGAATACCATGCAGCAGCGAAATCAATGCTTATATTGCCAAGTGAAGCAACTGTTGCTGTACTTGAAGTTCCCCATCTTTTGCCGGAACCTAAAATGACATCAGCAGTACCGCTCCATATAGCCTCAAAGGTTCCACCTTTCGCATTAGCACCGAAACCATCATCTCCAGTGAGAGTCATGGAAACGGTACCTGAGTTATCTTGATTCCAAAGTTCGTAATCATAGCCGTTATAGTGCTGTATTTTGCTTGAAGTCCATGTGGTACCGGAGTCGCTAGGTATTGAGCTTGAGCTGCTTGGAGTTATAGCACTTGAACTGCTGCCAGACGGACAAGATGCAACTACAACACCACCCCACGATGTGCATTGCTCAACCGATTCCAACTGCTGACAATATCCTCCACTCATTGAGCAAGCTATATTGGGGTTAATGAAGCTGCTGGAACTTGAAGAATTGCCACCTATGCTGGAACTGCTGCTGGACAAGCCCGTTGAGCATTCACCACCTATAGGAACCGCTCCGCCATTTGCAGCGGTTGCATAAGGTTCCATCGTAGGTTCTCTCCAATTAGGAATAGAAGACACATCCATTTTCGTGAACATTCTGAAATCTCCAACCTCATAACCCTGAAGCGATATGTGATAATGATTATTGCCATCGGCAGAAATGTTGTACAGATAATCATAATGTCTGCCATTGGATCCGATTATGCGCAGGAAAGTGTTGTCTATTGTAAACCATTTGCCGGCAGATATTGTAACAGATGCATTAATTCCAACATCCCAAACAACAAATCTCGCAGTATCATTTGTGTAATCGAACCGGTATCTGTGTGTGCCGCCCAAACCTGCTGCCACATTGTCTTGTACCCACGCCTGGCCGGAGCTTAAGCTCTGTGCAACAATCAAACGCGAATCCTTTCCGATTAGAGGAGAATTGGACATGTCAACAATAGAACCTGCCGGAACTATCTCTTCCGGTTTTCTGTAGTTAGACGTCGGTTTGACAATGCTTGATGCGCCGGAAACTTCGTCAACAGGTTTATACACCCAAACGCCGGGTATATCGTTTTCAGGTATAAGCGTAATAGAAGAATCGGAACGCACATAGTATATGTACTTTGTTCTGACTCCGGAATTATTCATTATATACAAAGAGAAGTTATTGCCGGTTGCCCATTCGCCGGAAACATTGCTTCCATA